>VAPH01056108.1_pt1 | contig 13656 bp, 15 predicted proteins | sample 3393861 | NCBI WGS metagenome assembly VAPH01 (sample SAMN08290439, study PRJNA428436) | hydrothermal vent metagenome | isolation source: Deep-sea hydrothermal vent chimney | place: Atlantic Ocean: South-mid Altantic Ridge | reverse complement strand
GCTTTGCCCAAATCCATCCCGGTCAAAAACAAGTTTTCCTGGATTATCGACCACCCGGTTTTTCATTTGGAACGGATCAGGCGGTACGATGGCGAAATGATCCTCGGTTTCGTGGACATCGTCCACATGGCCGACCGGGGCGATCTCGGCATTGAACATAAATCCACCTTTCTTCCCCACGGCGGCCCGGCCCCGGACCCCGCCCCCTTGCCGATGGAAGACCGGGATATCGACATTCTTTTCTGCGGCAACATTTCACACCTGATTACCGGCGGTGAATTCAAGCTCAGGGTCGAAGGGTTGCCGAAAAAACTGAGAACGCTGGTTCGTGAAAGCATCGAGATCATTCTGGCCGAACACACACCGCTGTTTCGCACGGTAAAGACCGTGGCGAAGGGACATTCCGTCGATCTTCTGGAATCCTTCAGCCTAGCGGAACTGGAAGACGGTTGCTCCCTGATCAAGGATTTTATCACCGCCGTCCAGCGGGTGGAGGCGCTTAAGGCGGCCTCAGGCCTGAGAGTCGAGGTGGTCGGCAAGCTTCCCGGGGGCATCGAGACGGAAGCGGTCTTCGGGAGAAATTCCCCGATCCGGTTCCATGGCTACAAACCGTTCGATGAACTGGCGGCGATGTTGAAGCGAACCAAGATTCTCCTCAATATGAACCCGGTCCTCGTCGGGGGCTCCCACGAACGTATCTGGCAAGCCATGGCCAAGGGCTGCGTCGTCGCCACCAACGAAAGCCTGTTCATGCGGGAATGCTTTGACGACGGCGGGAATATCTATATTTCCGGCAACGATTGCGGCGGCTTCGCCGAAAGGCTGGCGGCGGGCCTTGAAGACCCGGCGGGGCTCGAGGAAATGGCGGCGGCGGCGGCCGGCGTTTACGCCCGGGACCACACCTGGAAATCCCGGGGCGAAAGTATTCTGGCGATGCTTTAAACCCTAATTTTCCGCCAATTCACGGGACCGGCGCGTGGCGGCGGCGATGGCTTCGGTCATCAAGGATTCCAAGCCGGGGTCGCCCATCAGGACGGCGAGGGCTTTCGCCGTCGTGCCGCCGGGGCTGGTGACGTTTTCACGGAGCTGGGACGGGGCCTCTTCGCCAAGGCGCAGAAGTTCTCCCGCGCCCGACACGGTGGCTCGCGCCAGGCGGGCGGCCAGGTCTTCGGGCAATCCGGCCTCGACGCCGCCGCGCGCCATGCATTCGGCGAGAAGGAAAACATAGGCCGGGCCGCTTCCCGACAGGGCGGTGACCGGGTCCATCAGGCCTTCGTCCTCGATCCAGGCGACATCGCCGACGGCTTCCAGAAGGTCCTGGCACAAGGCGCGCTGGGCTGGCGTTACATGGCCGTTGGGGCAAGCCACGGTGATGCCCCGGCGGACGGCGGCGGGCATATTTGGCATGGAACGGACGATGGCCGCGCCCGGCCCCAGTTTACCCTCGAAATAGCCGATGGTCTTGCCCGCCGCGATGGAAAGGAAGGCGGTGTCTCCGCCGCTCAAATGGGCGTAGGCGGGGGCGACGGCGTCCATGGCTTGGGGCTTGACGGCAAAGACGACCACGGCGGGGCGAAAGGCGGGGTCAAGGTCATCAGGAGAGGACAGGGCGTTTACCCGGCGTCGTGTTTCCAGTTCGGCGCGCGCGTCCGCGTTCGGCTCGACGACGGTGATCGCCGTGCGCGGAACGCCCTCCTCCAGCCAACCTTCGAGCAGGGCGCCCCCCATCTTGCCGCAGCCGGCCAGAAGGATGCCCCCGTCCCCGCCCCAAGGGGAGCCCATGGGACTTAGGCCTCGCCGACGGTGTCGATCATGGCCGCTTCGACGGCCTCGTGAGCCGTTTTGCCGCCCCAGATGACGTATTGAAAGGCGGGATAAAACCGTTCGCATTCAAGGATCGCGGTATCGACCAGATCCTCCATCTGTTCCGGGCTGGCCCCGCGCAGGCCGCGCAGCGGCAAGGCGTGGCGAAACATGGGCAACCCCTCGTCCTGCCAAAGGCCGAAGTGCCCGAGCCACAGTTTCTCGTTGATGAAAACGATGAGGTCGTGAACGGGACTGCGCCGTTCGTCGGGAACGCGCATGTCGAAGGCGCAGGTGAAATGCATGGCGTCCATGGTGTCGTTCCAGGCGAAATAAAGGCTGTAGTCGCACCAGCGTCCCGGCGCCTGGACGGCGAGTTCCTGCTCGCTGCGCCGGTCGAACATCCAATCGTTGTTGTCGACCAGCCGTTCGATGATGTCCAGGGGGTGTTTGGTGAACGCCTGTTCGGAAAAGCCTATGCCCGTCATTTCCCTGCCTCCTCGTTCAATGGGAGTGGACGAATTGGGCGCGAAAGGCATCAAATACAATATCTGGCGTCATATGCGACATATTGTGGTTGGTTCCCTGTTCGCCCACTAGGTATAGCCTGCCAAAAGCCGAATCCAAGCGCAAGCCCGGAATGACTCCCGGGGCGATTTAGTTGTGGATAAGGTTTGGGGCGCTATTTCTTGGCGGCGGGGCGGCGTCGGGGTTTGGGGGTCGTTTTAGGGGAGGGCTTTGCGCGTTTTCTTGCTTTCGCGCGCGTTCCCCTGTCCAGGCGCGCTTCCAAGTCGGCGAGGCGCTTTTCCAGTTTTTCCTGCTCGGCGCGGGCCTTGGCGGCGACGGCCTTGACGGCCTCGAATTCGTCGCGCGGAACCAGGTCCATTTTGGCGATGAGGCGTTCGAGCCGCTGCCGGCCCAGGGCCTCGATTTCCTCGCGAAGGCCGACGACCGTCGAGGCGGCCCCGTTCGCCACTTTGGCCAGATCGTCGAGGAAGCGGTTGTTCGTTTGCATGATCGGGCCCTTCATTTCCATGGCTCCCGCCATTATGGGGCGGGATGGGGCGGGGCGCAAGACCTTGCCGGGCGCGAAGCGCGGCCCTATAAACAGGCTTCCATGTTAACCGGTTTTTTTTAGGAACAATCCATGATCGTGGTGACGGGAGGCGCGGGCTTTATCGGATCGAACATCGTCGCGGCCCTCGAAGCGCGTGGGACCGGCAGGATCGTCGTTTGCGACCGGCTGCGCGACGGGGTCAAGTGGCTGAACCTGGCCAAGCGGGAACTTCACGATATCGTTCATCCCGACCATTTGATGGAATTCCTCGACGACCATCGAATGGAGGTCGAGACGATCATCCACATGGGGGCGATTTCGGCGACCACGGAAACCGACGTGGACCTGATTTTCGAGACCAATTTCAGACTTTCCATGGACCTGTGGAGGTGGTGCGCGGACAATCAGGCCCGCTTCCTTTACGCCTCGTCGGCCGCCACCTATGGGGATGGAGCCCGGGGCTTCGTGGACGACTGGTCGCCCCGGGCCCTGTCGGCCTTCCGGCCTCTGAACGCTTATGGCTGGAGCAAGAACCTGTTTGATAAGCGCGTTTCACGGATGATCGAAGACGGCGAGCACGCCCCGCCCCAATGGGCCGGGTTCAAGTTTTTCAACGTCTACGGTCCCAACGAATACCACAAGGGCGGACAGAAAAGCGTCGTCGCCCATGTTTTCCCATCGGCCAAGGCGGGAAAACCGGCGCGTCTGTTCAAATCCCACCATCCCGATTACGAGGACGGCGGGCAATTGCGCGATTTCATCTGGGTCGGCGATTGCGTGGATGTTCTGATGTGGTTTCTCGATAACGAGGGCGTCAGCGGGATATTCAATTGCGGAACCGGCCGGGCCAGGTCCTTCGCCGACTTGGCGGGCGCGGTGTTCAAGGCGCTCGGACGGGAGCCGGAAATAGAATACGTTCCGACGCCCGAGATCCTTCGCGACAAGTACCAGTATTACACCCAGGCCGACACGGCCCGGCTTCGCGGTGCGGGGTACGAAAAACCGTTTACCTCGCTCGAAGACGGCGTCGCCCGTTACGTCCGTGATTATTTGGACCGGGAAGACCCCTGTCTCTAGATCTTTTGGGTTTGACGTTCCATGAACTGCCAAGTTTAGGGTGCCGCCTTTGATTTTTGGGTTTTAATTTTCAAGATTGGACGTTCCGTGACTTTCGCAATCGCCTATCCAAACATCGACCCGATTCTTCTTCAAATCGGGCCGCTCGCCATCCGTTGGTATTCACTGGCCTATATCGCCGGGCTGTTGCTCGGTTGGCGCTACATGCGCGTCCTCGCCAAGCGGCCCCCGGAAGTCGCCTCGGAAAGGGATATCGACGATTTCCTCGTCTGGGCGACCCTCGGCGTGGTCCTCGGTGGACGGATCGGATACGTTCTGTTTTATAAATTCGATTATTACATGGACAACCCCCTCGCCATTTTCCAGGTCTGGAAGGGCGGCATGTCTTTCCACGGCGGCTTGCTCGGCGTCGTCGCCGCCGGAATCTTATTCGCCTGGCAAAGGAAAATCCGGCTTCTCCCCTTCGCCGATATCGTCGCCTGCGTTTCCCCCATCGGCCTGTTCTTCGGCCGTCTCGCCAACTTCATCAACGGAGAACTCTACGGCCGGGTCACCGACGTTCCCTGGGCCATGGTCTTCCCGGGCGGCGGGCCGGTGGCGCGCCATCCGAGCCAGATTTACGAAGCCCTGCTGGAAGGGGCGTTGCTGTCCGTCGTCATGTTCTTCCTTTGGCGCGTGAACGCCGTGCGGTTGCGTCCGGGAATGCTGACCGGATTCTTTTTGATCGGTTACGCGTCCGCGCGCTCGTTCGTCGAACTGTTCCGCCAACCGGATTCCTATCTGGGGTTTTTCGTGGGCGGAACGACCATGGGCCAATGGCTGTCCGCGCCCATGGCGGCCTTCGGCCTCTATATGGTCTTCCGCGCCCGGCCCGTGAAGTGACCCCATGGGCGGCCTCGAAGAACATCTTCGCCGCCGCATCGATTCCCATGGTCCGTTGAGCCTGGACCTGTTCATGGAAGAGGCCCTGGGCAATCCGGATTTCGGCTATTACATGTCGGGAGACCCCTTCGGGCGGTCGGGAGACTTCATCACCGCGCCCGAAACAAGCCAGATGTTCGGGGAATTGATCGGCCTGTGGTTCGCCGTCGTCTGGCGGTCCATGGGGTCGCCGGACCCGGTCAATTTGGTTGAATTGGGGCCGGGGCGCGGCACGCTTATGGCCGATGTGCTGCGCACGGCGCGAACCACCCCTGAGTTCCGCGCCGCCGTCTGCGTTCACTTGGTCGAGACCAGCCCGGTTTTGAAGTCCTGTCAAAGAAAGGCCTTGAAGAAGGCCGGCTTGAAACGCGAGCCGGTCTGGCGCGACTCGTTCGCCGGGGTTCCCGACGGGCCGTTTCTTCTCGTGGCCAACGAATTCTTCGACGCCCTGCCGATCCGCCAGTTTATTCGCGACGAGGAAGGGTGGCGCGAACGGGTCGTCGAATGGGATTTGGGAAAGGGTGGTTTTTGCTTCGGGCTGTCGCCGTCCCTCGATCCCGCCCCGCCCCTTTCCCGCGATCTTCTGTCCGCCCCGGTTGGGGCCGTCGTCGAAGTCTCTCCCGCCGCGAACGAAATAGCCGGCTCGATCGGGCGGCGGATCGCCGAACACGGCGGCGCGGCCTTGATCGTCGATTACGGCCATCCCGTCAGCGCCGCCGGGGAAACCCTGCAAGCGGTGAAGGGACACGCCTATCACGACGTTCTTTCCGATCCGGGACAGGCGGACTTGACGGCCCATGTGGACTTTGGCGCCCTCGCCCGTTCGGCCGTGGAAGCGGGCGCGAGGGCCCACGGCCCCGTCACCCAGGGGGATTTCCTCGAAAGCCTCGGCATATCGGCCCGGGCCCGGGCCCTGTTGGGCGCGGCTTCCGCGGCCCAGGCCGAAGACATCAAGTCCGCTCACAAAAGGCTGGTGGACAGGAACGAAATGGGGGCCTTGTTCAAGGTTCTGGCTTTGACCTCCCATATGGCCCCGCCGCCCGGATTCGAATAAGTTTACCGAATGAACACCAACGAACGTCCCGAACCGATCACCGTTCCCTGCCTTTCGGGCGTGAAGGGCATGGCGCATGGATTTTTCACCCGGCGCGGCGGCGTCAGCGAGGGGCTTTACGCCTCGCTCAACTGCGGTCCGGGGTCCTCGGACAATCCCGAAAGCGTCGCCGCCAACCGGGAACGGGCCGTGACGGCCCTGGGCGTGGGTCCTTGCCAACTGGTGAGCTGTCATCAGGTTCATTCGGCCCGCGCCGTCCGCGTCGATGGCCCTTGGCGGGGGAGCCCGCCGAAGGCGGACGGTTTGGCGAGCGCGACGCCGGGGCTCATACTCGGCGTGCTGAGCGCCGATTGCGCGCCGGTTCTTTTCGCCGACGGTGCGGCGCGCGTTGTCGGGGCCGCCCATGCCGGGTGGCGGGGCGCGCGCGCCGGCGTTTTGGAGGCGACCGTCGAGGCGATGGTCGGCTTGGGCGCGAGCCCGAAGAGGATCAGGGCCGGCATCGGCCCCTGCATCGGGCCGGATTCATATGAAGTCGGCCCCGAGTTCAAAAGCGATTTCATTTCCGACGATCCCGAGAACGCCGAATACTTCGTTTCCCCGAGGCGGGACGGTCCCGTCCTTTTCGACCTTCCGGGCTATGTTCGGGGCAGGCTTGCCCGGCTCGGGCTGGAGCGGGTGGACGCGCTTTCCCTTGACACCTACGCCCATGAAGACCGTTTTTTCAGTTACCGGCGGGTCATCTACCGGGGCGGGAAGGCCTATGGCCGGGGCCTTTCGGCGATTGTACTAAAGGATTAGGGGGCTCGCGACCTGTGTTCTGGCATAAGGCGATCGGCGTCGTTTTGCTTCTTTCCCTCGCCGGTTGCGGCTCGATTCCCTTGCCGTTTAAGAAGCGCGCCGGGGCCGGGACCAATTCGTTGGTCGCCCTGAGGGACACCCCGGGAATCCGCATAGACCCCATCGAAGGGCCCTCCATTCCCATGGCCAAGCTTTTGGCGCGCGCCGTCGCCGATGCGCTGGGAGAGGAAAACATCCCCGCTTCGGACAAACCTTTTCCCGGTGCGGGATATGTCCTCAAGGGGCGCATCGTGGAGTCCGCCCCCGACCCCGGCGACCCTTATCTTTATGTCTTGAAGTGGCGGCTGTTGACCTCTCGCGGCGAGGAAATCGGCGCTTACAGCCAGAAGATCAGGGGCGATAAATGGCAGTGGGAATACGGCGATCCCCGGATCATCCGATCCGTGGGGCTGGAGACCGCCCGGCCCATCGCCGCCCTGATCCAGGACAAGGACGAGAGCCTCAGGCCCGCCCAGGTTCCTTTGAGCAGCGTCATCGTTGAAAAGGTGGACGGCGCGCCGGGCGACGGCAACGCCGCCCTGACCCGGGCCATCAAGGCGGCGCTTAGGGGGGAGGACGTTCTCGTTACCGACGACCTGCGCCAGGCGGGGTATGTTCTTAAAGGGCGGGTCCGCGTTTCGCCCCCGGCTAAAGGGGCCCAGGCCGTGCGAATTAAATGGGAGGTCCTGACCATCGAGGGGGGAGAGGTCGGCCTGGCGACCCAGGAAAACGCCGTTCCGGAAGGTTCCCTGGATGGAAACTGGGGCGGCATGGCCATGAATGTGGCGCGCGCCGCCGTTGGTGGAATCAAGGCTATTATCGAGGGCGTTCGCGTCGTCAAATCGCCCAAGCGGCTCGGTCCGCCGCCGTCTCCCCGCCTGCCGAGAATACCGGGCCGTGCGCCGCCGCCGCCCCGTTGAGGGGCCCATGCCAAGGATCGCCGGTCATGAATCCCGTTTACAGGGGGCATCGGCGCTGATAAGTTTCGCCGCGTTCCCTATCCGGCAATGGGAAAGTTTCCCGAAAAAAGATCAAGACATGAAAGTCCTTTCCTGCAACAGCAACAGGCCCCTGGCCGAGGCGATCTCCGCCTATCTGCATCTGCCCTTGACCAAGGCCAGCATCCGGCGGTTCTCGGATATGGAGGTCTTCGTCGAGATTCAGGAAAACGTCCGCGGCGAGGACGTCTTCGTTATCCAATCCACATCCTTTCCGACCAACGATAATTTAATGGAGCTTCTGGTCACGCTCGACGCCCTGCGCCGGGGGTCGGCCCGCCGGATCACCGCGGTTATTCCTTATTTCGGCTACGCCCGCCAGGATCGCAAGTCCGGCCCGCGCACGCCTATTTCGGCCAAGCTCGTCGCCAACCTGATTACCGTCGCCGGGGCCGACAGGGTGCTGACCATGGATCTGCACGCCGGTCAAATACAGGGCTTCTTCGATATCCCGGTGGATAACCTTTACGCCGCGCCCGTCCTGACGAAAGACATCAAGAAGCGAATCGACGGCAGCGAACTGGTGATCGTTTCGCCCGACGTCGGCGGTGTGCTGCGCGCGCGCGCCATCGCCAAGCGTCTCGGCGCGGAGCTGTCCATCATCGACAAACGCCGCGAAAAAGCGGGCGTTTCCGAAGTGATGAACATCATCGGCGGCGTCAAGGGGCGGCGTTGCGTCCTTATCGACGATATCGTCGATTCCGCGGGAACGCTGTGCAACGCCGCCGTCGCCCTGATGGAAGCGGGCGCCCAGTCGGTTTCATCCTATGTGACCCACGGGGTTCTGTCCGGCGGCGCGGTGGCGCGGGTTACGGCCTCGCCCATGGAAACCCTTGTCACCACCGACACCATCATGGCCACCGAGGCCATCCGCGACGCCCATAACATAGACCAATTGTCGATCGCCCCCTTGATGGCCGAAGCCATCAGGAGGATAAGCGAAGAATCGTCGGTTTCCAGCCTGTTCGATTGATCGGGCTTTAAGGTTTCCGCCTTTAATCAAGAGGGCGGATTATCCCGCGCCGGCACCCCTGGAGGTCGGCGCTTATTGAGAGAGAAAGAGGAGTAAAACGATGTCTCAAGTCATTTCCATCGCGGCCGAGATCCGCGAGCGGGCCGGTAAGGGGGCAGCCCGCGCCACGCGCCGGAACGGCCGTGTCCCCGCCGTCATCTACGGCAACAAGCAAGACCCCGTCATGATTTCACTCGATCCGGTTGAATTGAACCACCAACTCGACGGCCCCGGATTCTTTTCCCGTGTTTTCGAGGTCGCGGTGTCGGGCGACACGCACAAGGTGCTGGCCCGTGATTTGCAGTTGGATCCGGTCAGCGACCGCCCCATTCATGTGGATTTCATGCGCTTCTCGGCGACGACGCGGATCAACATCGATGTCGCCATGGCCTTTATCAACGAAGAAGATTCTCCCGGCCTGAAACGGGGCGGCGTTCTCAACATCGTCCGCCACACGGTCGAGATGCTCTGCGCGCCGGACGGCATTCCCGAACATATTGAATTGGATCTGACCGGTCTGGAGATCGGTGATTCCATTCACGCCGGCGCCCTGGAGTTGCCCGAAGGCGTGGAATTGATCATTTCCGACCGCGACTTCACCATCGCCACCATCGCCGCGCCGACGATCATGACCGTCGAAGAGGAAGAGGAGGCTGAAGAAGCCGAAGAAGGCGAAGAGGCGGCCGAGGATACCGAGGACGAGGCCGAGGAATAATCCCCGGTCGAGCGCCATGTCCATGGAAACGCCGCTGCTTTTGGTCGGCCTGGGCAACCCCGGTCCGGGCTATCGCGAGAACCGGCACAACATCGGATTCATGGCGGTGGACGCGATCGTCCGCCGCCATGGGTTCGCTTCCTGGCGGTCCCGGTTCGCGGGAGATTTCGCCGAAGGCAAAGTGGCGGGGCGCAAGGCGTTCGCGCTCAAGCCGACCACGTTCATGAACGAATCGGGCCGTTCGGTGGGCCAAGCGGCCAGGTTCTATAAAATTCCTCCCGGCCGGGTCCTGGTCCTGCACGACGAACTCGATCTGGAGGCGGGAAAGATTAGGGTCAAACGGGGCGGCGGCCATGCCGGCCATAACGGGTTGCGCAGCATCCAGGACCACATCGGGGCGGATTTTCGCCGCCTTCGCCTCGGCATCGGCCATCCGGGAGACAAGGACCGGGTGACCGGCCATGTGCTTTCGGACTTCTCCAAATCCGACGCCGCCTGGCTCGACCCCCTGCTCGATGCGGTGGCGGACAACTTTGTGAAATTGGCAGCGGGCGACGACGCCGGTTTCATGAACGACGTCGCTCTCGCCGTGAAAACAAAAAAAGAATAGAGACCTTGAAATCATGGGATTTAAATGCGGTATCGTCGGCCTGCCCAACATCGGCAAATCGACCCTTTTCAACGCCCTGACCCAAACGGCGGCGGCGGAAGCGTCCAATTATCCTTTCTGCACCATCGAACCCAATATCGGGCGGGTGGCCGTTCCCGACGAGAGGTTGTCGAAGCTGGCGGAAATCGCGGGCTCGGCCAAGGTGCTTCCGACCCAGTTGGAATTCGTCGATATCGCGGGCCTGGTCCGGGGCGCCAGCAAGGGCGAGGGGCTGGGGAACCAATTCCTCGCCAACATCCGCGAGGTCGACGCCATCGTCCATGTGCTGCGGTGCTTCGCCGACGACAACATCACCCATGTGGACGGTTCGGTCGACCCGCTTCGTGACGCCGAAACGGTGGAAACCGAGTTGATGCTGGCCGATTTGGAAAGCCTGGAAAAGCGTGTCACGCCGCTGACCAAGAAGGCGCGCGGCGGCGATAAGGAAGCAAAGGCCACGCTGGCCCTGGTCGAACGCACGCTCGGCCTTCTGCGCGAAGGCGAGCCCGCCCGCCGGGTCGAGGTGGCCGACGAGGATGTCAATCTTTTCAAAGGGTTGCAGTTGCTCACCGCGAAGCCGGTTCTCTATGTTTGCAACGTCGATGAGGATTCCGCCGCCGCCGGGAACGCCCTGTCGGACATCGTGGCCGGGCGGGCCGGGGAAGAAGGGGCCAAGGCGGTCGTCATCTCGGCGCAAATCGAAGAAGAGATCGCCGGGCTCGATATGGAAGCGGAACGGATCGAGTTCCTGGAAAGCCTGGGGTTGGAGGAAACCGGCCTGGCCCGGGTCATCCGCGCCGGTTACGCCCTTCTCGACCTGATCACTTTTTTTACCGTCGGTCCGAAAGAAGCCAGGGCCTGGACCGTTTACCGCGGCGCAAAAGCCCCCGAGGCCGCGGGCGTCATCCACACCGACTTCGAGCGCGGCTTCATCCGCGCCGAGACCATCGCTTATGACGATTTCGTCGCGTGCAACGGGGAACAGGGCGCCAAGGACAAGGGCCTGATGCGCGCCGAGGGCCGCGATTACGTGGTGCGGGACGGCGACGTGATGCATTTCCGGTTTAACGTTTGATCGAAACGGATACGGCTCATACCCTTTTATAGGGGATCAATTCCAAAATCGGTTATAATGTGGGGATGGGCAGCTAAGAGAGATTCCCATGGGAAAAACCGTCACGCTCACCGCCGAGGACGGCTTCGAACTTTCGGCCTACCGCGCCGGACCGGAAGGCGAGGCGAAGGGCTCGGTCGTCGTCGTTCAGGAAATTTACGGCGTCGACGGGTATATTCGCGACGTCTGCGAGCGCTTCGCCGCCGATGGCTTCGCGGCCATCGCTCCGGCGCTGTTCGACCGGGTCAGGCGGGACGTGGAGCTGGCCTATTGCGAAAGCGGGTTGGTCAAAGGGCGCGAGCTGGCCCAGGTCCTGGGTTGGACCGATCCCTTCAAGGACATCCGGGCGGCGGCGAAGGCTTTGCGGACTGACGGCAAGGTCGGCGTCGTCGGCTTCGGCTGGGGCGGCTCGGTGGCCTGGTTGGCCGCGTGCCGTCTCGATGTCGCGGCGGCCGTCGTCTACTCCGGGCGTCACATTCCCCAGTTCCCGAAGGATAAACCCAAATGTCCCGTCATCATCCATTTCGCGGAGAACGACCGCCTGATCCCCGAAGACCTGCGCGCAGAGGTCCGCGCCGCCAACCCGGACGTCCCCATCCACCTCTATCCCGCGGGCCGCGGTTTCGACTGCGAGCGGCGCAAGAACTACCATGAGGAAAGCGCCCGGAAAGCTTGGCGGCGGACCCTTGATTTCTTCACCGAGACCCTCTCGTAGTCCCTTGCGGAACGGGGCGTAATCTGGAATACTCCGCGCCGGTAGAACGGGGGGGCATTCATGAACGAAGGGGGTCAATCGCCGGTCGTCGGCGTTATCGGCGGCAGTGGCGTCTACGATATCGACGGCCTGGAAAACACCCATTGGGAAAAGGTGTCTTCTCCTTTCGGGGAGCCGTCGGACGAGCTGTTGTTTGGCGAGCTGGAGGGCCGGAAGATGGTCTTCCTGCCCCGTCACGGGCGCGGCCACCGGATCCCGCCCGGCGAACTCAACTACCGCGCCAATATCGACGTCCTGAAAAGGGCGGGGGTTACGGAAATCATCTCGGTCAGCGCCTGCGGGTCGCTGAAAGAAGACTTGGCCCCCGGCGTCTTCGTCATCGCCGATCAGTTCATCGACCGCACCTTCGCCCGCGAGAAGAGTTTCTTCGGAACCGGCCTTGTCGCCCATGTGGGACTGGGCCATCCGGTCTGCTCGCGCCTCGGAGACGCCATCGAGGACGCCGTCAAGGAACTCCGTATCCCCTACCAACGGGGCGGAACCTACCTGGCCATGGAAGGGCCGCAGTTTTCGACGCTGGCGGAATCCAACCTCTATCGCAGTTGGAATTGTGACGTTATCGGAATGACCAACATGCCCGAGGCCAAACTCGCCCGCGAAGCCGAAATGTGTTACGCCACCGTCGCCATGGTCACGGATTTCGACTGTTGGCACCCGGACCACGACCACGTCACCGTGGACGCCATCATCAAGGTGTTGCTGGACAACGCGGACAAGGCCCGGTCCCTGGTCAAACGGGTCGCGCCGAAACTTTCCGGCCGGGAAACGGTTTGCCGCGACGGCTGCCACAGGGCCTTGGAAGACGCCGTCATTACCGCGCCGGACGCCCGCGACCCGGATATGGCGGCCAAGCTCGACGCCGTCGCGGGCCGGGGGTTGGACGCATAGCAGTATGGCTGAACCAGAGCTACAGCTTTCTCAAGTTGCAGCATCTGAAGTAGACGATTCCCTTCTAAAGGAGTGCGCTACACTTTTCAGTAACCACTATGGATTCTGGGCGAAAGAATGCCGGGTTCCTAGGCATGGCGGCGACCGAATTCAGCTGAGCCATAGTAGATTGAGAGGTTATCTAACTGGCGATTCTGCTTGGGTTGCAACTGCACGGCGGCCTTCTGGCGAGCTTATCGGTTATGCGATGGCTGTACACTATCCCCACAGGTATGGACGAATAAGCTGGGTGACCCAATTAGTTGTTCACGCTGATTTCCGGCATAAGCTTGTTGCATCACTAATGCTAAATTCCATTTGGGGGTTTAGCGATGATTTTGCGTGGGGTATTTCGTCTGCAAATCCTTATGCTGTTCGGGCATTAGAGAAAGCTACCCGACGGCGATGTAATCCAAAAATTATCAACGAAAGTTTGGTGGCGGTAAAAAAAGCTATTTCAAATATTAGTTACCTATCAAGCGCAGAAATTTCTCTTACGAGTGAGCAAAGCATTATTAACACGGACTTCAATCAAAATATTACCAGAGTTGAAGAGCTAATTAAGAATGTTTCTTCAAAATATCCGTGGGCATTAGGAAGGATAAAGCAGGGTGAAGAATAGACCTGTTGCAAAAGTCTGGTGAATCTTTGTTAACCGATCCGTGATTCAAAGGAGGAAGGGCAAGGGAGGCTCTTCCGATGGCAAAGTTTAACAGC
>VAPH01056215.1_pt1 | contig 13658 bp, 14 predicted proteins | sample 3393861 | NCBI WGS metagenome assembly VAPH01 (sample SAMN08290439, study PRJNA428436) | hydrothermal vent metagenome | isolation source: Deep-sea hydrothermal vent chimney | place: Atlantic Ocean: South-mid Altantic Ridge | reverse complement strand
TTTGTGGTGGGAGGGCCTCCGTCCGCACGAAGTTGGGGTTTGTGGGCGCTGTTTGCTCCCGTCTACATCTACCTGGAGTGGAACGCACTTGAGGTGAACGACCGGCTCATTGCATCGCCCGGTGTGATGGTCGCAATGACCGCGGCTCTGGCGATCGGCCCCGACGACGCTTTGGTACTCGTGCCGTTAATGGTAGCGATCGGGCCCATCACGCCGACAGACATTCGACTAAGGCGTTGGTTCCAGCCGATCGTGAACTTCGGGCAGTTGACGATTTCTGCTGCCGTCATGGTGACGATCCTCGCCATTTGGCTTCCCGAGTATCCGATCAGATCGTCCGATCTGTGGCGAGTCGCGGTCGTGACAGTTGTTGGGGCGGTGTCGTACACCTTCATCAACTTCCAGGCGGTAACGCTCATTGTCCGCAACGTTTTCGGACGTCGGGATGTGCGGCCGTGGTCGAATCTGCCGACGATCGTGACACCGTCGTTGGGGATGGGGTTTGTGGGCGGTCTGCTTGGGGCGGCGTATCACCTTGCCGGGAACGTCATCCTGCCGCTGATCGTGATCGTGTTTTTTGTCGGTCACATGACGTTTGCGTCGTACGCGCAGCTTCGTGAGGCCCAGGAGTCCACGTTGCGTGGGTTCGTCAAAGCGCTTGAGGCGAAGGATCTCTATACCCGCGGCCATACCGAGAGGGTCGCGTATTTCTCTGAGCTTATCGGCCAGTCGATGGGGTTCAACGGCACCCGTCTTGAGGGTCTGCGGTGGGCGGCCCTGATTCACGATGTTGGAAAACTGGCAGTACCGCGAGACCTCATTCGCAAGAACTCACGACTCTCGGGCGAGGAGTACGCCCAAATGCAGGAGCACGTCACCCTCGTTGAAGACCTGCTTTCGGCGGTTGATTTTCTCCAGCCTATGGTCGCTTTCGCCTCGAATCACCACGCCCATTTCGATGGTGAGGGGTACGTCGGATCGCACGAGCACGACGTCGGCGAACTTCCCATGGAGGCTCGAATCCTGGCGGTTGCCGATTCGTTCGATGCAATGACGAGCACCCGGTCGTACCGGGTTGCGCTTTCGCAGAACTACGCCTTCGAAGAGCTCCGCCGCAATGCGGGATCTCAGTTCGATCCTGAAGTCGTGGAAGTGTTGATCTCCGTGCTCACTGCAAGAGGCGAGTCATACGGTTCGCCCGAGATGGCGGATGACGACGAAGCCCGTCGGATCGCAGAGGGAGGCGCGGTCCATGCCTAAGGTCGCCTCGCGCACCCTCTCCGTTGCCACCTGGGCTGCATTGATCGCCCTTGGGGTGGTCCTGTATCCAAGCGCCAAGGTGAGCTTGCCGATCCTCGCGGGTGCTGTTGTCCTGCTCATGCTGGCGCAAACGATATCGGTCCCGGCTCCGTCAGGTGGTTTCGTCTATCTCGGACTCGGGGTTTCATCGGCGATCCCAATGTTGACGCAAGACATCGTCTCAACGTTTTTCATTTTTTCCCTGGGCATGGCCGGTGCGTGGATCATACTTACCGTGTTCAAGGCCGAGACGGTGAAACAGGGGAGTGAGTTTGTCGCCGAGGTGGTTGCCCTGGGAACATTCGGGTTGGCGTACCACGCTGTCGACGGTGCTTTGGTTTCTGTCGACAGGTCGTCAGCGCTCGAGATCTTCGTATCGATCCTGTCCGCCGGTCTTGCTTGGTACATCACCAGGGCGGCGCTGCGCAGCCTCGTCGGTCTCGAACGTGGTGACCTGTCGGTTCGATTCCTGTGGCTGTTGGCGCTGGAGGATTGGACGGTCGTTGTCTCCCTGCTCGCTTCGGGTGCGCTATTCGGGTTCACCTTTCCCGCAATGGGATGGTGGGCTTTGCCGATCTCAGTGATGCCTTATCTGTTTAGTCACTCGGCGTTCGTCCGGTACCACCAGACGCGGGTCACCTATGGACAGACGATTCGTGCGTTGGCGCAGATTCCCGAGGTCGCAGGTCTCGCCCCGAGTGGGCATTCGTCGCGCACCGGGGACCTGGCGGTATCGGTGGCACGAGAGATTGGGCTTCACCCGGACGAGGTAACCCAGCTTGAGTATGCCGCGCTGATGCATGACATCGGGCGAATCACGCTCAATGAGCCGGCGATCCTGAAAGCCGGGTACACCGATGAAGACATCGCCCGGTGGGGTGCCCAGATCATTGCGGAGGCGCCGTATTTGGAGAAGGTTGCCGAAGTGGTCGAAGTGCAACATCACCCCTACCGACGTCACGGTGAAGCCGCCGACGAAGAGATATCGATGTCATCACGCATCATCAAGGTCGTGAGCGCGTACGACCACTCTACGCATGAGGCGGCGTTTGAGCCGGTTGAAGCATTGGAGCAGATCCAACGCCAGTCCGACTACGAGTTCGACCCGAAGGTCGCGGCATCTCTTCGCCGCGTACTGGAGCACCGGGGCGTCATCGGGCGGTGATGGTGTGTGCGGAGGCAGCGCCTGGCGCTACTTGGCAGCCGAACCTGGCGGGGTCTGAGCTCCTTTGCGGAAGAGGCGTGCGGGTTTCCGGACCTGATCTTCGATAAACACACCCAGTCCTATCGCGAAGAAGACGTCTCCGACCGAGATGACGTTGCCGGGCAGCGGCAGGAGATCGGCAAGGAACGGCAACCGGGTCGTGCCGTCGAGGACAACATGTTTCGCGTCGAGCGGCAGAGTGAGGGTGCCGCCGGCGAGTTCGACAGCCTCCGGGAGAACCGGCATTCCGCCGTTCACGGCGATCACCACGAAGTTCAGGAACAGCCCGAGACCTGTGATCCACATGCCTGGCCGGGACCAGTTCGCTACAACAACACTGAGAAGAATGATGTAACTTCCGAGCACAAGTGCTCGGATAAGCGTGCCCTGATTAGCGCTCAAGGTGTTGGAGGCAATCTGCATCCCGAAACCGACGAAAAGAAGCCACCACCCGCGAACTGACATCTCCGTGAGATTGCCCAAATTGCCGCCGCGAATCAGAGCGATGATGACGGGGATGATGAGGACAAGTATCAACAGTGGCATATGACGACCCTAGTCTGGTGCGTTGTCTACAACACATGCTCGCGCCGACGGGCAGGGCGACTACCGTCTCGTGTGGAGGTCCCATGGTCTTGTACGAAAAACTTGATGGTCGGCTAACGGTCACGATCGATGAGCCGGACCGCCACAACCCCATGTCCGCCGCCACCATGGAAGGCCTTCTTGATGCGATGCGTCGGGCGACGTACGACGACGATGTTCGCGTCGTGGTGGTGACCGGTGCAGGTGAAAAGACATTCTCTGCGGGCGGTGACCTCGCCGGCGGTTTTGTCGATTCTGCGCTTGAAGGCCATGAAGGTCGAGGGGCTCTTGCAGCCCTGTTCCGTCAGATGCGGCGCTGCGGTAAACCGACGATCGCGCGCGTGAACGGGCATGCACTCGGCGGCGGGTTCGGTCTTGCGGCGGCTTGTGATATCACCATTGCGTCGGACCGGGCCACGTTCGGCACGCCCGAAATCATGGTCGGGTTGTGGCCGATGATGATCTCGGCGGTGCTCAAACCGCTCGTCCCGCGCAAAGCCCTGCTCGACATGATGCTGACGGGTCGGCGTTTCTCCGCGGATGAGGCGGTGCAACTAGGTATCGCGACACGGGTCGTGGCACACGACGAGCTTGACGCGGAGGTGGACAAGGTCGTTGATGCGCTACTCGCTCTGAGTCCTGCAGCGTTGGCGCTTGGCAAGGACGCGTTCTACGCCATCGAGGACATGGGTCTCGACGCAGCGCTTGACCATCTCCACATCGGACTTACGACGATATCGACCACCGACGATGCGCGTGAGGGTGTGCAGGCGTTCGTCGAGAAGCGCTCGCCCGAATGGCGCGGACGTTAATGCCCCGCATCAATGCGGACATGCCTGCACGTGTATGGAAACTCGCGGTCTCTGACGGATCGACCGTTGCGGCCGGCGAGGAAGTCGCCATCCTGGAATCGATGAAGATGGAGATCCCGGTGGAATCTCCACAACCGGGCGTGATCAGATGGTTGGTCGCAGAGGGTGACATCGTGCATCCCGGAACCCCCCTCTACGACCTCGCATAACTTTCCAATTCTGGCGTCCAAACACACTTATATACCGCACACATGGACGCCAGAATCGGGAGTCAGCTGCCTATGACCGGGGCTAACAGTCTGTCGATATCGGCTTGTTTGAGGGCGCCGTACACCATGTCGACGAGTCTGCCATCGCTTGAGATGATGAAGGTCGCCGGCATTGCGATGGGCGGGTATGCGTTGATGACAGCGTCCCGAGTGTCATAGGCGATCGGATAGCTGATCCCGACCTGGTCTACAAACTTCTTGGCCAGGTCGAGGTCGTCGTTCACCGCAACGCCGAGGAACATCACACCCGGATACCGCTTGGCGGCTTCGTCGATATCCGGCATTTCGGCACGGCATGGCCCACACCACGAAGCCCAGAGGTTCAGGAATACCGGTTTCCCTTCTGTTTCCAGGAACTCCGACAACTTGAAGAGTTCGCCTGTCGCAAGTGTGACTTCGAAATCGGGCGCCATACCCTCCTGGTCAGCCACATCGGGGGCTGGATCGTTGATGTTCTGAATGCTGCTGTTCGGGTTGACCTGAACATCGATAGGGATCTGACCCGCCGGCGTCTGGTTGGACGATTGCGCCGCGGCGAAGGCCATGATTCCCACTGCTGCAGCACCAACCGCGACGAGGAGCAAGGTGAGGCGTTGGGACGAGCGGCCCGGCTCGTTGTCGTTCACGAAACTTTCACCTTTTTGTCGGGTCGTCTCAGGTATCGTAGGTCAGGTTACGCCCTGAGCTGAACTACCGGTGCGAGTGACGCTCCGTAACCGTCTCACCTCCCGAGCAAAGGTCCCCATGATCGAATTCGATAGCCTGTCAATTCCCGACCGGGTTGTGTACACGAGCACGGCGACTCCACCCGGGCCGTCGACCGCCACGGTGCAATCATGAGTTTCTTTTCTCGTAATCGTGCCCACCTCGTTGACATGGGTATCGACCCTGCACGGCTGCCGTCCGGGCAATATCACACGTCGAGGTTCCCGGTGCTCCACGTCGGATCGGTACCCGACATCGACCTCACGTCCTGGAGTTTCACAGTGGACGGGTTGGTGGCTGAGGAAAAGACGTGGGCGTGGCACGAGTTTCAATCGCTCCCGACTGTGTCGAAGACCTTTGATATTCACTGTGTGACGAAGTGGTCGAAATTCGATACGTCCTGGGAGGGGGTATCCGTGCGAACCGTGTGGGATCAGCTTGATGTTGACTCTTCGGCGAGCCATGTGATGTTGAAGGACGTTCAGGGGTACACCACGAACTTGCCGATCGAGGACTTTCTTCGTGAGGACAACGTGTTCGCCCACGCCTACGAGGGGGAGCCGCTCGACGCCGAACACGGATGGCCGCTCCGGCTCGTCGTGCCCCACCTCTATTTCTGGAAATCCTGCAAATGGGTGGCAGGTTTCACCGTCATGGATGCTGATGCCCCGGGATTCTGGGAACAGAACGGCTACCACATGTACGGCGATCCGTTCAAGGAGCAGCGCTACTACAGCGATTGAATGTGGCGATTGAATGCAAGGTGCAGCAGTCTTGTGCCGACTCTGCTCTTGGATGGAGGGTTGAGGTCCTCGACCTAGACGGCTTCTCGCTGTAGGCGGCGTCCGCGGCACCATGGCCGGCGTAGTTGAGCCGTGTGGGAACCACCCTGCGTGGTGGGGAGGAAACCACTCACTTGCAGGCACTACGTGCCGATCATAGTGGGGAATACCCGTGCTGCGGGTGTATGAATCCGACTACTACGCGAGGTCGCTATGAGGGAGCTTCGAGCCGCATTCCGTGAGGGTCTTCCGCCGCTCATTGAAGCTCTTGAGGGAGTGATTGGTGAGCTGCGGCTCGGGTCCACCGACGTTGAGGACGACGCGCGTCGTCTCGCCCACCAGCTCAAAGGATCCGGGGGCAGTTTCGGATACCCGAAGGTAACGAATGCCGCCGTTGAAGTGTTACAGGCCTCTGTGACCGAAATGGTCGAGCCGCTTGAAGTCCTGGTGGCGATGTTGCGGCGGGTCGTTGCCGAAGACGGCTCTGCCGCCACACAAATCCTGGTTATTGATGACGATCCGCTGATACAACGGCTCCTCGTTGCAACCCTCAGTAGCGAGGGGCGTGAAGTTGTGGTGGCGGGGTCCTTGAAAGATGCCGAGCCGCTGTTCTCAGGGGACTGGTCCCTGATCGTCCTTGATCTCTTTCTTCCGGACGGCGACGGTCGGGAAGTAATCAAACAGATCCGTGAGGGCGTGGAAACCGCACTCACTCCGATTCTTGTGTTGTCGGGTGCCAGTTCAAATCACGCACGGGATGAGTGCCTCGACCTCGGTGCGGTGGCGTTCGTCGAGAAGCCGTTTGTGCCAGGGGAACTTTTTGAGATCGCCGACCAGATTCTCCACGGTGTTCGGCCGTCACAACGCACCCAGGGGCACATCGTCGAGGAGGAGTCCGACAGACCGGGGCCGAGAGCGATACTTCTTGCGGAGGACGACGAACTCACGGCCACGTTGATCAAGGACCGTCTCTTGCGCAACGGCTTCGAGGTCGTCCACTGTAAGAATGGGTCCGAAGCCCTTGAGGTCGCAGAAACCCAGCCGTTTGTGCTCGCGATCCTCGACGTGAAGATGCCTCGGATGGACGGGTTCGAACTCCTGGCGAAGTTGCGGAAACTCCCACAATTGATGGAGATGCCCATCATGATGCTCACCGGCATGGGGAGCGAGCACGACGTTGTTCGTGGTTTCGACCTCGGAGCCGACGGTTACGTGCTGAAGCCGTTCTCTCCCGCCGAGTTAGTCGCTCGTATCGATCGACTTCTGGCGCAGGCTTAAACGTGTGCGAGACGATGGCGACCGCTCTGTTGGTGCCCTTTGTCCCGGCGTCTGGCTCGGTGGCATCAGCGGCGAACTGCCGCACTCCTGAGGCGGCACCGAAGTGATCATGGTGGTTTGGTCGATTGCGGCCCTTGTGGCGGTGAACCTGGCGCTTGCCGGCGGCGTGGTATTCCTGCGGGTACGCAACGACTTTCGGGCTCGACGCCGGCACCGGATCGAGGGGCGTTGGTACCCGGCCCTGCTTGACCTCCTCGCCGGTGATACCACCTGTACCGCACTCTTGAAGCACATGGAGGAGCGGGAGGTTGTGCCGGTCCTTGAGATTTGTGGACGCCTAGCTCGACGCGTGAGCGGCGACGATCGGAAGATCGTCCGAGACTTCGCTCGCCCGTTGCTCAGCGGTCTGAGTCCCGCGCTCGTCTCACGACAACCCGAGCAGCGGGCTAACGCGATTCAGCTGCTTACCGCGCTGGGCACGGACGATGAGTTTCGTACGGAGATCGCTGAGGCACTCGCCGACCCTTCACCGCTCGTATCCATGGTTGCTGCCCGTGTCGTTGCCTCCCGAAAGCGAATCGATCTTGCCGCTGACGTCCTGGGGCAACTTGACCGCTTCGAAATGTGGAGCGAAGCGTTTCTTGCCAGCATGCTCGCTTCGATGGGATCCGAAATCGCGCCCGTCTTGCGAGACAGTTTCTCGCGTTCCGACTGTTCCTCGACGGTGCGCTCGGTGACGGCTCGAGCGCTTGCCGAACTCCGAGATCTTCCCGCCGGCGAAATCGCTGCCGGACTCATTGCCGAAGAAGGCCAGGACGACTGGGCGTCGATGATTGCATCGCTTCGGGTGATCGAGGCTGTGGGCCAAACGAAGCATGTGGAAGTTGTTCGACCCCTTCTAGGACACGAAGACTCTGTGGTTCGGGCTCACGCTGCAACCGTTCTTGGCAAGATCGGTGTCGCCGCGGATGGCGTCGCTCTTGCCGCAGCCGTGAGCGACGAGTCCCCCTGGGTTGCCATCCGTGCAGCAGCGGCGTTGCGTCAGTTGGGTCAGATCGACATACTTCACGACCTATCGCGTACCGGTGACATCAGCAGTGTTGCGGCCTTGGAGGCTCTGGCGGAGGGGGCGTCCTGATGTTGGTTGTCCTTGACATCATCAATGTGCTTGCCCTGATCTACTTTGCGGCGCTGAACGTGACCTACCTGGCCCTCACGCTCGCGGCGTTCCCTCGGACGCATCGCTACATCGCGCGGCTCAAGTCGCTGCATGTCGACGAACTTCTCAGTGCCGCCGGGAGCCTCCCCATTTCTCTTCTGGTGCCGGCATACGATGAAGAGGCGACAATCGTCGAGGCAACGCGCTCCTTGTTAACTTTGCGCTACCCGGAGTACGAGATCATTGTGGTCAGTGACGGGTCGACCGATGCAACGATCGGAGTCCTCACCGAGGCCTTTGATTTTCGGCCCGCACACAGGATGCCGACAAGCGTCATCCCCACCGCAGAAGTGCGTCGCGTGTTGCGCAGCCAGGTTCACCCACACCTGTGGCTGATTGATAAGGCGAACGGTGGCAAGGCAGACGCTCTGAACGCCGGGCTCAACTACTCGCGATACCCGTTGTTTGCGGCCCTTGATGCCGACACGCTTCTTGAACCGGACGCACTGATCCGGATCGTTCGACCCTTCCTCGAGGATCAGCGCACCGTTGCAGCAGGAGCGATGATTCGCATCGCCAACGGTTGCCGAATAAGTGGAGGAGAGGTCGAGGAAGTGGCCCTTCCACATCGGTTGATTCCCGAGATTCAGATAGTCGAATACCTGCGCGCCTTTTTCGTCGGTCGCACCGGGTGGGATGCCGTTGGCGGCACTCTTATCGTTTCAGGAGCGTTCGGTGTCTTCCGTCGGTCGACCGTTGCTGCGGCGGGCGGGTTTTCGACCGACACCGTGGGGGAGGACATGGAACTGATTGTGCGCCTCCACCGCTACTGCCGTGAGAACAACATCCCCTACCGTATTTCGTTTGTCCCCGACCCGGTGGCCTGGACCGAGGCGCCGGAGACGTTGCGGTCACTTGGCCGTCAACGGAGCCGATGGCAGCGCGGGCTTGCGCAGGCGTTGACGCGTCACCTGCCGATGATGGGCAGGCCCCGGTACGGAACCCCGGGCGTTCTTGCCTACCCCTACCATTTCTTTCTTGAGCTCTTCGGCCCCCTCATTGAAGCACTCGGCTACCTGTCGTTCGGACTCTCGCTGGCACTTGGGGTGGCCTCCCCCCGCTTTGTGATCCTGTTCCTGTTTCTAAGCATCTTCCTCGGGTCGGCATTGTCGGTCGCTGCTGTAGCCCTTGAGGAGATGTCCTTCCGTCGATACACGAAGGGGCGCGATCTGGCCGTCATGCTGGGTTTAGCCCTTGTCGAGACGCTTGGTTACCGCCACCTCAACACCTACTGGCGTCTCAAGGGAATGTGGGCATTCCTGCGGGGTGACAATGATTGGGGCACGATGGACCGCCGTGGTTTCGGTGAGGACGACAGTTCTGCAACGTCGACCCCGCCAGTGGTCGGCGGTGTTAGCCGGTGACCTCGAAGGAGAATTCGCCCGTGGTCGAGTTTGCCCTGCCGGCTTTGGTGTAGGAGACCTCGACCTTCAACGAGTAGCTGCCGGGGGCTAGCGCAGTCGCATCTACCAGGAACCGGGCGACATCGGTCTCGCCGTCTTCAAGAGAATTGTTGTAATACAGACTGGTGAAAGTTCGATCAGCGGGATATGTGATGATGGCGCCGCGTGGCCCGTTTACGGTGATCTCTACGTCGTCCAACAGGGGAGCGAGCCCGGTCCATTCGACTTCGAGCCATGCTGGATCGCTCACCGAGACGGAACCGGAATCCTTGGTTGCCTGAGCAATATCGTCACCCCTGAACCTGGCCACGGGAACGGTGATCTTGTAGTCCTTCTTCTGGTCTTCACCATTCTGGACCCATGTCGCCGTTACCTTTAGCTTCACCTTCTTGCTGCCATATGGAACGGAAATACGTAGCGAGGTGAAGTCGATTTCGCCGGATGAGAGCGTGTTGTTGTCCATCAGACTGCTGTAGGAATCGGTGTTTGTCGGATAGGCGATGGTGACGCCGTCGTTATCGGTTTCGGCCACAATCCTGAAATCGGTGGCGTCTGCTCCTCTAGCCTTCCAGCTAAAAGCAACCCAGGCAGTATCTCCCTCGACGATAGCTGCGGTTCTCTTCGTCTTGAGTTCGACCTTGCCTTTGTCCCCGCCTTTGTCCTTGACATCGACCTTGTCGTCGACGGTTACGGTGTCGTTGATTGTGGCCGTGTCATTCTCGGCGGCGAGAGCCGGCACTGCCGAGAGTACAAGGAGGCTTGTCGCCATCAGAACTGTGATTGCTTTCTTCATCATCTTCATAAGATCGGCAGCTGCCACGAATTTCTAAAGAGTGCGAGGGGGTGGTTGTATGGGAGTTGCGGTGACTAGTTAGACGTCTCCTGGTCGCGAGAGGCAATACGCCTCGTACTCCTCGGCAACCTGAACTCGGAGGTCCGCCGACGTTCCCAGCTCTTCCTTGAAGGCGTCGTAGTCGACGCGGGTCAAGCCGGAGTCAGCCAACCTGGCATCGAGCTCGGCATCCAACGCCCCGAGATCATCGAACGTTTGACGCTGCACGTCACATTGCCAGCGCGCCTCAAGGGTCACCTCGGGCGGAGCAGTGTCGCTGCCACCACCGCATGCTGCAGCGACAGAAGCGATCACGATGGCAATGGTTCCAAGACGTCGGTATGTCATGTCTTCACTATCGAAGGTTCTGGAGCACTTCTTGAGTCCCGATCGGTGGAAGCGCAGCTCAGTGCCGGGACTTGCAGCGCCGTAGCGGTGGGATGCAGAGAAAGCGGGGGTTACCTGCCGAGCATCGTGAGTGCTGCCTGGATGAGCTTGAGGTTCTCTACCAGGCTGGGACCATCAACGGTGTCGTCAGTCTCGGTGTGATACCCGGGGTTCCCGGGTCGCCATACGAACACCGACGGAACACCAAGCTTGGCGAACGTGGCGTGGTCGGAGATTTCGCCTCTCTCAAGGCGCTCTATCTCCATGTCGACTGCTATTCCGGCGGCGACGATGACATCGACCGCCGACTGATCGGTGCCTGTGAGAGAAACTCCGGCAATCGGGTGGATGCCTCCGACCATGTCGAGCGAGATCATCCAGTCCGGGAGGTCACCTGTTTCGGCGAGGGTGGCGCCGCGGAGACGAGAGCCATAGTGGTGGTCCTCCGGGGTCATGCCAAATGTTCTCTCCTCGGCACCGAAGAACACCACCGTGACGGTGACCCCGGCAATTGGTTCCCGGTCGAGTCGTCGCGCGAGTTCCAGGAGGCCGACCACCCCGCTCCCATTGTCGTCGGCGCCCGGACTCGTGCGTACGGTGTCGTAGTGGCCCCCGATCAGAATCTGTACGGGACCATCGCCAAACGTCACCCATAGGTTCTCGCTGGTCGCACCCTCCGGTAGCGGAACCAGCTCGGATTGCACTGCGAGACCGAGGTCGTCCAACGTCCTGCGGATGAACAACGCTGCGGACTTCTCGGCGTCGGTTCCGCCCTCACGAGGACCGTTAACCAGGAGAACCGCCAGGTCATCCAGCATGCGCCGTATCGCGGCGTCATCGCTGACGTCAAGAGGGGGCACCGTTGTCGTAGTTGTTGTTGTTGTGGATGGAGAGGTTGAGGTTGTAGCGACGGCAGGTGCGGTGGTCGATATCGTCGATGAGGACGTGGAGGTGGACGCGGTAACTTCCACGGATGAGCACGCAGCGAGGACTTGGGCGGTTGCGATGATCGTTGCGAGGAGGCGGAGGTGGCGTTTCATTGTGACAAGGCTACCGGTTTGGTCCCCGCAGGCAGATGTTCCGGTGCCCGGGTTGGTCGAGCATGGACCGCGTCCTCTCGTGGCGTCGTACAGTGGGGGAATGAGAGATCGGGACACGAGGCGTGGAGACGCCCGCGCATGAACGTTGTTGGATGGCCCGTCGTCCTAGCTTCACTGTCCTTGGTGATTCTCGCGGTCGGTCTTTCGCGATGGCTCCGGCTTGGTATCGAGCGGGACATGGTCGTCGCGTCCGTTCGAGCAGCCGTCCAGTTGCTCGCAGTCGGCGTGGTGTTTGCAGCAATTTTCCAATCCGATCAAGCATGGTTGTGGTCCTGGGTCTGGGTTGTCTTCATGGCTCTAGTCGCGACCCGAGTTGTGGTGCGTCGCGCCGAGCACACCATTCGCAACCTCGCACCGGTTGCCGGCCTGGCAGTGTTCGGCTCGGCCGCGATCAGCATCGCGATCACCTTCGGCCTCGGTGTACTCGACTACGACCCGGTTGCGCTGGTAGTGATTGCGGGGATCACTATTGGCAACGCAGTGCCGTCTGCTGTCCTGGCGGCAAAACAATCCATGACCCTATGTCGGGATCACGTCGGGGATGTTGAAGCAGGCTTGGCGCTTGGGTTCACGCGTCGCGATACGGCTCGGTTCATGGCCCCGCGCGCGGCGAAGGCGGCAATGATCACCCGGATAGAGCGCACCAAGGTGGTAGGGCTGATCGCATTGCCCGGAGCGATGACCGGACTCCTACTCGCAGGGGTTGATCCGATAGAGGCTGTTGCCGTGCAACTGTTGGTGATGTACCTGATCCTGGGTACCGCGGCGGTATGTGTTGTAGCTGTAGTGAGCGCTGTCACCAACGCCGCGGTCACTGATGATCTCCGGGCCGCGGATTGGACCAGGGTTCCGGCGAGCTAAGACGTTGGTGAAGTCCTTGCGGCCGCGACGGCGTGGTCGACGAACTCGGACAGGACGTGCTCGTCGACGCCGGCTATCCGACCGTCATCGTCAAGGGAGAGGGAACCAGCAGTCAACGTGAGGTCGGGCACACGTGCGTGCACATTGGTCATGAACGTTGCGAGCATGTCGAGTCCGCGGCGTCCACCACGCTCTCCCGGTGCGGCCGATGCAAGCATCACCGTCATGCCCGCCAAACAGCGTCGGTCGACTCTGCTCATCCAGTCGTACGTGTTCTTCAGCAGCGCCGGGAACGACCCGTTGTATTCGGGGGAGACGAGGATGAGTACCTCGGCCTCCTTCACAAGATCGACGAGCCGGGCCGCTGACTCGGGCACACCATCGCGCTGTTCGACGTCACCGTCGTACATCGGCATCGGGTATTCGGCCAGGTCGATCAGGCTTGCGTGGTTTCCTGCGGTCCGAAGCCGTTCTGTGAGCAGACGGCCGAGGGCTTGATTCAGTGATGCAGTGCGTGTACTCGCGGGCATCACGAGGATACGACCCGAAGTGGACGATGTTGGCGATTCGGGCACTGTTCGTTCCATGGTCAAGCTTTCGGGGAGGTCCAGGCCGATCGTACTGCCCCGCGTAAACCCCGATGACGGTGAGTATTAACGTTATTGCATGGAATCCAAGAACTGGCATCTCGCTCAGATCAACGTTGCCAGAGGGGTTGGGGAGCGGGGCTCGCCGGAGATGGCGTCGTTCGTGGCGTTGATCGATGAGGTCAATGCGCAAGCAGATGTGGCACAAGGGTTTGTGTGGCGCTGGGAAGATGCGTACGAAGATTCGGGTGGTGGTTCACTCGTCGGGGAGATGGTCCTGGTGAACATTTCGGTGTGGGAGTCGTATGAGTCTCTCCAGGACTATGTGTACAACA
>VAPH01072080.1_pt1 | contig 13663 bp, 10 predicted proteins | sample 3393861 | NCBI WGS metagenome assembly VAPH01 (sample SAMN08290439, study PRJNA428436) | hydrothermal vent metagenome | isolation source: Deep-sea hydrothermal vent chimney | place: Atlantic Ocean: South-mid Altantic Ridge | reverse complement strand
GGAGACTGTCATAACGACCGCGAAGTTCCCGCAGAAACCAGTTGGTCGCCTCGTCCCGGAGCGGACTGGACCCTTCGAAGAACAGCTGCCGCAATGTGGTTTGCCGGTAGTCGTCGGTCAACGACAAGACATCCTGATCGAAACAGTCCCGGTAGAATTTGGGGACGCCTTCGAAGATCGCCCAAAGGAAAAGCATGTGTTCGGGACCTTTGACGCCATGACTTTTGAACATTTCGAAAAGGGTCTCGAAATCCCAGTGATCGATCTCGATCCGGTTCGTGATGCGGTTGAACAGGGGAGAGGTCTGATCTTCGAGGATCGCCGTCATTTCCGTGTGAATGGATCCGAGGACGAACAGCCCTCCTTTTTTCGTGTTCCGTAATTTATCGACGCGGGATTGAAGGTGCGATGTGAATTCCGACAGGGATTTCCGGTGGAAATACTGGAATTCATCGATGATGACGACCATTCCCCCTTCGCACATCATTTCGATACTGTCCGCCATGTGCCGAAATGTTTGAATCTTTTGAACCAGCTTTATTTCGACGCCGTAGTCTTCGAGGGCTTCCTGGAATACCTGCACCACGCCGCGCTCATCACCATCGGGAACCTGAAAATAGAATTCCTTTACATGCGTATTGTTTTTGAGAGCCGTTCGTATCAACGTCGTCTTGCCGATGCGCCGCCGTCCCGAGATGGCGCAAAAGAACCAGCGCCCGGACGAGATGATCTTTTCAATCTCCGCCAATTCCTGATTGCGCCCGTAAAAACCCCATGTTTTTCGCATGGTTAACGCCAAATAATCATTAAGGTAAGAAATATTACGTTAATTGCCAATGCCCTTCAAGCCTGGCCAAAGGGGGGCCTTACTCCTCGGTGCAATCTTCCAGCGTCCTGCGGCCCGGACGGCCCGCCTGGATAAGAACGGCCATGTTGCCCGGTTTGTGTTCGTTTTTCATCATCTTCATGTGCGCGTCCGGGATGTCCTGCCAGGAGAAGACCTCGGACATGCAAGGATCGATGCGCCGCTCGATGACCAGCCTGTTGGCCTGGGCCGCCTGTTTTAAGTTGGCGAAGTGGCTGCCCTGGATGCGCTTCTGGCGCATCCAGACGAAGCGGGCGTCCATGGTCAGGTTGTAGCCGGTGGTTCCGGCGCAAAAGACCACCATGCCGCCCCTTTTGACCACGAAACAGGAAACGGGGAAGGTTTGTTCGCCCGGATGTTCGAAGACGAAATCGACGTCCACGCCCTTGCCGGTGACCTCCCATATGGCTTTGCCGAAACGCCGCACCTGTTTCATGTATTGGCCGTAGCCGCCGTCGTCGTCGATATCGGGCAGGCGGCCCCAGCAATCGAAATCCTTGCGGTTGACGACGCCCTTGGCGCCCAACTCCAGAACGAAACCCCGTTTGGATTCGTTTGAAATGACGCCGATGGCGTTGGCCCCGGCGGTCGCGATCAGTTGCACGGCCATGGAGCCGAGCCCGCCCGAGGCCCCCCAGACCAAAACATTGTGGCCGGGCCTGAGGATATGGGGGCGATGCCCGAACAACATCCGGTAGGCCGTCGCCAGGGTCAGGGTGTAGCACGCGCTTTCTTCCCACGTGAGATGGCGGGGCCGGGGCATGACCTGCTGGGATTGGACGCGGGTGAACTGGGCGAACGAGCCGTCGGGGGTCTCGTAGCCCCAGATTCTCTGGCTCGGCGAGAACATGGGGTCGCCGCCGTTGCATTCCTCGTCGTCGCCGTTGTCCTGGTTGCAGTGGACCACGACCTCGTCGCCGACTGAGAAGCGCGTCACCTTGGACCCCACCGCCCAGACGATCCCGGCGGCGTCGGACCCGGCGATGTGATACTCGGCCTTATGAACGTCGAAGACGGAAATGGGCTTGCCCAAGGCCGCCCAGACGCCGTTGTAATTGACGCCCGCGGCCATGACCATAATCAGGACTTCGTGGTTGTCTATTTCGGGGACGTCGACGATTTCGACCCGCATGGACCGATCGGGGTCGCCGTGGCGCTCGCGGCGGATGACCCAGGCGTGCATTTTCTTAGGCGTATGGCCCAGAGGCGGGATTTCTCCCGGCTCGTAAAGATCCTTGAGGCCACTTACCCCCGGTCCCGGAGGGCTTTCGTTTTTATCGCTTTTTTCTTCCATGGCCATCTCCCGTTCCGCCATAGTCCTGAATTCTTCATACAGGGCTATTTCTTGTTTTGCAATGCACAATACACCGATAAACGTTCGCATATTAGGAAATAATAATATTTTTTACTTATAAATCAGCGTCCTGTATCCTTGCCTTGTTATACAAGCAAATAGAATATCAAACCTTGATCGCCCTATCGTTCGCACACGCAACAGGATACCCGCCGATGACCCGGGAACGAGATCGCCCCTGGCTGTTTAGAACCTACGCCGGTCATACGTCGGCCGTAGAGACCAACGCGCTGTTTCGAACCAACCTCTCGCGCGGGCAGACCGGCCTGTCGGTCGCCTTCGACCTGCCGACCCAGACGGGGTACGATTCCGATCATCCGCTCGCCCGGGGCGAAGTGGGCAAGGTCGGCGTGCCGGTCCGCCATCTCGGCGACATGCGGGTTCTTTTCGAAGGCATCGCGCTCGACAAAATGAACACGTCCATGACCATCAACGCCCCGGCGGCGTGGCTGTTGGCGCTTTACGCCGCGCTCGCCGCCGAACGGGGCTGCGCTTTGGCCCGACTGGCGGGCACCGTCCAGAACGACATCATCAAGGAATACCTCTCGCGCGGCACCTATATCTTCCCCCCCGACGCCGGCCTGCGCCTGACCACCGACGTCATCTCTTTTTGCGCCCGGGAAATGCCGAAATGGAACCCGGTCAACATCTGTTCCTACCACCTGCGCGAGGCGGGCGCGGACCCGGCCGACGAAGTGGCCTTCACGCTATCGGCCGCCGTCGCCGTTCTCGATGCGGTGCGCGCCGGAGGCCGGGTTCCCGAACGGGACTTCCCGAGGATCGTGGGGAAAACCAGCTTCTTTCTCAATTCCGGCATCCGTTTGGTGACCGAACTGTCCAAGATGCGCGCCTTTACCGAATTGTGGGATGAGATCGCGCGCGACCGCTACGGCGTTGACGACCCAAGGCTTCGCCGCTTCCGCTACGGCGTGCAGGTCAACTCGTTGGCCCTGACCGAACAACAGCCCGAGAACAACGTTTACCGGATTCTCCTTGAAATGCTGCCCGTGGTGCTGTCGAAAAATTCGCGCGCGCGCGCCGTGCAGCTCCCGGCCTGGAACGAGGCCCTCGGCCTGCCCCGCCCCTGGGACCAGCAATGGTCGCTGCGCCTGCAGCAAATCGTCGCCTTCGAGACCGATCTCCTGGAATTCGGCGACATCTTCGAGGGCTCGCGCATCATCGCCGAGACGACCGAGGCTTTGAAAAACCTCGCCCGGGACGAGATGGCGCGCATCGAAGCCATGGGCGGGGCCGTCCCCGCCGTGAAAAACGGATACATGAAACAAAAATTGGTCTCGGCGGGCGCGGAGAACGTCTCGCAAATCGAGAGCGGGGAGCGAACGGTCGTCGGCGTCAACGCCTTTAGAGACTGCGAACCCTCGCCTTTAACGGCGAACGAAAACGACGCCTCCCTCAGCGTCTCCCCGGACACCGAAGATGAAAGGATCGGGGAGCTTAAGTCCTGGCGCGAAACACGCGACCAGGCCCGGGTGGATACGGCGTTGGGCGAACTCGACGCCGCCGCGCGCGGCGGGACCAACATCATGGAGCCATCCATATCCTGCGCCAAAGCGGGCGTCACCACCGGCGAATGGGCCGGCGTTTTGCGCCGCGTTTTCGGCGAATACCGGGCGCCGACGGGGATCATGGGCGCGGCCCCCCTGGGGACGGGCGAGGCGGATAATTTCAAGGGACTTCACCGGCGGGTCCTGGACTTGACCGAGAAACTGGGACGCAGGCCCAAGCTTCTGATCGGAAAACCGGGCCTGGACGGGCATTCCAACGGCGCCGAGCAGATCGCGGTGCGGGCGCGGAACGCAGGCTTCGAAGTGGTCTACGAAGGCATCCGCCTGACCCCGGCCGAGATCGCCCGGACGGCGCTCGAAGAAGGGGTTCACCTGGTCGGGCTTTCCGTCCTCTCGGGCTCCCACCTGGCGCTCGCCGGAGATGTATTGGACGAAATGAAAAAGGCGGACATCGCCGATATTCCCGTCGTCATCGGCGGCATCGTCCCCCCCAAGGACATAAAGGCCCTAAGCAAAGCCGGCATAGCGAGGGTTTACACGCCCAAGGACTTCGGCCTCACCGCCATTCTCGATGGCATCGCGACCCTGATCGGGGAAACGGCGGAAACCTGAGCCCGTCCCGTCGCAAACGGGCGCCGCGGGACCCAGGGTCAGGACTCACTAATCTCATGCAATTCCGTTTGGCGAGGATGTTTCGAATGCAAGGAGACAAGCGCAAGGACATGCTTGAGCATATTCGAGCATTGTCTCCGTGGCAGGCGGAGCATCTTCGCCAAACCCACAGGGCGTCGCTGTTTTCGCCGTGGCGAGCGTTCGAAAGGCTTGAAAACCATTGGGTTTCCTGCGCCTTCCCGCCTACTCCACGACGAAAACCGCTGACGCGGAATGGATGACATTAATGGGTCCTGACCCTATATTACTGTAAGGAGAAAACGGCGGGAATGGAGGCCGCCATGAAGAGACTTGCCCTGTTGACGTTCGTCGTCTTGTTTTTAGCCCCGCCCGCCGTCCGGGCCGGCGTTATCGAAGGCGAGGCCGCCTTCATGAGATCGGATTACGCCACGGCCTGGAAGGAACTCGAACCCCCGGCGCAAAGGGGAGACCCCGAGGCCGCATACTGGGTCGGCGTCCTTTACAGCCATGGGGCCGGAACCAGGCAGGATTTGGCCAAAGCCGCGAAGTGGTACCGGAGGGCGGCGGAGAAAGGCTACCCTCCCGCCCGGTTCAACCTGGGTTTCCTGCTCTATCGGGAGGGCCGCCACGCCGAGGCCGCGCCCTGGCTGCTGGCCGCGGCCCGGGACGGGGTCGCCTTCGCCCAATACCTTACGGCGGTCTTGTATGAGCGCGGCGAGGGCCTGCCCAAGGACAGGGACGCCGCCTACGGCTGGACCCTGGCCGCCGCCGACCGGGGCGTGAAGACGGCTCAATTTAACGCCGGCCTGATCTGCGTCGAGCGCGTGGCGGACCGCCGCTGCGCTTATGCAGAGGCGTATAAATGGTTCGCCATCCTGAGCAAAGCCGGTTATCTGGGCGCGGCGCAGAACCTCGCCCGCATCTCGGCCCGCATGTCGGCCAAGGAAATCGACCGGGGACGGGCGCTCGCCGAAGGCTGGCGGGCCCTGGAATAAATGGGAACGGCCCGTCCCTACATCACCCAATCGCCCAGGTAGGCGCGGATGTTCTTCTCCATTTCCCTATTGAAGTCCCGCATCAGGGCCTCGGTCATCTCGAACCAGACGGCCTCGCGGGCGTTGATCGAGGCGTCTTCGCGAACCGTCTGGGTGCGGGTCGCGCGCGCGGTGGCGCCGCCCCGGAAATCGCCCCGGCCGTCGATAATTTCGAGCCTAGCCTCGACCACCGCTTCATAGCGTTCGGACTGTTCCTTATAGAAAATTCCTTCGATGCCTTTCCGGGTCTTCAGGGGGACTTCCCTGACCGAAGCGTCCAGAATAATAAAACGCGCGCGCCCCATGGGCCCGGCGGCTTTGAGCCTGTCTTTCGCCCAACGCCTGAGCGCGCGCGCCGGCGGCACGGGGAACAGGTGATCGACGGCGGGCGGGGCCATGGCCGGCCTGAAGTCCGAAGACACCGCCACGGCGGCGACGGAAAGCCGTAGCGGGGCCAGGTCGGCGAAGGTGATATCGGCGAATTCCCGCATGGGCGGCGGCGTCGCGCAGGACGAGAGGACCAACGCGCCAAACACCGTCAAGACCAGACGTTTTATAGATGAGGTCATGGGAGGCATCTCTAGCCTAAACACCACGCCATGATGCCTTTTTGCGCATGCAGGCGGTTTTCCGCTTCGTCCCAGACAACCGCCTGGGGACCGTCGATGACGGCTTCGCTCACTTCCTCGCCCCGGTGCGCTGGCAGGCAGTGCATGAAAATGGCGTCTGGGGCCGCGCGTCCCATCAAGGCTTCGTCCACCCGGTAGGGTTCGAGCAGCGCGTGCCTGGCTTTTGCGTCCGCGTCCCCCATGGAGACCCAGGTGTCGGTCACCACGCAATCGGCGGCCTCGACAGCCGCCTCGGCCTCCCCGGTCAGCACGATGTCGCCGCCCCGGTCCCCGGCCCATTGAACCACGCCCGCGTCCGGGGCCAGTTCCGGCGGGCAAGCGAGGCGCAAGGAAAAACCAAACCGCACGGCGGCGTGAATCCACGACGCCGCCATGTTGTTACCGTCCCCGACCCAGGCGACCGTATGGCCCGCGATGGGGCCGCGATGTTCTTCGAAGGTCATGACGTCGGCCATGAGCTGGCAGGGATGGGAGGCGTCCGTCAGGCCGTTGATGACGGGCACGTCCGCGTGTTTGGCCAGTTGACGGAGTTTTTCCGGGTTATCCGTTCGGATCATGATCGCATCGGCATAGCGCGAAAGGACGCGCGCGGTATCGGCCACCGTCTCGCCCCGGCCCAATTGGGAATCGCGCTCACCCAGCACCACCACCTGGCCGCCCAGTTGCTGCATGCCGACTTGGAAGGAAACGCGGGTTCGGGTGGACGGCTTCTCGAAAATCATGACCAGGGTCTTGCCCGCCAAGGGTGCCCCGCCGGCGCCTTTCTTGAACGACGCCCCAAGATCGAGGATATGACGCAGCGTCGCCGTGTCGAGAAGATTGAGATCGAGGAAATGTTTCATCGTGCTCATGAGGGAGCTCCTTCTTGGGCCAAGCCGAGGCAGCACCGGTCCAGGATCGCCAAGGCCTCGTTGACCTGGTATTCCTCGACGATCAAGGGGGGAAGGAGCCGCACCACGTTGCCTGCGGCGGGCGCGGTCAGCAGGCCCTTTTCCATCAACGCCGCGCCCAGATCGCCAGCATCCACGACGCATTCCAGCCCCAGCATCAAACCTGCGCCCCGGACGCATTTTATGACCTCCGGATGATGGGAGATCAGCCCGTGCAGGCGCCGCCACATCAGCTCCGCCGTGGCGTCGACCCGTTCCAGGAAGCCGTCTTCGAGCATGACGTCGAGAACGGCGTTTCCGACGGCCATGGCCAACGGATTGCCCCCGAAGGTCGACCCGTGGCTGCCGGGGCCTAAAGCGCGGCCCGCCTTTTCGCCCGCCAGACAGGCCCCGACCGGGAACCCCCCGCCCAGGCCCTTGGCCACGGCCATGATATCGGGGGCGACGCCCGCCCATTCATGGGCGAAAAGCTTGCCGGTCCTGCCCATGCCGCACTGAACCTCGTCGAAAAAGAGAAGCAGCCCATACTCGTCGGCGGTCCGGCGCAGGCCGCGCAGGTAATCGAGCTTGGCCGGGTGAATGCCGCCTTCGCCCAGGACCGGTTCAACCAGGATCGCCGCCGTTTCCCGGCCGATCGCGGCGCGCAAGGCTTCGAGATCGCCGAAGGGAACATGGTCGAAGCCCTCGATCACGGGATCGAACCCGTCCAGGTGCTTTTCCTGTCCCCCGGCGGCGATGGCGGCCAGCGTCCGCCCATGAAACGCCCCCTCACACGCTATCACCCGGTAGCGTTCCGGGTTTCCCGTCATGTCATGGTATTTACGGACCATCTTCAGCCCGCACTCGAGCGCTTCGGCCCCCGAATTGGCGAAGAAAACCGTATCGGCGAAAGTCGCATCGACCAGGCGTTGGGCCAGGCGTTCCTGGGCGGGGATCTTATAAAGGTTGGAGCAATGCCAAAGCGCGTCCGCCTGGTTTTTCAAGGCTTCGACCAAATGGGGATGGCAGTGGCCGAGCGCGTTTACCGCGATACCGGAGGCAAAATCCAGATAGCGCCGCCCTTGCCCGTCGAACAGGTAAACGCCCTCGCCGCGCGTAAAGGCGACGTCTCTCCTGGCGTATGTCGGCATTACGGCGGGAATCATCTGGGGCTCTCCCGTTATCGGCGTCCGTCAACGGATTCGGGCCGGTGGAAACACCGGCCCGTCAAGAAAGCATGGGATTATGGTCTTGGGGGGGTGGGAAATCAAGCCTTTAGCCTGTAACCGGTTGCGAACATCCGATGCACCAACAACCAAAGGGCGGCGTTGACGCCGAGCATGACGGCGACGCCCAAGGCGGGCGAGGCGTCGGCCCGGCCGATGAACCCGTAACGGAAGCCGTCGATCATATAAAAGAAGGGGTTGAACATAACCACCGTCTGGAATGTTTCGGGCAGGCGGGAAACGGAATAGAAGGTTCCCGATAGAAACGACAGCGGCGTGACGATAAAATTCGTCACGGCCGCGATGTGGTCGAACTTTACCGACCAAATGCCGCCGACCAGGCCCAATAGGGACAACATCAACGAGGCCGCAAAACCGTGAAACAGGACGAAGCCCGGATGATTAAACTGCAAGGGAACGAAGAACGCCATGGCGGCGACCACGGCCGCGCCGACCACCAGGCCGCGGGTCGCCCCGCCGAGCGCCATGGCGAAGGTCAGGTCGAAGGCCGTGAGCGGCGGCATCAGGGTATCGACGATGTTGCCCTGAATCTTGGCGATGACCATGGAAGACGAGGTGTTGGCGAAGGCGTTCTGGGCGATGGCCATCATGACCAGGCCGGGGGCGAGGAATTCGAGGAACGGAACGCCGTTCACCACTTGCGACGCCCGGCCGAGGGCGAGGGCGAAAACGCCGAGGAATAAAAACGTCGTCACCACGGGGGCGATAATGGTCTGCATGTAGACCTTGATGAAACGCTTGACCTCACGGTCATACAGCGTCCAAAGGCCTATCCAATTGGCTTTCGTTACGTTCTTCATCGTTGTTTCGCCTTCGATTGGTTTTTCTTTATTATAGGGTCACGAAAAAATATGGCTGCACAACAGGAAAAACCCATATCCAAGCGTAAAGCCCCGCGCAAGGCGACGCCCAGGTATCTGGAAAACGCGGCGCTCCATTACCTGGAGCGCTTCGCGACGTCGGCCGAAAACCTGCACCGAGTATTAATGCGAAAGGTCGAACGCTCCGCCCGCCATCATGGCGCCGACAGGGACGAAGGCGCGCGGATCGTCGAGGACCTGATCGGGCGTTTTCTCGAATCAGGACTTCTCGACGACCGCCTCTACTCGGAAGGAAGGGTGAGGACGTTTAGAAGGCGGGGGAATTCAACCCGCACCATCCGCGCCAAACTGCTGGCCAAAGGCGTTCCCTTCGACGTCATCGAGGCGGCCCTTAAAGGGGGCGATCCGGAATCCGCGGCGGCGGCCCGTCTCGCAAGGCGCAAACGGCTCGGCCCCTGGCGCGCCGCATGCGCCCGCAAGGAGCGCCGCGAAAAGGATATGGCCGCACTGGCGCGCGCCGGTTTTTCCTACGACGCGGCCCTCGAAATAATTGATGCGGAAACGGTTGAAGACCTGGAATCTCTGCTCTAGAAATCCCCCAGGAACTCCAACTGCCAGTTCATTTCCTCTTCCGTGAGGGGGTAGCGGCCCCCCGAACCTTTGAGCAATTCGGCGGGCTGGATGTGGGCGAGCTTTTGCTGCAACGAGACGGCGAAGTCCATGGACAGCCCGGCCTTCCAGGAAAGCGCCACGAGTCCCTTGGCGCTACGGGCCGAGACGATCTTCTTGACCGTTTTCATTTTCACCTTGGCGAGAACCGATATGGCGGCGGTCACAAAGTCCCGGTCCCCTTCCTTCAGGGCCCGGGAAAGGGCCGCCTCGTCGAGCTTGCCGTCCTTATGGAGGTCCTTGGCCCGGTTCAGGGGGCTCTTTTTCTTTTCGCCGGCGGATTTCCGTTTTCCTTTCCCGGCCTTGGAAGGTTTCTCTTCGGACCCGGAAGCTTCTTCTTTCAGCCGGCGCTCGACGACGAGGCGGACGGCGGTCGCCGTATCGGAGTCCAGATCCTTGCGCTCGATCAAAAGGGTCAAAAGGTTGTCGGCGACAAACCGGGCGAGACGCGCCGCCGCGCCGGGCGGCAAAATGAGCCGTTTGACCAGGGGGGCGTGCCATTGCTCCTCGTCGGTCGCCCGGTCGAGGATGCTGTCGAGGGTTTCCTCCCTGATCTGGGCGCTCGGGTTGGACAGCAAGGCGGCAATGACGTCGCTCTCATCGGCGGCGACGAGGGCGTCGGAAATATCTTCGGAGACATCCGTGCGGTTGGAGATGGCGGCGAGCGCGCCATGGACCGGGTCGCTTCCGATGATTTCAATAAGGTCCTCATCGGTCAAAACCGGTGAAAATTGAAGGACGGGTCCGGCGACGACCAACTCCACATCCTTGGCCAGGCGGCGGATCAGCTCCGGGGGGGCTCCCGCGACGTCCTTCAGGGCCTCGGACAAAATCTGGCGGACGCGGGTGACTTGGTCGCGGGCCAGGATATCCAAGGCCTCATAAGTCATGCGCCGGACCTTGTCCTGCTCGTCGGCGGTTAACCCCGGGGCGATCCGGGCTATCTTTTCGGCCAGGCCGGAGCGGACGTCCTGGTTTTCGTCCCGGGCGAGAAGCAGGTCGGCCTGACTGGGCGTCGTTTCATTGGAAGCGACGCTCAGGCGGACCTCGGGCGAGGGATCTTCCGCCAAAAAGTATAGGAGTTCCGGTTTAACGTCACTCCGCGAGGCCAATTCGCGGCGGACTTTCGTATCCTCATGGCGCGCCAGATCCTTGGCCTCGTCATAACTGACGGCCTTGTCCCGGCCCGCGCCCTTTAATACGTTTTTCAGAATATCCTTCACGGGTTCCACCCTGTTTACGCCTTCCGGCCGAGACCGCAAGATAATTGTCCACAGGCCCTAAGCCCCGAAAAATTCCAACTGCCACTTCATTTCATCTTCGCTCAACGGATAGTCCTTGCCTGCCTTGGGCATGAGGACCTCTCTCGGGCCGATCCGGGCCATGCGTTTTTGCATGGCGACCGCCAGTTTCGCCGACAACCCGGACTTCCATGCAAGCGCCACCACACCCTTTGGGTTATGGGAAGCTAAAATCTTCTGAACGACCTCGAGGGGCAAGCCGCCCATAACGGTTACGGCCGCGACGACGAAAGAGTTGTCGCTTGCCTGAATGGCCTTCGAAACGACTCTCTGATCGAGCTTTCCCGCTTTATACAAGTGTTGGGCAACGGAAAGGGGGGGCGGGATCGAGAGGTAGTCCATGGACGTTTCCCTGTCCTTGACCTCGACCCCTTCGTCGATCCGGTGCTGAACGACCGACTTGACGGCCTCCATGGTTTTGTCGTCCAGGTCATCCCTGGCTTCCAGGATTTCAAGCAGATTGTCGGCGATGATATGGGCCAGCTTGGCCGCCGAGCGCGGCGACAGCTTGGGACGCCTGACGAGGGGAGCGTGCCAGAATTCCTTCGCCCCTCCCCTGGAAATAAGGTCGTCGAGGGTTTCTTCCCTGATTTGGGCCCCGGCGTTCGACAGAAGGTCGGCGATGGCGACGTCATCGTCGAGGGCGGCGAGGGCGGCCGAAAGAGGTTCGCCGAGTGATTCGCGCCGGGCGATTGAACTCAATCCCCCTTCGACCGGGCCGTTCCTGATGATTTCGAGAAGGTCTTCATCGGTTAGAACGGGAGAAAATTCGAGGACCGGACCGGCGACGACGAGTTCCGAATCGTAGGCCAGTTTTTTGATGACTTCGGGCGGGGCTCCCGCGAAGTCCTTCAGGGCTTCGGACAGGATTTGCCTGACGCGGGTCAGTTCATCGCGGGCCAGAAGCTCGATGGCCTCATAGGTCATGCCGCGAAGTTTGTCTCTTTCGTTGGCGGCCAAACCGGGCGCGAGAGCCGCGATCTTTCCGGCCAGGCCCGAACGGACGTCTTCGTCGTCGTCCTTCGCCAGGATAAGGTCGGCGTGGCGGGGCGTAACCTGATTGGCGGCGACGACGCGACGGACATCGGGCGAGGGATCGTCGGCCAGGAAATAAAGAATCTCGGGCTTAACGTCGGTGCGGGCGGCCAGGGCCTTGCGCACGTCCTCGTCCTCGTGCCGGGCGAGTTCCTTGGCCTCTTCATAGGTGATGGCGTCGTTTTCCGGGAGTTCGTTCACAGGGACGCTCCCGGCGGCGGCGCGATCCCGTATCCGCCTTTTCCCGCCCGCTTCACCCTGTACATGGCCTGGTCGGCGCGGGCCACAAGGTCTTTCAGTGTTTCTCCCTGGATTGGGTGATAGAGGGCGACGCCGACGGACAGGCCCAGGGGGTGTTCCTCGTCGCCGGAAAACGCTTGCAGCCTGGAACTGGCCTCGATCAGGGTCCGGGCGCGATTTTCAGAGACCTCCGGGCTCATGCCATCGAGCCACATGGCGAATTCATCGCCGCCGAGGCGCGCGATGACGTCGCCGGGACGGGAAAATTCCATCAGCATGTCGCGCAGGAACAAAATGGCGTCATCTCCCCTCTGGTGCCCATGGACGTCGTTCACCCGCTTGAAATTATCCATGTCCACGTAGAACAGGGCGGCGCCCTGGCCGTTACGCTCCAGACGGGCCAGGTGGCGGGGCAGTTCCTCTTCCAGAAAGGCGCGGCGGTTCAAAAGGCCGGTCATGGCGTCGGTCCGCGACAACCGGACGATGCGTTCATGGTTGGCTATTTGCTCGTTGGCGATGCCCAGTTGGTTGGCGACGTCGCCGATCAGGATGTGGCTGTCGTCGTCCCATTTCTTACCGTCGTCCTTTTTCCACATGCAGACGACGCCGTTGACCGATTGACGGTAATGGGTCGCCGCCGCCAGAACCCGCCAGGGTCCGATGATCTCCTCGACGGGGGATCCTTTCCCGCCCCCTTCCTCGGCCGCGCTAAATCCCGACAGCATGCCGAACAGGCCCTCGACGCCCGTTTTATCCCCATACTCGGCGGCCACTTCGATGCCGTTGGAGTCGTTTTGCCGGTAGATGCGGCATCCCGCCGCACCGAGGGCGCGCGCGGTGGCCGCCGCCGCCGCCGTCAGCATGTTATAGGGTTCGACCTCGTCGCGGATGGTGCTGACGATGTAGTTGAGAAGCTGTTCACGGTTCCGGGCCCTGGTCAGCGCCGCCTCGCGTTCACGTTCCTCGGTGACGTCGCGGCAAATGCCGCGCGCGCCCTGCCATGTTCCATCCTCGGACAACAAGGGAAGACACGAAACGAGCACACAGGCCGTCGACCCGTCGGCTTGACGCAGCCACATTTCGATATCGTCGAGCGGCCGGTCGCTGAGGAAGGGAAGGGGCGCGTATTCCTCGGGATTGATGACAAAGGCCTCGGGCTTTTTGCCGACGAGTTCTTCGGCCTTGTATCCGATGGCGCCACGGGACGAAACGAAAACGAAGGTCGAGTCCACGCCGACTTCCCAGGCGAAATCGCTGGACGCCTCGACCAAATCCTTGAACCTTTGGCGGGATTCGACCAGGGCGGAGCGCAGGTTTCGTTCCATGGTCAGATCGCGGGCCAGGACCAGAACGGTCTTTCCCCCATCTTGGGGAACCACGGTAATCTCGAAGACGGCTTCTCCACGGGCTCCGGACAAGGTAATCGACCCGGACGCGATG
>VAPH01005993.1_pt1 | contig 13699 bp, 14 predicted proteins | sample 3393861 | NCBI WGS metagenome assembly VAPH01 (sample SAMN08290439, study PRJNA428436) | hydrothermal vent metagenome | isolation source: Deep-sea hydrothermal vent chimney | place: Atlantic Ocean: South-mid Altantic Ridge | reverse complement strand
TTTCATAATCCTCCATATGCGAGGGAAATCCTTAAACGTCTGGATCAGAAAATTGTTGTGCTGACTACCAGTCCGTAAAGGAGAAGAGAGTTATTAAATGTTGATAATAGTGAAGAGTCAAAAGTTAGCTGCTGTTGCCTTTGTAGTCTTTCTTACTCTACTTGGCTGCTCTCAGCAAAATTCAGGAAAAGAGAATTTAGATTTCTCCGGTAAGTGGCTTGGAACTGCCCAGCAAACAGGAAGCGCAAACCCTACATATTCTCTTGACCTTAAAAAATCGGATGGCACGGTAACCGGAATCATTAATTCTATGGATAAGACTTTTGACAATGTAACTATTAAGGATACCAAAATAGAAAACGGAAAATTGTTTTTCCGTGCTGTGGCCAACGGTGGAACACAATATAAAGATCACTTGTTTGTGTTTAGCGCAGAACGTAAGGGAGAAAATATGCTCCAGGGAACTTGGACGGATATACTGGAAGGTGCGCAGGGATCTTTTAGCTTTACCCAAGTTGAGTGATCTATAGACAGTTGAGTCTTCTCTCTTTTTTTAGCTATAATTTATTTTGCTTATAAGGTTATGTGTTTATTACGTTTAAAAGTACAACATATTGTCTATGTATAAACTGTTTTTAACAATGTAATATATATTTATATTGTTAATAGATCAATATGTAGAAAGTTTACGCATCTGTATGTAGTTTTTTGATAAAATATCTGCTTGAAACCAGTCTAGTTAATAAGATCCTTTATCGTTATTTAAGGAACTGACAAAAGTACCTTTCACTGTGTTAAGATATTTCTACACTATGGAGGTACTTTTTAGGTTATTATTGTATGGGTAATTTTTACTTTAATTGGTAGGCTTCTTGATATTAAAACGATATATGTTTCATAATATACAACATTACTTAATATGGATGGTGTGTTAAGGTGTTTTTATGGTTTTGTTTTAAAAACGTATCTACAGCATTTAACTGAGGTCTTAAATCTTTTTTTAAACGAGAATTGCTCAGCTAAGTTTTGAGTTTTATAACGGAGGAATAGAATTGAAAATAGTACTGATATTAATAGTTATGATTTCTTTCAGTTTATTGCAGCCAATGGCCGTTGTTGCCACACATGAAGGCTCGCATCCTGTTAAAGCAGGTAAATTAAAGGTTGAACGTAAGTTGCCGAAATATTTTGTGCCGCCGCCACCGTTCTCTGAAGGAATCTTTCCCTGCTCTGATTGTCACGCCGATATGGAAGTTAATCCGACCAGGCGTAAACTGGAGATGTTCCATACTAATATCGAGCTTAAAAATCATGCAGAAGATCAGCGCTGGTGCTTGGATTGTCACAACCCGGACGACCGGGATGTATTGAGGTTGGCAAGTGGTAAGCTTATAAGTTTTGAAGAATCCTATTACCTATGCGGTCAGTGCCACGGCACAATCTTTAGAGACTGGAAGGCCGGTGTTCACGGCAAGCGTACCGGTGAATGGAACGGTAAGAAGGTCTACAGATTATGTGTTCAGTGCCATAATCCGCACCAACCGAGATTTAAACCTCTTGTGCCTAAGCCTCCGCCGATAAAACCAGTGGATATCAGGTAGAGCAATTTGTACCCGACTAACTATCTACATAAGGAGACCCTGGACAGGATTAACATGAATGAAAAAAAGGATAAACTTATTAAAGAACGCACTTTAAGCAGACGAAGCCTGCTTAAAGGGATGGCTGCCGGAGCTGCTGCTATAGCACTGCCGAATACGTCTGACGCATCTGTATGGGATGCATTTTTTCAGAAACACTTCCGTGAGATGAACGCTAAAGAGGTGAGCGGAGTCCTTGAACGCCTGGAGCGTGAGTATTCCGAGAAATACAAAATGCCTATTAATGTTAAGGCGAATAAGGCTATACCTGGAGTGAAGTTCGGTTATGGTCTGGATCTTTCCAGATGTATAGGCTGTCGAAGGTGTGTATACGCATGTGTTGGCGAAAACAATCAATCCAGGGATCCCCAGATTCACTGGATCACGGTTCTTACGTTTAAAGAAGGCGAAAAATGGGTGAATCTGGAAGATGCGAATAAGTATTACAACCCTGCAAAGGTGCCGGAGCCTGGACATTTTTACATGCCTGTGCAATGCCAGCAGTGTGAAAATCCACCCTGTGTCAAGGTCTGTCCAACAAAGGCTACGTGGAAGGAAGATGATGGAATTGTTGTTATAGACTACAACTGGTGTATCGGTTGCCGGTACTGCATGGCTGCATGTCCATACGGAGCACGCCACTTTAACTGGGCCGAGCCCGGCATTCCTAAGGAAGAAATAAACCCGAATACACACTATCTCGGAAATCGTCCACGGTATAAGGGTGTCGTGGAAAAATGCACATTTTGTATTCAGAGGACAAGAAATCAGCCGGGACGCTATACTGCTTGTGTCGAGATATGTCCGGTTGGTGCCAGAAAATTTGGTAATCTACTGGATCCAGACAGCGAGATTCGTTACTGCATAGAGAATAAACGTGTTTTCAGGCTTAAAGACGATCTGAATACTAATCCAAAATTTTTCTACTTTTTCGCTACATAATCTAGCTGAATCGTAAGCAAACCGGCTGAGCCGGAATCAAGAAAAGAACAGGGGGAAGAGGGGGGCAGTCTACTCTCTGATGCTCTGAGACTGTTTTTGGGAGGATAAAATGTTTGATTTAATCCGAAATTTTTTTACGGCACTCAAAGCGCTTGTCAGGGGTAGCCGCACATATTATATATGGGTGGGATTTCTTACCTTCCTGGCCATACTGGGTGGAATAACTTATGCTGTACAGCTAAATAAAGGGCTTATTGTTACTGCTATGCGTGATCAGGTCTCATGGGGGCTTTATATCTCCAACTTCACGTTCCTGGTAGGCGTAGCAGCAGCAGCTGTACTGCTTGTTGTACCGGCATACATTTACAATTTCAAGCCTATTAAGGAGATTGTGCTGTTTGGAGAGATACTAGCTGTCACCGCGATTGTCATGTGTATCATGTTTATTATAGTTGACATGGGACGTCCTGAGAGAGTTTGGCATCTGATGCCGATTTTGGGAACTATGAACTTTCCTCGTTCGCTTCTTGCCTGGGATGTTATTGTGCTTAACGGTTATCTGGCTCTAAACGTTTTTATAGTTTTTTACGTACTTTATAAGATTTCGCACAATTTGGAATACAGCATGACTCTGGTAAGACCGCTTGTTATACTTTCAATTCCTATGGCCGTCAGTATTCATACGGTTACGGCGTTTCTTTATAACGGCCTTCCTGCCAGGCCTTTTTGGAACGCCTCTATTCTTGCGCCGCGTTTTATTGCCTCGGCTTTCTGTTCTGGGCCGGCCCTGATGCTGATAATTTTTCAGATCATTCGCAAAATATCGAGGGTGGAGATAGACAACAAGGCTATATTCAAGATTGCAGAGTTGATCGCCTACGCAATGGGGCTTAACCTTTTTCTTTTCGGGGCAGAGGCATTCAAGGAGTTCTATTCCGGCACCGTACATGTTGCACCTATAGAATATATGTACTTCGGTCTTCACGGCCATGTCCGTCTGGTCCCATGGATGTGGACTGCCTTGGTCTGTAATATAACAGCATTCCTGCTGTTTTTGTCGCCAAGGAAACGGGAGGACTTTTTCTTTCTGAATTTGGCCTGTTTGCTGGCGATTACAGGTGTTTATATCGAGAAGGGCATGGGGCTTGTTGTGCCGGGTTTTGTGCCTGGAACCCTAGGTGAGATCTACGAATATTCTCCCACTACTATGGAAATAATGATAACTATCGGCATCTGGGCTGTTGGCGCGCTTGTTTACACTCTGATGCTGAAGATGGCTATTCCTATTTATTCCGGAGACCTCAGGTTTACCTCTAAAAACAAAACGCAAGAAACTTAGGACAAGTCCTTAACAGTAGAGGGCGGGTTTCAAATCCGCCCCGGATTTTCCTTGACCCCATGAGTTAATCCCGTGAGTTAATTGACCCTCCGGCGTGACCGTGGTAATCTAATTCATGCCAGTTTTTGACTATAGTGCTGTAAATTCCAGCGGCCATAAAGTTAAGGGTACGCTTGATGCTCCTGGCGAGTTTGAAGTAAAGGAACAACTACGCTCCCAAGGTCTGATTCCAATTTCCCTCAAGCCTAAAAAAGAGGGGAAAAACTTTTTTGGCCTTGACGGGATTAAATTTCTCTACTTCGAGAAGATTGCTCAGATGGATGTTCTCATCTTTACTCAGCAGTTGGGGGGACTTCTTGAGGCCGGTATTCCAGTGGACCGGGCGCTTATGATATTAAGCCAGATATCCGAGAAAAAGGCTGTTCGCGATCTTCTTGCGACGGTTCTGCAGGATATTCAGGGAGGACAGGCGCTTTCACAGGCGCTTTCGAAACATGAAGTATTTTCTAAGCTCTACATCAATATGATTCGAGTTGGCGAGGTTGGTGGGGTTCTTGAATCTATTGTGAACAAACTCGCCAGTTTTCTGGAAACATCCACTGCTTTTAAAGAAGAAGTCCGCACCGCTCTTATTTATCCCTTTTTTCTGAGCCTGGTTGGAGGGATGGCTGTGGCAGTGATGATGATATACGTTGTTCCCAAATTTGCCTCTATATTTCTCGACCTTGGACAGAGCCTGCCAGCCAGCACTCAACTGCTTATGTCGATAAGCAGCGTATTTGCGCGTTTTTGGTGGATTGGACTTATAGTTATGATATTTTTGTTTGGCCTGCTTCGTGCCTATGTCCGAACAGAAGAGGGACGGCTTTTGCTGGACAGCTACAAACTAAAGGTGCCAATACTAAAGGAACTGCATGTCAGGATTGCGGTAGCCCGGTTCTGTCGTACGCTTGGTACACTGCTTTCCAGCGGTGTGCCCATACTGCAGGCCATCAGAATATCCCGAGATGTAATCGGCAACGAAGTAATGAGCAGAAGTCTTGTATCAGTAGAAGACGGAGTCAGCCGTGGCAAGGGCCTTGCCGGGCCATTCAGAGAAAATGGAGTATTTCCTCCGCTTGTCTCTCATATGGTAGCGGTGGGTGAAGAGACCGGCAGGCTCGAAGATACTCTGCTGCACGTTGCCAATCGGTACGAAGTGGAATCCAGGCGTACGCTTAAACGCCTGCTTGGCATGCTGGAGCCTGCCATTATTTTGGTGATGGCCCTTGTTGTCGGCTTCATAGTGATATCCATGCTAGTTACAATATTCAGCATTTACGACATGCCATTATAATGGAGGAGAGTTATATGAACATTACAAATGATCAAAGCAGAATAATAATCAGACGAAATAACAGGGGTTTTACTCTTATCGAACTGCTGGTGGTGATTGTAATCCTGGCTGCTATTGCTGGAATTGTGGGTCCGAGACTTTTTAAAAAGCTGGGTAAGGCAAAAACAGGAACCGCTCGTACTCAGATAGCTCAGATAGAGTCTGCCCTTGACTCCTTCCGGCTGGATACAGGAAGTTATCCAAGCACCTCGCAAGGTTTGGCAGCGCTTGAGAAGGACCCGGGCGTAGATGGTTGGGACGGGCCTTATCTAAAGAAAGCCGTTCCAAAAGATCCATGGGATAACCCGTATGCCTATGTCTACCCTGGAACACATGGCGAATATGATTTATCCTCCTATGGACAGGACGGTCAGCCTGGTGGCACTGGTGAAAACGTAGATATAAACAGTTGGGAGTAATAAAAGAAGGCTATGCCTCCTAATGTTAAAATGTTAATTAGAGTCTGTCCATAAATGTCTTTTTGTCGTCGTGCCGGACTTGATCCGGCATTCAGAAAGCATTGAAAACACTGGATGCCGGCTTAAGGATTGCCGGAATGACAGGTAGAAAAATTGAGTTTATAAACAGACTCTAATTATAATAATCTCTTGGCTTTTCGTCTCTTGTTTTCCTCAAGTATTTTCTTTCTAAGCCTCAAGGATTTGGGCGTTATTTCGACAAGTTCATCTTCTTTGATAAACTCTATGGCCTCTTCAAGGCTCAAGGTTTTTGGGGGTATCAGTTGTAAAGCCTCATCCGCAGCAGCAGCGCGGATGTTTGTGTGTTTTTTTCCTTTTGTTACATTAACATCAAGGTCTTTTTCTCTTGAGTTTTCACCCAGAATCATCCCTTCATAGACTATTGTATTTTCTTTTATAAAAAGAGTCCCCCTGGGTTGCAGGTGAAACAGAGCGTAGGTAGTGGCTTTTCCGGCCCTGTCTGCAACCAATGCTCCTGTATTTCTTTTGGTCATTGGGCCGTGCCATGGCTCATATCCATCAAAAAGATGATTTAACAGACCGGTTCCCCTTGTGTCTGTTAAAAACTGCGACCTGAAACCGATCAAGCCACGGGATGGAATCCTGAATTCTAGAGACACTCTGCCGAATCCATTGTTCTGCATCTTCAGCATTTTGCCTTTTCGCATTCCCACCTGCTGGGTCACAACTCCCACAAACTCTTCCGGCACATCAATCACCAGAAGCTCCATGGGTTCGTGCAGTTTGCCGTCTATCTCTTTAGTTATGGTTTCAGGCATGGACACTGAAAGCTCATATCCTTCCCGTCTCATCATCTCTATTAAAATGGCAAGTTGAAGTTCTCCTCGCCCCATAACTTTAAAGGAATCTGTCTTGCCAAAATCAACCTTTATAGAAACATTGTAAAGCAGCTCTTTTTCGAGTCGTTCTCTCAGATTTCTTGACGTGACAAACTTACCTTCGCTGCCTGCCAGCGGAGAATTATTAATAGAAAAAATAATTGATATGGTCGGCTCATCTATCTTTATTCTAGGCAGAGCCGCTGGTTTTTCGGCATTGGTAATAGTATCACCAATGTTAATGCCTTCTATTCCGGACAGGGCGACAATTTCTCCGACGGAAGCCTCTTTTGCCTCTGCTCTCTCAAGGCCCTGAAACACATAGATAGATGTAATTTTTGTTTTTACGGCATCCCCATTACTGTTGATTACAGCTACAGAATCACCTACCTTAACCGCACCGGCAAAGACTCTTCCGACAGCAAGTCTTCCCATATAATCGTTGTAGTCTATATTAGTGACAAGAAGTTGCAAGACTCCTTCTTTGTCTCCTACAGGTGCAGGAATTGCTTCAATAATAAGATCAAAGAGCGGTCTCAAATCCTCTGCTTCATCATCCATGTCGAGTTTTGCGGTTCCCTGTTTAGCATTTGTATAGACGATCGGAAATTCCAGTTGTTCTTCTGTTGCATCCAAGTCTATAAAGAGGTCATAGACCTCGTTTAGGACCTCCTGAATTCTTGCATCAGGTCTATCGATCTTGTTGATTACTAATATTGGAATTAGTTTCAGTTCAAAGGCTTTTTTAAGAACAAACCTTGTCTGGGGCAATGGCCCTTCCGAGGCATCCACTAACAGCAGTACACCGTCCACCATTTTTAGTGTTCTTTCCACCTCGCCTCCAAAGTCCGCATGGCCGGGTGTGTCGACAATGTTAATCTTCATGCCGTTGTATTCAACAGCAGTATTCTTTGCCATAATGGTAATCCCTCTCTCTCGTTCGAGGTCGATATTATCCATAACCCTCTCCTGAACCTCCTCATTGGAGCGAAAGATTCCGGCCTGACTCAACATCCCATCTACCAAAGTTGTTTTGCCATGGTCAACGTGGGCAATAATAGCAATGTTTCTTAAAACTTCACTTTTCACAATTTTAACCTCACACAAGGCCCATTAAGCATGTCTGCAAATGTGCCTGCTAAAAATAAATTATTTCCATAAGGAGATCCAAATGGGAACGAATGATCTTTCTGATCAGGGAACAAGCAACTTTTAGGGAAGAGTTTTAATTTTTATTCTTTAGGGGCCTGAAACCAGGTTAATATTAACACATTGCTGGCAAAACTCCTAGTATTGCACAGCCATGTGTTAAGACACTGTCAATTTGTTCTATATAGTTGCGCGTAAGTAAACCTGTAAATAACATATAAAATATTTTTATTGACTTTATTACCTGAAAAATGTTAAATTTTGAATCTTTTGTGGTTTTACTATTTTAGAATTTGACATGAAAAATACTGAGAAAAATAATGGAGAGAAAACCGAACGCGGTTTAAAGCTTGCGATCACCGGTAAGGGCGGAGTAGGCAAAACAACGCTTGCATCGCTTCTGTGCTACCTGTATCAGCAACAGGGTAAACGTGTGATTGCAGTAGATGGCGATCCGGATGCAAATCTGGCCACTGCTCTGGGTATAGATGACGAGCAGGCTTCGCAGATCCGTCCCATTGCTGAAATGGCTGACTTGATCGAGGAAAGAACCGGATCCAGGCCTGGCAGCCAAGGCGGGATGTTCAAACTGAATCCTTCAGTAGATGATGTTCCGGATGAATATGGCTATCGCCACAACGGAATCACTTTGCTTGTCATGGGGAAGTCGAAAGAGGCTGCCTCGGGCTGCTATTGTCCTGAGAGTGTTTTTTTAAGAAGGCTTTTGCGACACCTTATAGTGGAGAGCAACGATGTAGTTGTAGTGGACATGGAAGCCGGAATAGAACACCTTACCCGGGGTACAGCAGATGCTGTTGATGCATTTATCGTGGTGGTGGAACCTGGTAGACGGAGTATTCAAACAGCCGAAACTATAAAAAAACTTGCAAGCGGACTTGGCGTCAAAAAGGTGTTTACAGTAGCCAACAAGGTTCGTGGTGATGCCGATATTGAATTCATCCGGGACTCGATAGGCGCAATTGACCTTATTGGCAGTATTGCATTTGCTCCAGAGATCATGGAGGCGGATATGCGTGGGGTGCCTCCGCATACGGCATCATCGCACGCTGAAAGGGAAGCCGCAGCGATTCTTAGTTCGATCGAAAAACTTGTGTGAACCATATAACTAAGGACAAAGCGGAAATACGTCGTCAGGCGCTATCAGTTCGGGACAGTCTGGACTCTGTTTCACGACAGGCAAAAGACCGGCTTATTGCTGATAGTTTTCTTGGCCTGCCGGAATACCAGCATGCTGAAATGGTTTTGTTTTATGTCTCTTTTAGTTCGGAAGTAGGGACTATTCCTCTTATCGAACATGCGTTTAAGCAAGGGAAACAGGTGGCTGTTCCAAAGGTGTTTCGTGAAACACGAAGGCTCGGGTTTTACAGAATAACTTCAACGGACGAGCTTGTTTCAGGTTACAACGGTATTTATGAACCTATTGCCAATGCTGATTGCGAAGTAGTAGATGTAGGTACAGGCAGTATTGATATTATCGCCATGCCCGGTATAGCCTTTGATGCTTCTGGCTGTAGAGTGGGCTACGGAGGCGGTTATTATGATCGTTTACTAAAAGACATCTCTTCAAGAACAGTGCGTATTGCCTTGGCATATAAAACACAAGTAATGGAGAAAGTTCCCGTGGAGTCGCATGATCAACGAGTACATAAGATCGTGACCGAAAACGGAGTGATCACATGCCAATGGACTTAAAAAAGATCGAACGCGGTGTTCGGCTGATGCTTGAGGGAATAGGGGAAGAGATTGACCGTCCTGGAATCAAGGGTACGCCAGAGAGAGTGGCTGTTATGTACTCTGAATTATTCTCTGGACTCTCCACCACGACCGAAGAACTGCTGAAGCCGATAGAAGGCGAAAGCCACGAAGAGATGGTGCTTTTGAAAGATATTTATTTTTACTCGATATGTGAGCACCATCTGTTGCCATTTTTTGGCAAGGCGCATCTTGCCTACATTCCGGGCGAGGGGCGGATAGTGGGCATAGGAGATTTGGCCAAGGCGCTGGAGATACTTGCAAAACGGCCCCAGGTACAGGAAAGACTGACATCCCAGCTTGCCGATCTGATTATGAGACGTCTCAGGCCCAGGGGTGCAATGGTGATAATCGATGCCGAACACCTCTGTTTAAGCATGCGGGGTATTAAAAAGCCTGGCGCGCGCACGGTTACATCGGCTGTACGCGGTATCTTTCGTACAAAAGAATCCACACGCGAAGAAATGCTGGAGCTGATAAAGAGAAGAGATTGACGTTGTTTTTCAACATGTATATTAAAAAAATTAGGAGGAAAAGATTAAATGGCTGCTGAATTAATTGATGGAAAAAAAGTTTCTGCCCAGATAAAGGAGAAGCTGAAAGGTGAGATAGCAGAACTCAAATCCAAGGGAATTGAGCCGTGTCTTGCCGTGGTTCTTGTTGGTGAGAATAAGGCGTCACAGAAGTATGTAGCATCAAAGGAAAAGACATGCGTTGCTTTAGGTGTAAAAAGCATTGCACATAAGATTCCGGATACCACTACTCAGGCTGAACTGATTGCGGTAGTGGATAAGTTGAATGCAGACCCGGCGGTTCACGGTATTCTGGTTCAGCTTCCCCTGCCAAAGGGATTGGACGAAAAAGAGGTGATGCACAGAATCTCCTCGTCCAAAGACGTTGATGGGTTCGGTCCTGACTCGCTTGGAAGGCTCATGCTGGATGAGCCCGGATTTCTTCCATGCACCCCGCACGGTGCTATGAAGATGCTGGAAGCCTACAATATCGATCCCAGCGGTAAGCATGCCGTGGTTGTGGGAAGAAGTATCATTGTAGGAAAGCCGCTTGCTCTTCTTCTTTTACAAAAACATGCAACGGTCACCATTTGCCACAGCCGTACGCCTGACCTTAAGCAAGAGTGTCTTAAGGCGGATATCCTTTGCGTAGCTGTTGGTCGGGCCAAGATGATTACAGGCGACATGGTTAAGGAGGGGGCAGCCGTAATAGATGTAGGAATCAATGTAAACGAAGAGGGAAAAATTGTTGGCGATGTCGAGTTCGACGCTGCCAGGGAAAGGGCTGCGTATATAACACCTGTTCCAGGCGGAGCCGGTCCTATGACAATCGCAATGCTCATGTACAACACAGTGATGTCGGCCAAGATGGCAAACGGTCTGCCGGTTGAGATGTAACTTGACTCAGACACTTTTCTAAGGAGAAGCGCTTATGATTATTTCAAAGAAGATAGAGAGGGAGAAGCTATTTGATACGATTAAAGATTATGACAGCTTTTTCCTGGTGGGATGCTCTGAATGCGCCAGCCTCTGCGGCACAGGAGGAGAGCCGGAGTTAGAAGAATTGAAGAAAGAACTTGAAGCAGCCGGTAAAAAAGTGACAGGAACCTTTCGTGCCAAAACAGGTTGCCAGGTACTTGGAACAAAAATAGAACTTAAACCGTTTAAGGAGGAACTGGCTGATACCCAGGTTGTAATTGTAATGTCTTGCGGTGCTGGAACCCAGGCTATGGTAGAGGTGTTTCCTGATAAGCCTGTTTATCCATCCAACGACTCAATGTTTCTGGGTAACATGACACGGTTTCAAATGTTTGATGAAAGATGCTCGTTGTGCGGTGAGTGCATACTCGATCAGACTGGGGGCATATGTCCGGTGACCAACTGTCCCAAGGGACTTCTGAACGGTCCTTGCGGAGGTACCAGCAACGGAAACTGCGAAGTAAGCCCTGATATCAAGTGTGCATGGGTGCAGATTTACCAACGGCTGGAGAAGATCAACCGTCTTGAGGATATGGAGAAAATTATCGAGCCCAAAGATTGGTCAAAGGGCCAGAAGCCGCAGGTTCTTTCCGCAAGGCCTAAGAAGGAGGGTAAGAAGACAAAGTGACATTCAAAGAAAATCTAGAATCCGGAAAGTTCGTGGTCACTGCCGAGGTCGGTCCTCCAAAGGGAACCGATATAAAGGAGATGCTCCACCATATAGAAGTATTGAAAGGGAAAATCGATGCGGCCAATGTGACGGATAACCAGTCTGCCGTGATGCGCATCTCGTCTCTGGCTGTTTGTCAGATAGTAAAGGAAAATGGACTTGAGCCGATACTGCAGATGACTTGCAGAGACAGAAACCGCATAGGTCTTCAGGCGGATCTTCTGGGTGCCAGCGTGCTGGGTATTGAGTCGGTTTTATGTATGACCGGAGATCATGTATCAGCAGGAGACCACAAAGAGGCCAAGCCGGTATACGACATCGAATCAGTACAGCTTCTTCAGGTGGTAGAGGGCCTCAACAATGGCAAAGACATGTCAGGCAACGACTTGCAGGGAAACACAAATTTCTTTCAGGGTGCGGTTGTCACGCCAGAGGCAAATCCGCTCCAACCGCAGCTTATAAAATTCGGCAAAAAGGTGAAGGCAGGAGCCAGGTTTTTTCAGACCCAGGCAATATATGACATAGAGAAGTTCAAGGGTTTTATGGAACACTCCCGCCAGTATTCGACCAAGGTACTTGCCGGAATTGTAGTACTCAAGTCCGCAGGTATGGCGAAGTTCCTGAATAATTTTGTGCCTGGTATTACGGTACCTGAAGAACTTATCGAAGAGCTTAAGGCCGCAGGCAAAGAGAAAGCTCTTGAGACTGGTTTGAATATTGCGGCACGCCATATAAAACAGCTTCATGACGAGAAGGTTTGTGACGGCGTACATATCATGGCGATTGGTATGGAAGATAAGGTGCCGGCTATTATGGAGCGCGCAGGATTGTTGTAATTTAAAATCAGAGAGGGGATGTAATTTAAAACAGCAACAGGTCTGTTCTCCCCTCTCTGATAAAGTCCCTTTCACTGCGCCATTCGGCCAATGTATGAGTGTGTTATGGGTGGAGTTACAATCTGCTTTTTAAAATGTGCCCAGATTATCGCAAAAAGTGTTCCCTAAAAAACAGTTGTATAACCGTTAATGGTAGTCTGGTTATAAGAGTAAAAGGAGAAAAGAGGAGTGAAAAACTCGAATGGCCTGATGATAGTAATCGGTACTGTAGGCTTTTTTATAGGGAGTTTTATTGGGTTTTTAGCACGGCCATCTGCATTTTTGGTGGGACAGCTTCCCTTTGAACACGTTATTTCACGAGGCGCAAGTCTCAAGGGAATGGATCAAATTTTGGTACCGATTGCACAGAGATCCTTCAACACTCTCCTCATTGGTGCAATTATTGGTGCAATAGCTGGAATAGTCATAGGATATTTTGTTGGCAAAAAGAAAGCTGCTTGACCTAACTTGTGATTTATACTAATTTCCATTTTCCATTCATAAAAGCCCCTTTTCGTGAAAACTCAGGTAGCCGTCCTCTGTAACAATCAGGTGATCATGCACCTTGATTCCCAGTGTGGCCGTGGTTTTAATGAGCAGGCGGGTAAGTTTTAGATCGTGACTGGAAGGGGTCAGATTGCCACTTGGATGGTTGTGAGCAAAAAGCACGCCCATTGCTTTGTGCTTTAGCGCCTGTTCAAGCACGGTCCTGGGGTAAACCACTGTCTGGTCTATTGTGCCCTCCTGAAGAATTTCCTCGGCAACAAGTTTGTTTTTTGCATTTATGTAATAGGCTCTGAACTGCTCTCTTTTCTGACTGCCAAGCGAAATTCTGCAATAATCATACAGCGCCTGCGGTGATGAGAGGCTGAAACGTTTTTTAGATTCTTGCTTAAGAAACCGCTCGGCAGCAGCATGCACAAGGCTTAAAAGAATTGCCGAGTGTTCCCCTACCCCATCCACCTGACTTAAAATCTCGGGATCGGCGGACATAACATCAGAGAGGGTTTTGAATTCTTTCAGAAGCCCTTTAGCCGTTGGTTTCATATCCTTGCGAGCCACGGCATAGGTAAGAAGAAGTTCTAACACTTCGTGATCGGCAAAACCCGATAGACCGCTTTCAAGGTA
>VAPH01026100.1_pt1 | contig 13725 bp, 12 predicted proteins | sample 3393861 | NCBI WGS metagenome assembly VAPH01 (sample SAMN08290439, study PRJNA428436) | hydrothermal vent metagenome | isolation source: Deep-sea hydrothermal vent chimney | place: Atlantic Ocean: South-mid Altantic Ridge | reverse complement strand
AAGTCAAGAGATGATGCATCTGTTTTCCATTCACTCCTGTCTGAAATGGAAACCCTCGGCATAAAGGTTGAACAGGAGGCACAGGAGATATCGGAACTGCCCTTTTAGATAACATTTGACACCCCATGCGGGACGAGTGGTTGATCATCCTACACATATTTTATCTTGAGGCCTGCTTTCCCGGCAGCAGCTACCTGTTGTTTATCAGACGAAACAAACACGTCTGCACGCCAAACTATTGCACACGCAACATGAAGAGCGTCCATCGCACGAAGGGGGGAGGCTTCAAGGAGTTTGGTTGAGGTAGCGATCACTTCCGGGATCAGATTTATAATCATAGCATCACGAACGTCATCGGAAAAGTGTTGTTTTATCCTGGCATAGTCTTTTTGAGAAAGACGTTTTTCTCGTATCCGTCGATTCAGAGCGGAAAGGATTTCAGGAACACAGATGACACTCAGCGATAATTCCGTTGTTTCCCGGCAAATATCGTCGACTATTTGACTTCCTTCTTCCTCTACATATCTCTTTACAAACGCCGAAGAGTCAAAAAACGTCTTCACGCTTACGCTCCTCTATAATCGCCGAAGACAGCTTTACGCCCTTGACGGAGAGTCGGATTCCCGGCCTCTTCCAGGATGGAATTGCATCTTCTGAAACCACCGGCTTAATCTCGGCAACAGGTTTGCCGTGTCGCAGGATAACAACAATCTCTCCCTCCTCTACAGCCGATAATACACTTGAAGCATGTTTGCGAAATTCAGTGAATGATATTGTTTTCATATAGCATCTCCTCTATTCTGTACATAAGTGTACATTAATATGAGCAGAATGTCAAGTAGAATACTCCCTCCCAATAAACAGGACAGATGAATAAGGTGTACGATAGCCTGTCGATAATTCAGGAGAAACTACGTAAAAATCATGATGCAACATAATAAAGCGAGAGTAACGACACTTGCACAGAGCGTGAACATAAAGCTGAAAAAATATTGACTTAAAAATGAAGAATGATTATCCTTATTAGGATATTATGAGGGCAGAGGAACAGCCACGGAGGCGCTTGATACACTTGGCTTTGCTCATAAATGTATACAGACAGGAGGTTATAAATATATGGCTGAGTTGAACAGTAATCATAAGAAGCAATTCCGGGTATTGATGATATTATTTGCCGGCCTTATCCTCTTTCTTGCCGGACTATTTTTTTACGTAAGATACAAGAGCACCCATATATCAACGGATGACGCCTTTATTAAAGGTGATATCCATATTATTGCACCACGAGTGGCAGGGACTATTCAAAAGGTTTACGTAAGGGACAATCAGTATATCAAAAAGGGAGACTTGCTGGTTGAGATAGACCCTGAAATGTATAAAGAAAAGGTGAGTGCCGCACAGGCTGAACTTGACTCTCAGAGGTTGCAGCTCAAATCAAAGGAGTCCTCTCTCGTTACCACCCAAAAACGATTGATTGAACTGAAGTCAGCGGTTGAGGTTGTCAGGGCTAACTATGAATTAAATCTTGCGAGATTCAAACAGGCTGAAACAGACTATAAAAGGGCTGAGAGGCTTCTTCAGGAATCGGTAATCTCACGCGATAAATATGAAAAGATAAAGACCGGATACGATGTAATCAGGGCACAATTAACGGAAGCGGACAAGAGGATTGACCAGGCAGGTACCGCTGTCGATTCCCAGAAGGCGGTAATAAATCAGGTCAGGGATTCGATAGCTGCACAAAAACAGATAATAAAGAAGTGGAAGGCTAAATTAATGCTTGCACGTCTGACCCTGTCATATACAAAGGTATATGCCCCTTCTGATGGATATATCACAAGGAAATCCGTTGAAGCAGGTAATCAGATACGTACAGGACAGCCATTGATGGCCGTTGTTCCATTAAACGATACCTATGTTATCGCTAATTACAAAGAGACAAACCTGGAGGATATAAGACCGGGTCAGCGGGTCAGGATAAAGGTAGATGCATATTCGGGAAAGGTTTTTTGGGGAAAGGTTGATAGCATCATGGCGGGCACAGGAGCGGTCTTCTCCCTCTTTCCTCCCGAGAATGCCACCGGCAACTATGTAAAGGTGGTAAAGAGGATCCCGGTCAAGATTGTCTTTGAAAAAGGTACGGATCCTGAACATGTCCTGAGAATAGGCATGTCTGTAGTTCCCACGGTCTTCGTTAAATGAACAAGTGGATTATTGCCTTAACGGTAATGCTCCCAACCCTGATTGAGATTATCGACACATCCGTTGTCAATGTCTCACTGGTACATATAAGGGGGAGTCTTTCCGCCGGTATAAATGAGGCTACATGGACAATCACTGCCTATCTGGTTTCAAACGCAATTATTATTCCCATTTCAGGATGGCTCAGCAAGGTCTTCGGCAGAAGGAATTATCTGGCTGCATCAATTGCAATCTTTACAGGGAGTTCCTTTCTCTGTGGTTCTGCATGGAGCATCAGAAGCCTTGTATTTTTCAGGATTATGCAGGGGATCGGCGGAGGAGCGCTTCAGCCACTTAGTCAGTCAATCCTCCTTGAATCGTTCCCCCGGAAACAGCATGGTATGGCAATGGCGATCTTTGGCATGGGTATCATGTTCGGCCCGATCATCGGCCCGCTGCTTGGCGGCTGGATAACCGACAACTGGTCGTGGAGGTGGATATTTTATATAAATATTCCTATCGGGATAATATCTATTCTGCTCACGCTCTTTGTTATTCAGGATCCACCCTATATGAAAAGGGTAAAAATGAAGATAGACTATTGGGGACTGATGCTGCTTGCTGCAGGGCTTGGTTCATTGCAGTTCGTCATTGATAAGGGGCAGACGGCGGATTGGTTCTCTTCTCCTGTAATCGTAACATTTACGATCATAACCGTAGTTGCACTTATCCTCTTTGTTGTCATAGAGCTTTTCTCGGAAAATCCGGTAGTTAATCTGAGGTTATTCAAAGACAGGACATTTACCTCGGGAAACATCCTCATGTTCTTTGTCTTTTTTAATCTTTTCGGGAGCATCGTTTTGCTACCGATCTATCTCCAGACCTTAATGGGATATACCGCATATCTTGCAGGTGTAGTACTTGGCCCCGGCGGTCTTGCCACCATGCTTGCACTCCCGATAGCCGGGAAACTCGTCGAGAAAAAAAATCCCAAAAATGTCCTTGTGCTTGGTATAGTTATAACTGCACTTTCAACCTACCTCATGTCCCTCTTTAATCTCCAGGCGGACTTCTGGACACTGGTATGGCCACGTGTGATCCTCGGAGTCGGGATGGGCTTCCTCTTTATTCCACTCACCACGATGACCCTCTCTCACATGCCGAAAGAGAAGATGACGGATGCAACCGCCATGTACAATCTCCTGAGAAATGTTGGAGGGAGTGTAGGAGTGGCCTTTGTCACGACCATACTCGCACGGAGGGCTCAGTTCCACCAGTCCAGGCTCGTAGAAAATCTGACCCCCTTTAATCCCTCATATGCCATGGCAAAGGAAAAGCTCTCTTCAGCCATGACAACCGCCGGTATTCATACAGCCAATCCGGATGCCCTGATCTATGGAGAACTCCAGCGCCAGTCACACATGCTTGCCTTTAATGATGCCTTCTTTCTGCTCGCTATCATGATGTTAACCATACTACCCCTTGTCTTTTTGATGAAGCGGGGAGGTGCACAGGCTCAGCCCACCCTGCATTGAGCCCCGGACAGGTTTCTTTCCCTTATTAAATCAAAAACCCGTATGCCATTTCTCTCACAAATCCCGCCGGTCCTGACAACATTTAAGACCCCAAAGGTCGTTAACCCGGCTAAAACTAAATTATTTTCTTGACATCATATGATTTTATCATATATGATGTGTTAGCATTATAATAGCAGACAAAAAAAACAAAAAAAATGCAGTAATGATCATTCTTGTATTAATTAAAAACCATACTAACATTTACTTATCATCAACCAATGCAAAATAAATCGTTTCTTTCAAAAAAACATATTGCACCAAACGAGCGCTTAATATTTGCTTTAGATGTACCGAATGAAAAAAAAGCAAAAAATCTCGTTGAAAAACTTGGAGACTCCGTAATTTTTTATAAACTCGGCCTGGAGCTTTTTATGGCGGGCGGTTATTATGAGTTGATTGATTGGCTTAAAGAAAGGAATAAAAAAGTATTTGTTGATCTAAAATTTTTTGATGTACCTGAAACTGTTCGATCTGCTGTAAAACAACTTAAAGGCAGAGGGGTGGAATTTACCACAGTTCATGCGAATGATGAGAGTTTAAAAGCTGCAGTAAAAGAAAAAAACGGCACAAAAATTTTAGCTGTTACTGTATTAACAAGTCTCGATCAAAGAGACATTGAAGATTTGGGATTTAAAGTTAATATAACCCAACTTGTCCTATCTCGTGCAAGAAGAGCACTGGAAATAGGTTGTGATGGAGTAATATCTTCCGGTCAGGAAGCAGCGGAATTAAGGGGTACTTTAGGGGAACAGTTTTTAATTGTCACACCTGGTATTAGACCCGTTGCAAATGTTGATGATCAAAAAAGAACGGTTGATGTAAAACGTGCATTTTTAAATGGAGCAGATTATATTGTGATTGGACGGCCTATTAAAAATGCTCCTGACCCGCGAAAGGCAGCAAAGGACATTCAATCAATAATTTCCAAGCTTTTTACTCAATAGCTGTTTCTTCCATTTCGTGCCTTAGGGGGGTTCACCCATTAAAAGGCCCCTTGTCAAGAGGTCAAGAGAAAAAAGGTCCCCTAATAATTCGTACCGATTCACCAACAGTTACCTCGACTGTCTTTTTTGCCTTTCTGTAATTTTTCATATTATTTACTCCTGTAATCATGAGAAGTAATGGTGATAACAGTGATTCAACATCTTTTTTTCCGTCTGATACTCTCCATCAGCCGAACAAGGGCGGATACTATTTCTGCAGGCTCCGGCGGGCAGCCCCGTATAATCAGGTCGACCGGAATTATATCGGCAGCCCCGTTGCGGACCGCATAGCTGCCTTTATACACACCCCCGTCAATGGCGCAGTCACCGCAGGCAACGACAATTCTTGGTTCGGGAATCGCATCAAAAGTCTTTTTCAGCGCAAGTTCCATCTGCCTGGAAACAGGGCCGGTCACCAGCAGCATATCGGCATGTCTCGGTGATGCAACGAAATCAATACCGAACCGCTGGATATCGTAAACAGGATTGGTAAGCGCCGTACACTCCCATTCACAGGCATTGCATGACCCCGCATCCACCTGCCTGATCCTCAATGAACGACCAAAGACAGCGTCGATCTTCCTGTCAAGTCCGGGAAATTCATCCTCCGTCCGGTCAAGGTCAATGGCAGCTCCTCTATTACCTGACAGCACATTATGAAGTATTTTCATCAGCATTACATATCACATCCTGAATATGAAAGATTGAAGCTCTTGTTGCACAGGGGGAAATCAGGAACCATCTCTCCGTGCACCGCAAACGGGACAGCCGGCCAGTTGCAGAATGAAGGGGACCGCAGTTTAACCCTGAAAGGCCTTCCTTTGCTGTCGGACATTACAAAGTAAAAAACCGACCCTCTCGGCGTCTCCGTATATCCCAGGGCTGAAGCCTCCGCGGGAATGGCTGCAACTTCTACTGCGAGAGCCCCGTTGTAGCCGCCCTCAAGCAGTGCGTTAATCATCGAAATAGAGCATTCAGCCTCTTCCGCCCGGACCATCATCCTTGCATATACATCACACTTCCCGCTGGTATGCGGCTCAAATTCAAGATTGTCATAAAGGAAATGCGGATGGGCCTTTCTTATATCGTCATTAATACCCGATGCCCTTGCCGCAACCCCGGTCACGCCAAGCCTGAGGGCAATGTCGTGTGACAGTTTCCCCGTATTCTCCAGTCGTTCAATGTGTGAAATTGTGCCAAGCAGCATCTTCATGAATTTCTTGTATTCGACTATCGTAATCTCTATAGTCTTCAGGATATCGTCCGCCTTGAGGAAGACGTCACCTGTAACGCCTCCGATAATGTTGATACCCCTCAGATACCTGCTGCCGGTCAGTCTCTTATTGAGCTGTAAAAGTTTTTCCTTGATAACCGCCCCGTATGCGTTGCCGACTGTTACCCCGGTGCCCGCGCACATATTGCCTATGTCCCCGATATGATTATAAAGCCTTTCGAGCTCCAGAAGAATGGTTCTCACCGCAGCAGCCTTTTCGGTTATCCCGATTCCCGCCATTCGCTCCACCGCCATACAGTATGCCGCTGAATGTGAAAAGGACGATGTACCCGAGACCCTCTCTGCAAGCCTGACGCCATCGTAGAAGCTCATGCCTTCAAAGAGTTTTTCCGTTCCTTTATGAGTGTAAAAAAGCCTTGGTTCAAGAAAGAAGATGGTCTCGCCGACTGCGCTGAACCTGAAATGGCCCGGCTCGATTATCCCTGCATGAACAGGCCCGACAGGGATTTCATAAACACCTTCCCCTTCAACCTCCATAAAATTATAGGGGACCTTTCTGATCAACCCCTCACCCCATTCCCTCAAGTCTGCCTCGTCAATGCTCCAGTCTTTTCGCAACGGGTATGAATTCCGGGGGAAAGAGTCGTGAAACACCAGTCTCCTCATATCCGGATGCCCTTCCGGCACAAGGCCGAACATGTCCCTTATCTCACGCTCATACCAGTGTACCGCCGGTATATCAGGCGTAAGACTCTTGTATGCGGGTGTATCTCCGCTGAGGTTGAAAAAAGGAATTTGAAAGATGTCGTTCCCCTGTTCTGAAAATACCATATATATCCTGAAACAATCATCGGACTGCCTTAGATCGACTGCAAACATAAGGCGCGGGTAATACTTGCCGCTGCTGTTCAGGGATATACAGTAATCCCTGAACTTATCCGCCTCCAGTTCTATATAATGTTCATTTTCAGGCATTATTTACCGGCCTCCCATTATTATGTTTACCGAACTGTTCAGGACACTGTCGAGAAATGAGGGAATATGAAGGCCCATCGTGAGCATAACGACCGCCATCATGATTATCACGGATGTGCTTATCCTTTTCCATTCAATATCCCTGCCTTTTACGTATTTACCAAATGCCATGCCGCCGAAATGGTGGGCAACGGCCCCGAATATAATTGTAGCAAAGAGGATGAAGAAAGTGAATGTTATCCAGTTCCCGCCATCAACCGCTGCCTTCATTATTGTGAATTCACTCAGAAATATGTTAAACGGAGGCGCCCCGGCAATGGCCAGTGCTGCAAGCAGCATTACCGTACCCGAGACCGGCAGGGCTTCTATTGCACCCGATATCTTCTCAATCTTTGTTGAGTGATATTTCAGTCTTATCCTTCCGGTAGTGAAAAACAGGAGGGTTTTTACGACGGCATGGTTCAGGACATGAAGCAGTGAACCGTATATGCCCCAGAAACCTCCTATCCCGATGCCGACAGCGATTATCCCTATATGTTCGATACTGGAGTAGGCAAGGAGTCTCTTGTAATTGTTTTGCATGAGTATGAAGGCTGTTGCAATACCCATGGACAGCAGCCCGAAAAACAGCAGGAGATGCCCGGAATATGCCGGCCCGGCAGCGTTGTTTACGATTATCACATACCTTAAGATTCCCAGAAATGCACATTTAAGAAGAACCCCGGAAAGGAGGGCTGAGATCGGCGTCGGTGCCTGGCTGTGCGCATCGGGAAGCCAGTTATGGACAGGTGCAATCCCTGCCTTTGCCCCGTATCCAACAAGTATGAATATGAAGGCGAGTTTAACAGTCGCGGGGTTCAGCTTGTGGGATATCTCCCTGAGTTCGGTCCAGTTCATCGTCCCGTTTCCGCCAATGGTAGACACCGAGGCATAATATATAATGAATATACCGAGGAGCGCAAAGGTTATGCTTACAGTGCAGAGTATAATGTATTTCCACGCAGCCTCCACGGACTGCCTGTTTTTGTAGAATCCGACAAGCAGCGCCGACACGAGAGTAGTGGCTTCAATCGCTATCCAGAACACCGCAATGTTGTTGGATGCGGCAGCCAGGACCATCGTAAATACAAACAGGTGCAGCAATGCATAGTAAGTTCTGATGTCCCGGATGGTTAAAAGCCCTTCCCTGTATTCCTGCCCCATATAATCGACGGAATATATGGCGGTTAACAGGGAAACAAGGACCACAATGCCCATGAAATACGCGGAAAGGGCATCCAGAAAAAAGGTATTCCCCATAAAAAAGACAGGCGACGAAAGCGCTGCCCTCAAGGGAGAAACAGAGGCAATGCATAATGCAGCAGCCCCCGAAATATTGATTATTTCAACGGCCCTCTTTTTCTGCGTCACAAAACACAATGCAGCAGTTAAAACCGGTATTAAAAACAATACGCCTATCATTGTCATCCCTTCAATGTATTAAGCCGGTCGAGGTCTGCGGAGGCAAACATTTGCCTGATCTGCACGGCGAAGATTCCGAGTATAATCACTCCCATCAACACATCAAACAGAACTCCCAGCTCAATAACCACAGGCATTCCGGACGTGAGTGAAAACCCTGCAAGAAACAGCCCGTTTTCCATAAAGAGCAAACCGATCACCTGCGTTACAGCCTTCCTTCGGGTTATCATGATAAACAGCCCGATCAGTATCACGGCGATAGATATCTGAAGGATATTCCTCGAAAAACCCTCGATAAATATGGCATCACTTATAGAGGTATATACAACCGCAACGAGGAGCCCTGATATGCTCAGGGAAACGGCATTATTAATATATGGTTCGACGTCGCGTGTGACCCTCATTTTGCGGACAATCCTGCCCAGGAATAACGGTATCAGAATCCCCTTGCTTAAAACAGTTATCCCCGATGCCACGTAAAGGTGTGTCTCGCCGGTTATAATCGCAATAACGGATATTAAAGACGCAAGAAGCCATGAGTTCAGAGTATATGCCTTTACACATGACTCGAGTCTCTTTAACACATTCATCATCACTGCCGTCAGCAGAATACCCACGGATATAAAGTCAATTAAATAAACGGACTGTACCCACTCTTTCACAAATTCCTCCAGTTAAAAATCAGTTCTCCGTCACTTGATACCTTTGGATCCTCAGCTCCCCATCATTATGTATGTCAAAAGTGACAATACTGAAAGAACAAATCCGCCTCCGAGGAGGGAAGGAAGCTGAAAAAACCTCATCTTTGCCCTTGAAGATTCCACTAATGCCATAAAAGCCGCCATAAAAAACATCTTCAGCATATATATGCCGAATGACATTGCAAGTGCAGCCGGTTCCGTATTATTTATAATCCCCGCCGGCAGAAACATGTCAACGGCAAGGGTAAAAAGAAGCATCTGCTTCATGTAATGAGCCCATTCCATAAGCGCAAGATATTTCCCGGAATATTCCAGCAGCATCCCTTCATGAATCATGGTCAGTTCAAGGTGCGTGTCGGGGTTGTCCACCGGGATTCTTCCTGTCTCGGCAATAATCGCAACAATAAATGCGGCGAAGGCAAGAAAGCGGGACGGTGTATAGGTCAATCCCGTAAAAGCGGCCATCTTCGCAACGTCAGTGGAACCCGCCGAGATAGCTGCGGTAAAAATGCTCAGCATAAGCACAGGCTCAACAAGCAGTGTAACGGTCATTTCCCTGCTGCTTCCTTCGCCTCCGAACGCCGTTCCCGCATCAAGCCCTGCAAGGGCCATGAAAAATCTTCCAAGGGCAAAGATATACACCAGTGCTATGACATCACCCATGATGGACAGAGGCGATACGGTAGTAATAACGGGAACGATCATTGCCGCCACCGCCGTTGACGTGAAGACTATATACGGAGTCGCCTTAAATATCCATGATGTAGTAGTGGAAATCCTCATGTCCTTTCTGAAAAGCTTCAGCAAATCAAAATATGCCTGAAATATGCCGTATCCAGGCCGCCCCTGCATCCGGGCCTTGAGCTTCTTTATGGTCCCGTTAACAAGGGGAGAAAGAATTATTATCAATATAAATTGCAGATATTCCATTATCCTGTCCCAAGGATTAAAAGCAGAATCAGGGTTGCAAGTATATATCCAAGATAAAGATGAAGGCTCCCTGACTGGATCATCCTGACCCTGCCCGCTGCCATGCGGATAAGTGATATAAGCGGATTGTAAATATATTTTTCAAAGAAAGGTGTTATCTCACCGCTGTACTTTATGGATCTAACAAAAAAAGGCTTTACGATATAAGAAATCCTGATATCTCTCTTCGGAAGATATATTATCCTGAAGATCATCCTTAAGGGTTTTGTGAAGGCTGTTGCCGTGTACTGCATCCTGGGTGTCAATGTTTTAATGCCGCAGTCCCATGAATCACCACAGGATATCTTCCTCTTTCCACCGGCAGTGAATATGAATATAACGGTTGCAATAAACATAACGAGAATCGAAACAAGTATTGCAACGGGCGACAGGCTGGATAGTGTCTCTCCTGTATGAAGGAAGCCCCCTTCCGTAAACACGGCGCTTGAACCGGTGTAACTGAAAACGGCCGGAGATATAATACCGACCGCCAGTCCGGGGAAAATACCGAGAACCAGGCAAAGCAGTGCGAGCACACCCATCCCGGCTATCATGGAATGTGATGATTCCCCGGCATCTTCGGCATGAGTGCTCCTTGGCTTTCCCAGGAATGATATGCCGAACGCCTTTACAAAACATGCAGCGGCAAGTGCTCCGGTCAGGGCGAGAGCAGCAGCTCCAAGAGGGGATACTATCTTTGATGTAATGGACGCGGAATTGAAACCCGAGAGCAGCGCCTGGTATGTCAGCCATTCGCTGACAAACCCGTTAAAGGGCGGCAGGGCACATATGGAGACGGAGCCTGCAAGAAAGAATAAGCCGGTATACGGCATGGCCTTAAGCAGCCCGCCCATATCTTCCATATTTTTCGTATGAGTTGCATGAATGACGGAACCCGCGCCAAGAAACAAGAGGCCCTTGAAGACAGCATGATTCAGCGTATGGTACAACGCAGCTGCAAGGGCTATGGACGAAGCAATATAAAGCCCGTTGCTCTTAAGCATCATCGCCGCACCGATACCAAGCAGGATAATGCCTATATTTTCCACACTGTGATACGCAAGCAGCCTCTTTATGTCGTGTTCCATCAGCGCATATAACACGCCGAGGATACATGAAACAGCCCCTATAACAATTAAGGATATTCCCCACCACTCGGGAGTCTGTTGCAATAAATCCAGATTTATTCTTATAAGACCGTAAATCCCGGTCTTTATCATCACTCCGGACATCAGGGCGGAAATGTTTGACGGAGCTGCCGGATGTGCCCTCGGAAGCCATGTGTGCAGGGGAATAATGCCTGCCTTGGTGCCGAACCCGATAATGGAAAAGATGAATATTAAATTCTTGACGGCAACGGGAATATGAGATGCGGATAACTTTATTTCAGCCAGGTCCATACTGCCTGTCTGTGTGTAGAGTAGCATGAAGACAGCAATGATAAAGGCCGTCCCGGCATGAGTCATAACCGCATATATCAACCCTGCACGGGCTGATTCCTCATCCCGCCGCAAGGTGACGAGGAAGTAAGACAGAAGGGACATCGTTTCCCATGAGATAAGGAATGTGATGATATTAGCCGAAAGGACAACCGCATACATACTGAGGATAAAACCGTTATACAAAAAACCGGCTGTCCCTGCATTCTTCATATCTTTCGTATAACCGACAGAGTAGATCGAAACAGCAAAGGCAAGAACGGAAATCGCCAGCAGGAAGAAACCTGAAAGAGCATCTCCGTAAAATGCAAAGTCAAATGCAGAGGATATTTTTAGGGTGTATAGCCTCGAAGGGGGCGAAAATAAAACCGACAGGGCAAATTTACCGAAACCCAACGCTCCGAGAGAAGAGAGGATATAGGTATACCTTCGAACTCTTTGCAGAGGAAGTATGGATATAACCGCTGCCAAAAGAAAACATGAAATACCTGCATGAAGAGCAGTCAAAAAAATCTCCTTCAACCTGTTTGTAAATTGTCGTTATCTATAAACTTTAAAAGAACAGAAAAAAATTCCGTGAATAGACAACTCTGACAGACTCGCAATAAACCAGGTTGCAAAATTCATCTCAAACCGATAGTCGATGCGAGAGGGGCCGGATATTTTCCGGATTTGCATTGCAGCTGATAAAAATCGTTCTTTGAAAGGTGTCTGATTTTTTACGACTTTTTCAACGTTAATTATTACACAGCATATTTAACATTGTCAAATACTCCTCCAACTAATTCCGGTTGATTGCCCGGCTGCTTCCTTTTTACTTTTTATGATTGAAAGTTTGACATCTTCCCGGTCAAGATGTTATCATCAGTTGAACAGTTGTTCATATGTTTAAATAAACTAAAATACATCAAGTGGAGATACGCCGATTGTGAATAAGATAGGGAGGCGTTTATGAAGCGTCGCAAGATGCTGGGGTTTTTAACGATATTCGGACCGGGTCTGGTGGTAATGTTCGCCGATACCGACGCGGGGAGTGTAATCACCGCTGCACAGAGCGGAGCGGTGTGGGGATACAAACTGCTCCTGCTTCAACTCGTACTGATCCCTGTTGTCTACATGGTGCAGGAGCTTGCGGTGCGGCTGGGGCTGGTAACCGGCAAAGGGCACGGTGAACTCATCCGTGAACACTTCGGTAAGGGATGGGCATGGCTTTCGGTCTCCACCCTGATGGTTGCCTGTCTGGGAGCTTTGATCACCGAGTTTGCCGGGGTGGCCGGTGCCGGGCTGCTGTTTGGTATACCCCCCTGGCTTAGTGTAGGTATGGCAGTGCTGCTGCTTTCAATCGTGGCCTGGACCGGTTCGTATCTCTCGGTCGAGCGCATAGCCATCCTGATCGGCAGCTTTGAATTAGTCTTTCTGGTGGTGGCATGGTGGGCCCGTCCCAGCCCTGAGGCCATGTTGAGCGGCTTGACGCAGATCCCATGGCGCGAGCCCGGATATATGTACCTGGCCGTTGCCAACATCGGAGCTGTGATAATGCCCTGGATGGTATTCTACCATCAGTCTGCAGTTGTGGATAAAGGCATGACAACCAAAGATCTACGGGCAGCCCGCCGGGACACCGCCATAGGCGCGGTCATAACACAACTTATCATGATAGCAATACTGGTAACGGTCGCCGCAACCATTGGCGTATATCATCCCGGTGAATCCCTGAACACGGTACAGCAGATAGCAGACGCACTGACTCCGTTTTTAGGTAAAACGGTCGGTACAATCCTGTTTGCCCTGGGCATGGTCGGGGCGTCACTGGTAGCAGCGATTGTGGTCTCCCTTGCAACTGCCTGGGGATTGGGCGAGGTAAGCGGTTACAAGCGGTCTCTCGAACACCAGCCTCACAAGGCCCCGTGGTTTTACATAGTCTACACCGCTATGCTGATAATAGGAGGCGTTATGGTGGTTTCGGGGGTTAATCTGGTCAACCTGAGCGTAGCGGTACAGGTGATGAATGCAGCACTGCTGCCGATTGTGCTGGGGTTTCTCTACCTGCTGGCGATCAAGGCCTTGCCAAAAGCGTACCGTCTGCATGGGGGCTACTCCGTGGTGGTAGGTATGGTGGTGGCAATTACAAGCATTTTAGGGATATACGCTGCGCTAAGCCCGTTCTTTTAGACTTGTTGGGATGCCCACGCATAGATCGATGTT
>VAPH01002218.1_pt1 | contig 13732 bp, 15 predicted proteins | sample 3393861 | NCBI WGS metagenome assembly VAPH01 (sample SAMN08290439, study PRJNA428436) | hydrothermal vent metagenome | isolation source: Deep-sea hydrothermal vent chimney | place: Atlantic Ocean: South-mid Altantic Ridge | reverse complement strand
GCTTTTTTCTCGCACTGGGATACGAAGGTGACCATCATTTTTTAATCACTCTCTTCCAGTTTTTTGACAACCTTATCGTCGAGTAATAACTTCATCTGTGTTATGGCAATCTGATTCAGGCGGGTCAAACGTTCATTTTGTTCCAGGCCTTCGTTGATAAATACTGCATTCAGGTTTTCCATATTGGCCAGGCAGACCAGTTGAGAAACATTGGCTACATCACGAATATTACCGCTTATGTCAGGATTTTCGACTCGCCACTGGCCAGCCGTTTTGCCAAATAGCGCCATATTGAGGATATCCGCTTCTGAGGCATACACCTGATTGATTTGCTGTTTGCTCAGGGCGCTCGGGATCAGGTTGTGTTTGATGGCATCGGTATGGATACGGTAATTGATTTTTGTAAGATTACGGCGGATATCCCAGCCCAGTTGTTTTTGTTCCTGGTCTTTAAGACGTTGAAACTCCTTAATGAGAAAAATCTTGAATTCGGCACTTATCCACATTGCAAATTCAAAGGCGATGTCTTTATGTGCGTAAGTCCCACCATACCGGCCTGCTTTGGCCGTTAAACCGATAGCGCGGGTTTTCGCTACCCACTCTTTGACGCTTATTTTGTAACTATTTAATCCAGCGGAGCTTTTAATTGTGGCAAATTCGCCATAATTAAAATCAGGGTTGTGAATTCGCTCCCAAATGCCTAAATATTCGACGGTATTTCTGTTTCTGAGCCAGTCAGAAATAAAAAATTCACCATCCTTAGCTTTCAACATATCCGTTAAGGATAATTCAACTTTTATACATAGTCAAATAGGTTTGACCCCTTTCTTATAATATCGCGATATGTTGATGCCCCTGCAGGGGCGGTTCATCCCCACTGGCGTGGGGAACATTCATCCGGTACCGAGTGATACCTTGGGATATCCGGTTCATCCCCACTGGCGTGGGGAACATGCGATCCACGGTGCAATCTTGCCGCTAATTTTCGGTTCATCCCCACTGGCGTGGGGAACATTGGCACCCATCACACTGAGGATATTTACCAGGCGGTTCATCCCCACTGGCGTGGGGAACATAAGACCGTTACTGGGGTTTCCTGCATAACATCCGGTTCATCCCCACTGGCGTGGGGAACATTGCTATACTCACAGTTCAAACTCCATTTTATCCGGTTCATCCCCACTGGCGTGGGGAACATAATAGCCCCAGCAACTCCAGTCGAATTATCTGCGGTTCATCCCCACTGGCGTGGGGAACATCATTTCAAAGATTTTCCGGTTATGGTGTATACCGGTTCATCCCCACTGGCGTGGGGAACATCCACTCTTCAATTATATCCAATGATCTTGTATCGGTTCATCCCCACTGGCGTGGGGAACATGTCCATGATTACTTATATGATACTCCAGATATCGGTTCATCCCCACTGGCGTGGGGAACATTTCTTTCCTTCTGCGCGTCTCGGCCCTGAATTCGGTTCATCCCCACTGGCGTGGGGAACATTCGGGCGCGGTGTCGAGCATGAAGATGGAACCCGGTTCATCCCCACTGGCGTGGGGAACATTGATGAGGGCGAACCAACGGGAAATTTGCTGTCGGTTCATCCCCACTGGCGTGGGGAACATGACAGCCTCAACACTTTCAATCGTCTTTTTAACGGTTCATCCCCACTGGCGTGGGGAACATGGCGGTAACTACACAGGGCAGACAGCGATTGACGGTTCATCCCCACTGGCGTGGGGAACATACATAAATTTGTCGATAGCTTTGTTCTTAATGCGGTTCATCCCCACTGGCGTGGGGAACATCTTTCTAAGAAATCATGATCTAACCTCATTCCCGGTTCATCCCCACTGGCGTGGGGAACATTCCATTAAAGTGAGAGAGTCGTATATTTGACCCGGTTCATCCCCACTGGCGTGGGGAACATTTCATTTCTTCAGACGCAATGCTGACAATTCCCGGTTCATCCCCACTGGCGTGGGGAACATATTAGTGGCGGTAGGTGATTGGTAGCCACTGCCGGTTCATCCCCACTGGCGTGGGGAACATGGTTATTGGGCATAACTCCGGGTGCCATGGCTGGGTTCATCCCCACTGGCGTGGGGAACATGAAAAACAATTAAGACGTTTGGAATAGTAGGGCGGTTCATCCCCACTGGCGTGGGGAACATGCCTCGCCTTGTCCGCCTATGACTATGACTGACGGTTCATCCCCACTGGCGTGGGGAACATGACCGCCACGCCTTTGGTACCTCATGTATTGACGGTTCATCCCCACTGGCGTGGGGAACATAAGCACCCATTCGGCCAATATTTTTTGATTGGCGGTTCATCCCCACTGGCGTGGGGAACATGCGCCTGAGGTTGTCTGTAATACTTTCGCTGCCGGTTCATCCCCACTGGCGTGGGGAACATGTCGGTACTCCTGTAGTGTATCAAACTGTAGACGGTTCATCCCCACTGGCGTGGGGAACATACCATTTATAACATATTGTTAAATAAGATGCTTTTCAAGTTTATATTTCTACCAACTAAATCAGGCTTATTTCTGCTCACTATTTATCCCGTTTTTTCAACCTTTTGCTCAGGTAAAAATGACACCAACCTTAATCCATCAAACTCCACAGGTATCCTTCGATTTTCACCCATTGTCTGAAAATCAAACCCTGACTCGGTATTGGTTTGCCAGGCCAATACAATATTTCCATCTTCACAGTCCGCTTCACAATAATCCCAGATGATTTCACGCACACTTTTGGACGTGCTCCCAACATACACTCCCGCTCTTACCTCTACCAACCAAACAGCAAGCCGCCCTCTTAATCGATGAGGTATGTTTTCAGTGACAACTGTTAGCATTCCCATGTTAGCTTCTATGTCCCTCATCACCAATCGATTCGGGCACAGGTATCGCCGGAGGAACAGATTCTTTTGGTGGCTCCGGTGGTGAAATTTCACCCGCTGCAAGCACTTCTTCTATGATGGGAATGATCTTTTTCAGGATTTTACTTTCTCTAAAACTGTCTCTACAAGCCAGCCTGACTGCTCTATCTGGGTTAGCTAGGCTAGTTTTAGCTATTTTAAATGCAATAGATACTACAGTATCAAATTTGTAAATATCAGCGATATCATAAACAAATGACAGTGGCTTACCCGTATGTATAAAACCAACAGCTGGGGCATAACCTGCTGCAAGCACCGCGGCTTCCGTTATCCCATAAAGGCAGGCATTGGCGGCACTGATACACTGGTTTACCTTATCTCCCTTTTTCCAGTCTTTTGGATCATAACACCGTCCTTTCCAGGCAACACCATATTGCTTTGCCATCAATTGATATAATTTTCTAACCCTTGCACCTTCGATACCTCGAAGCTGTTCGACACTTCTTCGTTCTGGTGATTTTTCACCAAATCGCAGCTCATACATTTTGCGCACAACTTTTAATCGAAGTTCGTCATCTAATGCCAGTTTGGCTTGATAGAGCAACCTATCTGATCGAGCCCCTCCGGGTTGCCCGGAGGCATAAAGCCGTACTCCAGCCTCACCGACCCATACAAGTAATGTCCCCACCTGAGCCGCTAATCTAACCGCTGCATGAGATACCCGAGTACCCGGCTCCAGCATAATGCAGGCAATGGAGCCAACCGGTATTTGCAATCGCTCACCACCTTTATCAATCACCACAAAGGCACCATCTTTGACATCTATTTGCCCGTACTGGATAAATATCATTGAACTACGATCTTTCATGGGAATGGGTTTTAAAGGCAGGTAACTCATGGATTATTCACTCACACCAGGATTAGCCGAAGTATGACTTTTAACCAGAATAGACATTTGTCGAATCGTTATTTCATTCTGTTTTAGAAGACGCCCAGGTTGAGGTGATCCCTGCTCAATAAAATGCATATTCAATGATTCCATATTGGCCAGACACACCAGTTGATGCACATTGGCGTGGTCACGCATTTTACTGCCTGACTCAGGGTTTTCTTCTCGCCATTGTTTGCCCGTTACTCCCAACGATGCTATATCTAATAAATCTGCTTCGCTTGAATAAACAAAATTTATTTTCTGCGAACCTGGTGTATCGGGAATTAAATTTTCTTTAATCACATCAGTATGAATACATTAATTAGTTTTGCCAGGTTACGCTTGATATCCCAGACTGGCTGCTGATGCTCCTGCTCTTTTAAAACGCTGAAATTTTTTAATCAGGTAAAGCTTAAACTCTACTGAAATCCTGCAGGCAAATTCAAAGGCAATATCTTTTTGTGCATAGGGGCCACCGTGACCACCAGCTTGTTTTTAATGTCATCTAATTCGATGACTTTAAATCACTTGGCAATATCGATAATGCAAATATACTCAACACCATGTATTGTATCGGTTGAGATTGTTTGTTCAAGCACCTGTAATTTTGTTTTCATTTGGTGTCCTTATTTTAAAATTTCCATAGGCTTTTTATTCACCGCATGCTGCTAATGCAGCTGCAACAATATTATCACCGAGAAAATAACCTGATGTAACCAACTCATCAATCAGCGGCCTAATGCCGGGAATAAGCTGTTTGCGCCTGCAGATTACCAGGACACCCAGTGTGCCGATCACAGGCACACCCAGATTACCTGCCAGCTTGCGACCAGCCTTGTCATCAATTAATAGACCGCAACCACGCTCAACAGCTGTGGAAATGGCGCTTGCTTCACCTTCATCTATTTCAAATAAGAAATCTGCGTAATCTGGTGCAGAAACACACTCAAACTCGTTATCTATTGCCACACGAATACGAGCAATTTCATCAACATCTCGGCCTGCCAGGCACTCGGCCACGACCGCATCGGTGATATAGATATGCTCAAAAATTTTAGGCAATAATGCCAGCTGCTTGAGCCTGGCAAAGGCAATGATTGGCCCGGTGTCAGCGATGACGACCTTACTCAAAGGCCGCTATCTCCCGCTCCAGCTCATCCTGTTCATATCGAACGACAGAAATTTTCAGCGCACTTAGGTGGTCGATAAACTCACTTTGCGACATACTCGCCAATTTTGCCGCCTTGCCCAGGCTCACAACCTCGCTATCAAACAACTTAACCGACAACGCCACCTTCACCCCTTCTCGTATTAAGGTTTCATCAAAAGGCACAGCGACAAACACCGGTTGCCCATGCTTGGTGATAAGCGACAGCTTACCGGACTCGGCATCCCGAACCAGCTCACCGGTGCGTTCGCGTAAGTCTCTAATTGTAAAGGTATCCATAACAACCCTCCTAAATACTCAGGTTAATTTGTGCTATCAAATGATAGCACAATAGCCTATGATCGACGAATTAACATCAAGCCACAACCAAATCCTTTGGATCTTCCCAAACCATTAAATAAAGCAACATCAATAAATTTCTGCGGTTCTATAACCCGTATCTGCCCATGAAAATCTATACTGGTAAATTGTCTCACATTGGGATCACTCGGTTTTCTAACCTTGTGAAACTGGTGGTTTTCAACCAACAGGTTTTTAACCCGAAAACCACAGCGTTCGCCCTGTTTATTTATCCACTCTTCTCCCGCTTCAAAATGAATCATCGCTGTCGGTGGTCTGTCTTCAGGTGCTGGATATTTATCCTTATATTCATCAGCTTTGGCTTCAATAATATCTCTGCGCTTTCTTTTTTTGCTCGTGTCATCTACTTTTGTGGTTTTAACCGCATTGGCTCGTAAACTAAATTGAAGTACATCTCCCGTTTTTAACTGTGGAGAAAATTGCTGGCGTTGAATAATAATATTTGGATTTGAATCAACAGGCTCTCTTGCCGATAGCAGGTAATAAAATGGTAAACCTTTGCTATCATCCCTGCGGTAAATAAAATCTCTATTGGCACTTTTATCTTCAGGCAATAAACCCCACATCATCTGATGTTCATAATGCAGCCCTTTAGCCAGCACTCGTACCATTTCATCCAGGTGCGCAGGAGAAAATTCTATTTTGCTTAAATACATTATGCTTCCTTATTGCCCAAACACACATTTTCATCACGACTGCCAAATTGCCAGCGTTTACGACTAATGGGCTGGTCATATCGAGACACATGAAAATCTGCATTACACCCCATATTGTCTGTTTTTTCCCAATAATAATATACAGTCTTTTTAAGCTTTTTTAAGTTACCATCGACCATATATTCATCCAAAGCTGCCTTTAGTGTTTCAGTTGATACTTTTTCTGGTTTAAGTGGAATAGATAAAGGACAAGATTTTCGGCCAAGATAAAGATGAAAATGTGGCTGAGTTAAACCCGACTGTAAATCATCCAGACTATATTCACCTTCTTTCTCTAGCCATAGCGCAATAACCGCTAGTGCATCCTGTCGATATTCACGGGAAGATAAAATAGTACCGAGGTTATTAGTACAAAGCTCATCACGCCTGGTATAAAGATGCTTTATTTTTTTAATGGTTGGCGGCACCTGAGCGGTATGAAAATCTCGCAATACCTGGCCAGGTGAATAAAGCTTAATACCAAAACGACACTGCCTGGTTAACTCTGCGTGTTTGCCCTCTTGATCACGGGCAATCCCCATGCCCGCCGCCAGCAAGCCTAACAAAGCAGAACGTGAAGGATGGTCGCTACCTGGCCGCTCACCACCAACAGCTTGATCACCCCATGAGGCCAGCACACCGTATAATTGAAATACCAGATAGTTCTGCATAATTATGCCCCAACCACAATATCAATAATTTTCTGCAAGCTTCCTTCACCGGATTGTGCATTCATAATCTCTGTTTTATCCGCACAATCCCCATACACCGCATCTAATTTTTTACGCTGGCTCTCAAGTTCATCAATAGCCAAACTAATTTGGTCTTCACCTTCTTTTGGATTAATAGGTTTAAAAAAAGACACGGATAATGAACGGGGTTGTTGCGAGCCTGATTCAGCCAGCAGATAAGATGTATAAGCTCGGGATGCAAAACTGTTTTGCTTGCCTGTAGGCGCAACTTTAGCAACGGCTTCAACCAGAGCAGCCAGTGTTTTATTAGCCAGATCTTCATCACCTTGTAAATTTTCAATCAACAAAGTTTTATTTATACAGATGTAAAGATAAAAAACACCTGAACCAAAACCGGCATCGCCCATATGTGCCGCTCCGGCATCTTCTTCATGTGTATTCAAATCATCAACAGCGGTAAAAAAATCATCATCTATTTTCACAGGGTTAACAGTAAAGGCATGAGCAACCTGTACAGCCGCCTCAACATTGAATGCTGGTTTTGATGCAAGCATTCGGCCAAACAATGAAATATCTACCGCTTTTATATCTGAACGTAATAGATTTAATTCATCATCAACAGGTTCTCGGCCTTCTACTGCCAGTGTATCAGCTAATGACATCACAGCATCCCACTCAGCTGGCGCTATATGTGATAATTGTTCAATCTCCAGGGGATTATCTTTTTTAACCTTTCCAAATTGTCCTGCAATAGCAGAAGCCCATTTCTCTGCCTGTTTTTCTTTTGCACCTTTTTCAATCAGTCGATCATAGACACTTTTTCCAAGTCGCTTAGTACGTTTACCTGTCCATTCACTCACTGCTGACTCAAAAATCTCAGAAGTACGCCATGCCCGTTTTAAGCTTTGTGAAGAAACACGCAAGCGTTCAAAGCCACCAACAATCGCTGTTTTCGGGCGGCCTAAATCATCCCTGTTTAGATTAGATGGTGGATAGGCGGTTAATAAATGTAATTGAATAAACTGACTCATTTTCATTTCCTCTTAATTGAATACTTTTGAATTATAATAATCATTTGCCCAACGGTATTTCCAGCTTTTTTGGCCCTGGAATTTTTCGGGCGAATTTTGTTCAAGATACCAATGCAAAATACCGTCGGCCAATAAAACCGGGTTCGCTTTTTCACCCGCATGTTTAACTGCACGGTGCAAACTTTTATAAAATTCTTCTGCATCACTGGAAGCCAGTAATTTCTGAAATCTCAATTCACTAAAAACAGGTTTATCTGAGCCTTCTTTTGCTATTCCTAATTGTTCCGGAAAGGATAAGGGTGTTTTAGCTTTGTCTTTCAAGGGAGCTTCTGCTTTAACATGGGACAAAATTCCGGCTACTGTAGCAAGGCCAAATAGATGATACTTTTGCCAGTCTGGCAGCCTCTTTCCTAATCTAAGAAACCCTTGCTGGGTTAAAACATCCTGCGGTAATTGACAGCGGCGTAATTTTGCCCGCTCACCTCTGAACTGATCAGAGTGCAGCAAGGCCCACCATTCTTTTAAGCGCTCTCTTTGATCTTCTTTATACAAAGCAGGATAATATGTTTTACTGTTTTTTATTTCATTTTGTTCCATTTCAGGCCGCCTTGAGTGCTTTCATTGGTTTACTGTTATTCAACCATTTTTCCAGATACTTTCGTGCTTGAATAATGCGTTTCATATCTCCATCTTCATTTAGACTAGACAAGACATATTCATCAAAAACCTTTACCGCGTGACTATGCAGAGATCTTCTCCATTCATCCAGCGTGATTTGTATAGCACTGTCATCATCTAGTTGATGAATTAAACAACGAAGTTGTTTATAAAAAGAAGATTCTGTGTGCTCCCATAAACTGTGGTCAATAAAAAAGGTATCCCCTTTGGCATCTTTTGGCCGTTTAAACCAGGCCATTTTCAGGGACTGCTTTAATGTTTTAAGCACATCACTAGCAGCCTCGATTAATTTTGGAATCTGATATCCAAGCTCAGCCAATTGTTGTTCAGGTATATGGAAGACAGGCATGGTTGCCTCATACCAACAACGCGCTTTCATATTGTCCATGTCATAACCAAATGCCCATAGCTGTGCTTCGTCTGTTCCGTTTATACTTTCACAACGCCATTTCTTATAGCTACGAACAATGAGTGCAGGTTGCCTGTGTTTTTTTGCATCTTCAACGACTAACCCCATCCAGTGGCGGTAACTTAGTCCCCCCGGTTGCGCTTTTACTGAATTTGGGATTTGATCTGGCACAACATCGTAAGCAGATAAAGGGTGCCGCCAATAGCCTTCATAATTCACACCGTAATTTTTAGTGTAAAAATGTGTAACAATATTTTCAACTTGCTCACCACTTATATCACACAGACCTTCTTGTTCAGCATTCCATTCCAGCCGAATCCGACGAGGCATGGGCCAGTACATTTGCAACGGATTGGTATGCTCAGGTAATGTTTCCATGCCTTTCTTTTCGCTGGTTCTGGTTTCAGCTAACCATGGGAAAATGTATTTGCTTTCAGTTAATTTAGAATTACCGCTGAGTTGTTCCATATCTTCTTTGGTTAATACATTGAGCCATAGCTTGTGCCACAATGTATCAGTAGCCGAATTTACTGGCGGTATAACCAGCGTTGTCATAGGCCCCCCTCCCCGTATCCCGACTCTATGCCCCACACCACCACTTGGCGCATTGATTTGAAGTGTGAATAAAGACAATGCTGCCCAGTAGGGTGACATCTGAGTGACCACATCTCTCTTAATAAAGTGATCTTGATTGTCTTTCAGAGTTTTACCACCTGGGGCTTCAAGTAATAATGAGGCTACAGGTTTTTGCTCACCCTCGGGCAAATCAAAATCTTGCATAAACGCCGGTTTACCGTCTGCATTCAGATAAAAGGCTTCATGGAAAGGTTCAAATGCTTTTTTAAGCATCTCTTCAGAAGGCGGGGATTCCCAGTATTTTTCCCATTGATCACGATCTTCCGGCGTAAAAGCGGTTTGCAGCAAGCCAATTAGAAACTGAAACAAGGCACCTTTAAGATCTGCTCTGGGTGCTTCTATTGTTTTCCATTGAGAGTCAGCTATTTGCTCAGGTTTTATCTTTGTGTATTTCGATAGATTGCCTGCTTGCACAGGAACCCACTGATTTATCAATAAGTTGTAGACCATTTTCTTTTTCTCCTGTACCAAAATCCAGTTCTAACCGGAACCATCGTCCAATAGCTAGTTTTAATCTAAGGGAAATATTTTTCATGCACTTTACCAGCATAGAACCAATTACAAACAATAGTAAAGTACTAAGGTGGTATTGACAAGTTAAATATTTACCTCTACACTTTTTACGTCCTTTCAATTAGAGAGGATGAACCATACTACGGTGGTATATGCGAGTGTTCCCCACTCCTGTGGGGATGGAGGGGCATATTTACCCCTCTATATTATTTAAATTTTTCAATGACTAAGCCAATAGCTGAATAATATGCAATATTCATTTTATCTCCCCTCTCGTTTAACCCTTCTGCGAACCATTCCCCACCAACCAGCTGTAATGGCACAATCACGCTAAAGTCATCAAAGACTAAAACGTCTTGACGCAATTTTTCCAGCGCTTGTTTAAGTGCGGTATTTTGCAAAGGAGCCAAATCTGTCAGTAGCCCTTTATTTACATTCGTACTGCTCATATCCCAGTGGAAACGACCTTCATTAACCCAGGGGGACAATTGATTATTTTCCCAACGGGCAAGGTATACCGTATGCGTATCCTCACCTAGTCTTGTCGGGAAACGCGCCTCATCATCCCATGGAGTCTCTACCCGATAATCGCGGATATAGCCCAGCTCATGCTTTAGGGCATTAAACCCGGCCATGCCACGCTGACTAAGCTCATTGCCTTCAGCCGCTATGTGGCTATCGGTTAAACTCTCGGGTAATTCGTTGCCTGCATTACCATAAACATACTCAACCAACTCCCTCGCATCATCGGGCATTTTCCAATCTTTTTTCTTTTGTAAAATTTTGCTGGTGAGCCACAACAAGCCGGTATCTGGATAAACGTAATGTGCTTTAGGAAACACCGCTTTATACCAGTCGGCATCCGGTTGTTCTGTATTCTCTGGCGCATAAATACTAAATTTTGTTGGCCCGCGTTCATCCTGTTTTTCATCCGATAATATCTGGCCGTTTTTATCTCGCACATGGCGTTTTAAACGACCGGCTCTCTGAATCAGTAAATCTACCGGCGCAAGATCTGAAACCATCACATCAAAATCCAGATCAAGCGATTGCTCAATTACCTGTGTTGCAATAAGTACCTGCCCTTTACGTTTATCCGGTGTTGATTTCTTGCCAAACAATTGTAAACACTTCTCTTCCATATCCAGCCGGTCGCCTAATGCATAACGACTATGAAATAAATGTAATTTGTCTTTTTCCAAACCATCCGCTGCCAACATCAGATCAAAGGCTTCACGAGCATCAGGTACTGTGTTGCGAATCCAGCAGGCACATTGCCCCTGGTCTACGGCCTGTTGAAGTTGTTTAATCGCATCTTTCTGATTGTGTACAAATTTTACTTGCACACTACGCTGAACCGCTTTTCGTGTCTTAACTGGTAATTCTGCATTTGCAGCCGCACCAATATGCGTTAACAATGGGTACGCCATGTTTTCCATTTTTGATGATTTACAATCAAGACCTTTATTAAATGCATCAACAAATGCCTGCCGTTGTGATTTTGACAATGTGGCCGATAATAGAATGACGCTTCCGCCCATTGCCGCATGAAATTCCAGCAAGGTGTTAAGCAATGATCCTGTATAAGCATCATAAGCATGCACCTCATCCAGAATCAGTACTTTATTTGCCAACCCAAACAAACGTAACGACTGATGTCGCACAGGCAAAATACCTAATAGTACCTGGTCTATTGTTCCTATCCCAATATCTGCCAGTAACGATTTTTTTCTATGATCGGCTACCCACCGGCTACATTGAATTGAAATGGTTTCATCCTTGCCTGTATATGTTTCTTTATTCTGGTTACTCTGTTCCAGAAATACAGTCTGAAATATTTTTGATAAATGTCTGGCGCTATGACTTAATACAACATTAGGCCGTTCGCCTTCTTTATAAAAATCACGATAGACCTTTGCCATGCGCTCCAACATGGCATTGGCCGTTGCCATTGTCGGCAATCCAATAAACAAGCCTTGTGCAAGATCCATTTCCATTAAACGATAAGCCAGCATTAAAGCGGCCTCTGTTTTTCCTGCTCCTGTCACATCTTCCAGAATAAATAACTGAGGCTCATGAGAGATTGGTAATTCAGCACATATTTTCTGTAATGGGGTTGGTGTTTTTATATATTTAAAAAGTGCATCAATAGATCGGTTTTTTAGTACAGCAGTGGGCAATAAATTTACCTTTTCAATAGCTGATTTTGCCCGAGGTAAAGCTATATTTTTCCAGTAATACTCCAGCGTATGATGTTTTTCTTCAAATTCAAACACATCCTTATTTGACCCCAACCAGTCACATAAAACAGCAAAACCCGCAATAAGCCAGCTTGCCTCTTTTTGTGCCTTTAACCATGATTTACTGCTACACTTTTCTGTGATGCCACCAACATCTGGCTGTAGTAATAAAAACCAGTCATTAATAAAAGACCTGGCACTGTCCTGATCATCATCCTGAAAATATTCTTTTGTTCTTCTTTTTTTGGATTCAGGTGGAAAACCATGATGCCCCATAACCGGAGCAAGCCATACTGGAAGGAGTTTTTTGATTACATTACTCTGTTCAGATGAAGCATCGAACCCTGGAAAACCATTTGACTGATAATATTTACCTAATCCCTGTTGTCTACAAAACCATAATAAATAGCCCAGACTATCATGCCGCAAATCATAATTTCTTTTTTGAGGTTTGCGGTGACCCAGCTCTATACGCAGATCGGTTCTTAATTGCTGAAAAGATTCTGCAAACTTGCCAATGTCGTGAATACCTAACAGAAATATCAACCATGTCTTGACAGTATCTTCTGACAACTGCATTAGTTTAGATAACTTGCTTAATAAAAACAGATGTTGATTTAAGAACTGAAACCCCACCGCAGCCACATCCAGACAATGATAAGGCAACAGATGATAACCGCCATCTTCTTTATCCGCCTTACCCCAATACTTTAAATATTCTTTTTTCAATTCAGCATCTTCTAATAATGAATACTAATAAGGGGCAACAACAATCAGGGCTTTACCGGCAGCTGATTTAATTTTCGATCTTTCTCTGTTTGATATAGTCAAGTAAGTTGCCCTCCATAATACCGATCACCCCCAATTAGCATATCTGGCACAACACCTGATAACTCCTGGCTACCCTCTGGAATTAAAAACACTTCAACACCTATCCTTTCCCAGGGGTTACTGGATTGAAGCAAACTACTGATGCGACCCTGCAATAGCAAGCCACGATCCAGCATTTGCGAGATAGTAGCGTTTTCTATGCGTGGTAAATAGCCGATCATTCGGCCCGCCCATCTAACCACTACAGCATTTCTGTCGTATCTGTTGTTTTTTTCACGTAAAAGTTCAAGAACATCCGCACGTTGAATCTTTCTCCAGATTTCTTCGGCCTGGTAGTGCTGAAACCCCGCCAGTGGTGATACCTGAGTCAGTACGTGCTCCACTTTCGTCGTTATTTCAACGGCATCTATCTGTTGAGGAATTAGTTTACCCAATACTTTCTGTGTGGCACTCAGGCCAGTCAGGCCCAAAAGACTTTTAAGAAAAATACGCTTGTTCATCCTCATTCTCCTCCCGTATAGCGTAAGTCACAGGCAGCCTACCGGCTGCCTTCTGACATGGCATATACTTATAACAGAGGTGGTGGCTCATTCCATGAGTCCGCAGTTATTATTTCTGATATATTTTCATTGCATCATTAAGCATTGAGACAACTGTATCGC
>VAPH01081235.1_pt1 | contig 13736 bp, 12 predicted proteins | sample 3393861 | NCBI WGS metagenome assembly VAPH01 (sample SAMN08290439, study PRJNA428436) | hydrothermal vent metagenome | isolation source: Deep-sea hydrothermal vent chimney | place: Atlantic Ocean: South-mid Altantic Ridge | reverse complement strand
GGGAGTGCCTTTCCAGGCGATAAGAAGGGATTTCTTATGTGGGAGTGCCTTTCCAGGCACGATTATCGCGGCTGGAAAGCCGCTTCCACAATTTATATCTTCCCTATCCAATATGGATACATTTTTATTTTGTGGTGGGGTTAGCCCACAGATTTGTCAGAAGAGCATATTTTTTTAATGAATGGCCCTTTGGCCGTTCCCCCACTCTCCGCAGCTGGCTACGGGGTAATTAAACACCAGGAGATAAAAAGGGATAGCAGAAAGATGGCCCGGGAAAAAATAAACTACAGCTGTAACCAATGCGGCGTCCTGTCCCCCAAGTGGGCCGGGCAGTGCACCGATTGCGGTGCATGGAATTCCATGTCGGAAGCGGTGCCCGGCAAGGTTTCAAGCCATCCCCGATTTACCAATTACGCAGGCGAAAAGTCCGGTACACAGATAGAGAGACTGTCAGAGATCGTCTGCACCGATGAAACCCGGATTCCGACCGGTCTCAATGAGCTCGATCGCGTGCTGGGCGGCGGTCTGGTGGCGGGTTCTGTCACCCTGATCGGCGGCGACCCCGGTATTGGCAAGTCCACCCTGTTGTTACAAAGCCTGACGGTTTTGTCATCCCGGTTGCCAACGCTCTATGTGACGGGCGAGGAGTCCAAACAACAGGTCAGTATGCGGGCAAGCCGCCTTGGTTTGCCCGGTGATGACCTGCAACTACTGACAGAGACCTCGATTGAGCGAATGCTGACGATTGCCGGCAAAGAGAAACCCGGGGTCATGGCCGTTGACTCTATCCAGACTATATATACCGATGTTTTACAGTCTGCACCCGGCTCAGTCGGACAGGTCAGGGAAAGTGCTGCCCAGCTGGTACGGTTTGCCAAGCAAACCAATACCTCACTGTTTCTGGTGGGGCATGTCACCAAGGAAGGTACGCTGGCTGGCCCCCGCGTGCTTGAGCACATGGTCGATACCGTGCTTTATTTTGAAGGCGACCCCAGTAGCCGCTACCGTGTTATCCGGGCTACCAAGAACCGCTTTGGGGCCGTTAATGAACTGGGTGTGTTTATCATGACAGAAAAGGGTTTGCGCGAAGTCAGCAATCCATCGGCGATCTTCCTGTCACGCCATGACGAACCCGTTCCGGGCAGCGTCATCCTGGTGACCTGGGAGGGCAGCCGGCCCATGCTGGTGGAAGTCCAGGCGCTGGTCGATGAGAGTCATGTCAGTAATCCGAAACGGGTCACGCTGGGCCTGGAACAGAACCGGCTTTCCATGTTACTGGCGGTTCTGCACCGGCACGGGGGTATCGCCATGTATGATCAGGATGTGTTCGCCAATGTGGTGGGCGGTATCAAGGTCAGTGAAACCGCGTCAGACCTGCCGGTGTTGCTGGCCATTCTGTCGAGCTTCCGTAACCGTAACCTGCCACAGGATCTGGTCTGTTTTGGCGAGGTCGGCCTGGCAGGTGAAATAAGACCGGTACCGAACGGGCTGGAACGGCTAAAAGAGGCCGCCAAGCACGGCTTCAGAAAGGCCATTGTTCCGGCGGCCAATGTCGGCAATAAAGAAAAAATTGACGGGCTGGAGATTATTCCGGTGCATCGATTGAGTGAGGCGATTGACAGCCTTTGACACGAGAATGCTTGGTAAACAAACATGGGCAGAAAAAATATTCCCATATATTTATCAATGTAATACCTCTGAAATTCCAGACCGGAAACCTGTATAATCCCGGCTTTAACAGAAATACAGGAAACACCATGCCCATTATCAAGGCCCGTTCCACCGATGAATATGTCGATCTTGTCCAGCAGGCCGTTTTCGAGGTCGATGAACTTTATATGGCCGCCGAGTTTGATATGGAAAGCATGGGTGCAACGGCCAATTTTGTTGATGATCTGGCCAAGACCCTGAAGGCCTTGCTGGCCTCCATGAAGGATGGCTCCTATCACTTCGAAAACAGGGATCTGCCCTTTATGCCCATTGTCGAAAGGGAAAACGAGAGAACCCTGCCGTTTAAATTCATGTTGCGACGCATTAACGAAACACACCGTTATGGTCTTGAGGTGGAAGAGTAACCATGCCAGGGGACAGTAACATGCAGGTGGAGTTTAATCTGGACCTGATACATCGTTATGACAAGGCGGGTCCGCGTTATACATCCTATCCGACCGCTGTTCAGTTTCACCCGGGTTTTGCCGATGAGGAATATAGCGAGTTTGCACGTTTGAGTAACCGGCTTAACCCGGGTGGTGCCCTGTCACTCTATTTTCATATTCCTTTTTGTGACACGGTCTGTTTTTACTGCGGTTGTAACAAGGTGGTGACCAAGGATCGCAGCAAGGCGGATGTTTATCTGGATCATGTCTATAAAGAACTCGCCTTGCAATCAGAATTGTTTGACCGGGATCGACAGGTGGATCAGTTGCACTGGGGCGGTGGCACGCCGACCTTTATCAGTCATGAGCAAATGACGGAACTGATGCAGACAACCCGCAAACATTTTAATCTGCATGATGATGATACGGGCGAATATTCAATCGAGATCGATCCGCGCGAGGCCAGCCCCGAAACCATTACCCTGTTAAGGGAGCTGGGTTTTAATCGGCTGAGCCTGGGCGTGCAGGACTTTGATCCGGATGTACAGAAGGCGGTCAACCGCATCCAGTCGGAAGAAGAGACCATGACAGTCATTGATGCCGCCAGGAATGAAGACTTCAAGTCCATCAGCCTGGATTTGATCTATGGCCTGCCCAGACAGAGCGTGGAGAGTTTCAGCAAGACACTGGACAAGATAATCAAGGTAAATCCGGACAGGCTTTCGGTCTTCAACTATGCACACCTGCCCGAGATGTTCAAACCGCAACGCAGGATCAATGTCGAGGAACTGCCAACACCGGCAGAAAAACTCGATATACTGCAATACATTATCCAGCGCCTGTCAGAGGCGGGTTACGTTTACATCGGAATGGACCATTTTGCCCGACCGGATGACGAACTGGCATTGGCCCAACAGGCGGGCAGTCTGTACCGTAATTTTCAGGGATATTCAACCCATGCCGATTGTGACCTGATCGCACTGGGTGCAACGGGGATTGGTCAGGTCGCAAACAGTTACAGTCAGAATGTAAAAGGACTGGATGAATATTACAGCCTTGTCGATGAAGGCCATTTACCGGTATTTCGAGGGATCGAACTGAATGCCGATGATATTCTGCGCCGTCATGTTATTAACCGGTTGATGTGTGATTTTGCACTGGACTGGAAACAGGTGGTGAAAACATATGGTATCCAGCCCGGGCAATATTTTGCCAGTGAATGGCAGGACCTGAAGTTAATGGAGGATGACGGCTTGCTTGTTCATGGCCATAATCAACTGCAAGTTAAACCGGCGGGCCGCCTGTTGATTCGCAATATTTGCATGGTCTTTGACAAGTACCTGCGATCCAGTAAAAAGCAGCGATATTCAAAAGTGATTTAATAAGGGCCATGGAAACAATGATACCGGCTCTGTGGCCCGTTTTCATTCATCACTTTATTTGTAACGATCAATATTCCCGGCTAAAAAAGATTTGTATTCGAGCAGGTTAACGGGAGGATCAGCTTGCCTGTTTGTAGATCAGACCGGGTTCAAACAACACTTCATTTTTTTTAAGCTGGTTGAGCGGGTAGCCATCGTCATCACCTTCGGCAATGCGATCAAATATGTATTTGTGACTATCTTCTTCGACTGTTTCAAAAATTTCCTTTCCGAGATGTGATCCGATGACAGGGCCATAGATTTTGCGCTTCACTATTCGGTATCCTCATTTGTTGATTCTGATTGGTGATATAACAGTTATAGTTTATTTAACGGCAATATGCGTCAGGTCTTTAGTTGTTATTTAAAAAGCATGACGGACATCAAATATCCGGCTAAAACATGACGGCTAAATAGTTGGACAGGCATTGTGTGGTCAGGTTCCAGGGTTTTTCACTACCGTAATAAATTCAGAGGATTTGTCTGCCTGTCCCGGACACAATAAACGGATATCCGGGAATATATCCGGCAAGACATTGGCAGTAACGGGATATGGCGGTTGTTCAGACGGTAACTTTTTCCTGATGCCGCAAGGTTTTCAGCAAGGTCTGACAGCCAAATAAATTGCGGGAGCGGCATTCCTGCCGTGATAATCGATAATCGTGCCTGGAAAGGCACTCCCACGAGATTCAGATATGTCAGAACCCGGAACACTGGTGAGAAATAAAGTTACGGGCCTGTCCTGGACCGGTGATGGACAGGCAGGACAAGAAGTCTGATCCGGATCGCCGTAATCCTGGCAAGGCTTGTTATGCCACGCTGCTGTATGAAGTGACCGGCATTGTAGCGGGGATATCCAGGCTTGTTATGAGCGGGTTGCGGGTGACGATCAGGTGAGTCAGGTTGTTACCCAAATCGACGGGATGCGCGGTCCGAAGTTATGAAGTGATAAGGTCGGGCCCTGAAAATCCGTAAAAAATTTGTGCTATTTCCAGCCATACCCGGTGTATTTTCACCTTTCTCCTGATTTTCTGAAAATAACCTAAAGTTTCACGATTATTTGTCGCTGTTGAATTTTAACGTGGTATAGCTAAAAGAAAGTTGACATGGCAGCAACAAATGCACAACTGGAGTAGCCACAAGGCAGGTTCCGGCCGGGGGGCAGATCATGAGGTAAAGGGGTTCCGATACACCCGAATATATGCAGGGGTCCTTGATCTGTTTGGCACCATTGCCCTCATTATCAATATGTGAAGGAGAGAAATCATGAACAGGCAAATATTATGTATTGACAGGCATTACATCTATCCCTTGGTACTGGGTCTGGCGATCGTATTTTCCGGCACAGCAATGGCTTCAAAGTCCAGCGGGAACAGCCATGCAGTGCATTGGGGTTATGAAGGTGATGCCGGGCCGGCATACTGGGGTAAATTATCGTCGGATACCGTATTGTGTGGTAGCGGCAAACGTCAGTCCCCGATAGATATCCGGAATAAAACAGCGGCTGACCTTTATTCCATGACATTCAATTACAACACCCTGCCCATGCAGGTGGTCAATAACGGACATACCATTCAGGTCAATTATCATACGACCGCCAATGAAGGGTCTGTTTCCATCGGTGGCAAGTCGTATCCTGTCAAAGGTGTACCCGAATATCTTAGCAAGCTCATGGTGGGCGATGTCCCTTACAAGCTGCTCCAGTTTCACTTTCACACGCCGAGTGAGCATGCTCGTAAAGGCGAGCGGTATGCCATGGAGGCCCATTTTGTCCATGTGAATGCCTCAGGCAACCTGGCAGTGGTCGGGGTATTTATGAAGCGGGGCGCTCATAACCCGTTATTTCAGAAAGTACTCGATAATGTCTCGGCTGAGATCAATCATGAATCCGTTGCCGGGGGAACAAAAATTAATGCCAGCGACTTGTTACCTGGAGACAGAACCCTTAATCACTACACCGGCTCACTGACTACCCCGCCGTGCAGTGAAAATGTTAACTGGTTCGTTATGGATACACCTGTTGAGGTATCCGACGAACAGGTACGTCGTTTTGCCCGAATCATTGGAAAAAATGCACGCCCACTACAACCCAGGAACTGGCGAAATATCTACCAGTCAAATTAAAACTGTTTTTGTAGACAGATGCGAATCACCAGTGAATTCAAGCAAGCAAATATAGACCAGGGAGTATAGAGATGAGTATATCAATGAAGAATATTTCCATAAAATGGAAAATTATAGGTAATTCAATTATCTTGTTGGCGTTTTTATTGGTAATGGGGTTTTATTCTTTTACCTCAATGAACCAGATCGGAGTTGAAGTAAAATCAATTGCCGAGATTGATATACCCACGACTGAAAAACTGTCTGCAATCGCTGTGCATCAACTGGAACAGGCCATTGAGTTCGAGCGGAGCTTGAGGTTCGGAGAATTGCTAGGGAAAGAAAAGACAGCGGTTAAGCACTTTAGTGAAATAGTGGCTGCTTTTGATAAGGGCACTAACAAAATTGAAAATGAAATCCGGGCGGGTGTGGGTGTTATTGAAAAAGCCCTGGGCAATTCGGAAAGCAATGATGAGACACAGGAATTCAAGCATGTGCTGCTTGCCTTGAAAAAAATTGAGACCGGGCATAAGAAATATGTAGATAATGCACATAAAGTATTTATTTTACTTACACAAGGCAAGCTTCACGAGGCCGAGGGATTGGCAAAAGCGGTGGAAAAAGCTGAAGATGCCCTGGACAGGGAACTCGAAAAGCTGACGGTGGAAATCGGGAAATTCACTGAAGCTGCCGGGAAAAGAGCCGAAAATACCGAGTATGCGGCCATTATGGTTAATGGCAGCATTACTATTATCGCAGTAATCCTTGGTTTATTGATCAGCCTGTTGGTGACACGCAACATCGCCAATGCCCTGAGTCAGGCCACGGCAGTCATGAAGGATATCGCAGAGGGAGAGGGTGACCTGACTCGCCGTCTGGACGACAGCGGCAGGGATGAAATTGCACAGTTATCGAGTGCATTCAACCAGTTTGCAGGAAAGATCGAGGCGATCGTATCCCGTGTCAAACAGGCCAGTGGATCTATCTCTAACGGAACCACCGAGATCGCCACCGGTAATCTCGATTTATCACAGCGCACTGAGGAACAGGCATCAAGCCTTGAGGAAACGGCCTCCAGTATGGAGGAGATGACCTCCAGCGTGAAACAGAGTGCCGACAATGCAAAACAGGCCAATCAATTGGCGGTAAGCGCAAGCGTGCAGGCCGAAAAGGGTGGTGAAGTGGTTGGTAATGCAGTCGTTGCCATGGGCGAGATCAATACCGCAAGCAAGAAGATTGCCGATATTATCAGTGTGATCGATGAGATCGCCTTTCAGACCAATTTGCTGGCATTGAATGCAGCAGTGGAGGCGGCCCGTGCGGGTGAGCAGGGCCGCGGTTTTGCAGTCGTGGCCGGGGAGGTGCGCAGCCTGGCCGGACGCAGTGCCGAGGCCGCCAAGGAGATCAAGGGCCTGATCAGCGACAGTGTCGAGAAGGTGAACCAGGGATCGAAACTGGTCAGTGAGTCGGGCGAGACACTGGGAGAAATCGTCAGTAGCGTCAAGAAGGTGACCGATATCGTCTCCGAGATCTCTGCGGCCAGTCAGGAACAGGCAGCGGGTATTGAACAAGTCAACAAGGCGGTGATGCAAATGGATGAAATGACTCAGCAAAATGCCGCATTGGTTGAAGAGGCCGCCGCCGCCAGTAAAGGTTTGGAAGACCAGTCACTGGGTCTGATGGAACTGATGAACCAGTTCAAGATAGGTGACGACAAGGGAAACGTGGTGGCCATGGAAGGCAAGCCACAACAGGCGGCGCAGTCTGAGAGACGTAGTACTCAACGCCCGTTTACGGAAAGTAACGAAACGGTCAAGTCTGAAACCAGGGCAAAGACCGGCACCGATGATGATTGGGATGAGTTTTAGGGTAGGGATACATATTGGACGAAGGGGCAGGGAAATCCCCGGGTGGCCATGGATGGCTGCACTTATTTAATATCAGGGACAGGGGACAGGGGTAAATTCTCATGTATTTAGTTGATGTGCTGTAGTTTATTCTTGAAGAACTAGTTCCTAGTTCCAAAAAACAACCCTAGACTTATAAAGTACCGTAAATTTAAATTGCCAGATGATGCATTTCTTACTTTTGATTTACATGTAAAAAATTTCCCTGATGGTCAGCGACTATATTTTTATCCAGACTTTCACCTAAAAAAAGATATATCGGTTATTTTGGTAAGCACCTACCTGTTTGATTGTGATATTATAAAAAAGCATAGATAACAATAAGATAACAATATATTGCACAATAACATACACTATGTTAGTGTGCGTAAAAGTTTATTAATGGTGCTTTCGTGGATCAACTGGCAAAGAATCTAGATCACTACCTGTCTGAAGTAACAGGGCTTAATGTCACTGTTAACCCTGTGAGTGCCAGTGATTTACCTTACTTCTTTTCTCGTCAATACGCTCTGTATCGGTTGATTATCGGTAACTCCTTACTCACAGCAGTCTTTCTGCGGGAAGAAGAAGAGTTTAAACCTGCTCAATTTATCAAGCATATGCGACAAGTATCATCGATTGATGTTAATGAACTCTGTGTAGTGGCTCAATCTCTTCCGACTTATGTACGCAAACGTTTGATTGAAAAGGGCATTGCCTTTGTCATTCCTAAGGTTCAGATGTATTTACCAATACTGGGGATGGAGTTAAGGCCACGTTCTAGTCGCAAACGACCCACGTTGGTGGAACGATTCAGCCCGGCTACACAAGTAGTTTTAATCCATTGGTTGCTTGGGCGAATTCAAGATTCTATTACACCGTTAGCGCTTTCAAGGCAGCTACATTACAGCTCAATGACGATGAGTAGGGTGCTGGATGAATTGGAGGCTACGCAGACTGCACAAGTTAAACGTAGTGGTAAAGAGCGATTGCTTAGTTTTTTAGGTGAGCGCCAGGTGATTTGGCAGCATGCGTTTCCTCAGTTGCGTAACCCTGTTAGTCATACAGTGCGGGTACTACAGGATGATTTACAGCGACATGAAGTATTGCCAGCAGGCACCTCAGCGTTATCGCACTATTCTATGTTAAATGAACCGACGCAACCTGAATATGCAATCAGTCGTAATGCCTGGAAAGTAATGAAAGAAAAGGGCGTAGAAAAAATACCAATTGAAGAACCGGGCACCTGTTTGTTACAAGTATGGTGTTATAACCCCAAGATATTAGAGGTGGATGGTTATGTTGATCCATTTTCACTGTACCTTAGTTTCCAAAATGATACAGATGCGCGTATTGAAATGGCTATTGAACAAATGATGGCGCAATGTGCATGGTAAGGGGCCTAAATAAATTCAGAGACCACTTTGCGGCTTTTAGTGGGCATTATGTCTTAATTGGTGGCGCGGCCTCTGACCTTGTGATGGAAAATGCAGGCGTTTCGTTCCGTGCCACTAAAGATCTGGATATTGTGCTTTGTGTGGAAGCATTAGATATCGACTTTGCTGAAACATTTTGGGATTTTGTAAATGCTGGCGGCTATCAAAACAGGCAGCGTAGTACAGGTAATAAGATTTTTTATCGTTTCAATAAACCGGAAGATGAGACCTATCCTGTTATGTTGGAGTTATTTTCACGTACTCCTGATCTCATGGTCTTGGGAGATGATAGTCTGTTAACACCTATACCCATCGATGAAGATGTTTCCAGCTTATCTGCGATATTGATGGATGATGACTATTATCAATTTCTTCATCAGCATAAAGTTGAAATAGAGGGTGTGCAGGTAGTCACAGAGGCGTGCCTGATTCTCTTAAAGGCAAAGGCCTGGTTAGATTTGAATGCGCGCAGTGATGCAGGCGAAGATGTGGATTCTAAAACAATTAAGAAACATAAAAATGATATTTTTCGTTTATTCCAGATTCTTTCTCCAGAATCACGAATTAATTTACCGGATACCATTTCGAACGATATGCAGCAATACCTTGATGCAATTTCAGAAGAGCCTGACTTAGAATTGAAGAATTTCGGGCTAGCGGGGCTGGACGTTCTAGACGTGGTTAGAACACTCCGTCAGATATATGTTCTTCCAGAACAAGTAGACACAGGGGGCTAATGGGTATGAGTGATGTTAAAACGGTGCAAGCTGCTTTAGTTAATGCAATTCGACAGTCGAGTGTGTTTAACCACAATACCCAGGTAGCACCAGCCTGCATACTATGGCCAGACAAAGATTGACCAAATGACACAAGAAATATTGTGAAGTTTAGTCACTAGCTATATTGGCCGTGATTTTTAAGTCATACTATACATGAACAGGAGAGGTGGTAAGCTTGAATCAAACAACATTTGTTGAATTCAATCCTAGGATTCATGTCGATATAGAAGTATTTCCAACAAAAACGAATGAAGACTTTTTCCCAGAATTGATATCAGTATGGATGAATATACAGCAAAATATAGATGTCGTAGATGTAATACCCTATCCCTGCCCTAATCCCTAGCCCCTACTTCCGAATAATTCAGGGGGATTTATGTTCAGGATATCGTTACAATATTCGTATGTCCGGAAATTCATTTGGAAAAATATTCACAGTAACGGGGTTTGGTGAAAGCCACGGGCCTGCACTGGGTTGCATTGTCGATGGCTGCCCGCCGGGGCTGGAGCTCAATGAGCAGGATCTGCAGGGTGATCTGGATCGTCGCAAGCCGGGTCAGTCCCGTCATACCACACAGCGGCGTGAAGGGGATGAGGTCAAAATCCTGTCCGGTGTGTTTGAGGGGCGGACAACCGGTACACCCATCGGTCTGCTGATTGAAAACACCGACCAGCGTTCGAAAGATTATTCCAGAATCATGGACCGTTTCCGCCCGGGCCATGCCGATTATACCTATCAACAAAAATATGGTTTTCGTGATTACCGTGGCGGCGGACGTGCCTCTGCGCGCGAAACGGCCATGCGGGTTGCCGCCGGTGCAATTGCCAAAAAATACCTGAAAATCCGCTATGGTATTGAGATCAGGGGTTACCTGGCCCAGATAGGCCCGATAGTCATCGAAAATGTTGATTGGGACGTGGTTGAGACCAACCCGTTTTTCTGTCCGGATGCCGGCAAGGTCAAGGAACTTGAAGATTATATGGATGCCCTGCGCAGGGAAGGCAATTCTATTGGTGCGCGGGTGAACGTGGTCGCCACCGGCATGCCACCCGGGTTGGGTGAGCCGATATTCGATCGTCTGGATGCCGATATCGCCCATGCACTGATGTCGATCAATGCCGTCAAGGGGGTTGAAATCGGGGCCGGTTTTGCCAGTATCGAGCAAAAGGGAACCGAGCATCGTGACGAGATGACGCCGGCGGGTTTTTTGTCCAACCATGCCGGCGGCGTGCTGGGCGGTATCTCCAGTGGTCAGGACATCGTTGCCTCAATTGCACTAAAACCGACCTCCAGTTTGCGCCTGCCCGGTAAAAGTGTGAACCTGCAGGGTGAACCGGTTGAGGTCGTGACCGAGGGTCGTCATGACCCTTGTGTAGGGATCAGGGCAACACCGATTGCTGAGGCCATGCTGGCGATTGTACTGATGGATCACATGTTGCGCCACCGCGCGCAGAATATGGATGTGAAATCCGTGACGCCGGTTATTCCGTCGGGTGCCGGGTAAACACGGCAATTCCCTAAGCAGTAGTCAGGCGAAGGCCGGAGATTCATCATTGATTACTGCAAATCCAGGGAAAGCGCCTTTATCTCCCCTGTATACCTGAACACCTGCCACAGGTTTTTATCCAGGTCCTTGAATGCAGAGTCAAAACGGTTACCGGAATTATTGTTGCCGACCTGACGAATCAGGATGTGTTTTATCTGTTGCCGGTACTTGCGTGCCATCCTGCCATAGACTTCAGGGTCTTTTTCACCTGAGTCGCCCACCAGAATAAATCGCCGTCGCGGGTAGCGCTTCAGGATTGTTTCAATAACGTCTATTTTATAATTGACCGGGTCCGAGAACAGCTTAAAGAAACTGCTGTCTTTCCAGCTGAATAATTTCATATAAAAAGAACCGCGGGGGAAACCGGCACTATTCATAAAGCTGGACAGAGGCGGGTAAAGTTGCCAGGGGCTGGCCGAGACATAATGAAAAACGGCGGACTTTTCTGCTTGCCATTGCTGGTACAGGGCCGACATGCCGGGTACCGCCCTGAACGGGCGAAGGAAGGTATTGGCAAGCAATTCTTTTTTATCGGTGACATTGCTGATCTTGATGGTGTCGTCGATGTCAGAAATGACACTCAAGCCGTGTCTCGGGATGCGGTGGATTTCCCCCTGGAACAAGCGTTTGTCCTTATCGCCCAATACAGCCCTGAAATCAATCAGGGTCTTGCTGTTCTGCGATGCCAGAAGTGATTGCATGGTTTTTTCCGGGATCGTGATGCGCTGAAAAAAGTGCCCGTTGGATACTGATTTATTCAGCTTGAATTGCTGCTGACCCAGTTTGATTTTAATTTGTTTGCCGCGTTCATTATCAACCAGAAACCAGCTTATTCTTTTTTGAAACAGGTTCTTTTCGGTAACGTCATCTGCATCAATCCCGAGTGTCTTGCGAAACAGACTACCCAGTTCAGCAAGGGATCCAGGTTCAAATATCCAGCCATGTATATAGATGTTCCATTTGTCATCCTGCAAGGTGGCCTCTGCCGGGAAGAATATGATTTGCTCGTCATCTTTTACCGTGTCGGAACCGAAAAACCCCCAGCCGGCAAATGTCGGCAATGAAAACAGGAGTACTGAAATGGCGGTGATAACCTTCATATGAAACATCCTGTTTTATTGATGGACTGGCTATTGCATCACTGATTCTTGCATATTTGCTATCGATTGTCTTTTTATGCTGAGATTATTCTGCCGTCTTGCGGGGATGATGATTTCATCCGGCATTTGATCCCGTTCCCGCGGGGCCTTATGATGCCCGTTCCCATGAGTCAAAACCAGATGAATCATTCAATTCAAGCAGCACCGTACTGGCGTCTGTCGGGGTTCTATTTCTTTTATTTTGCCAGCCTGGGGGCATTGCTGCCTTACTGGAACCCTTATCTCAAAAGCCAGGGGTTCGACAGCTTCCAGATAGGCCTGCTAATGGCGATTGTGCTGGGAACCAAGATAGTTGCACCCAACATCTGGGGCTGGATTGCAGACCGTTGTGGCAGACGAATGATGATCGTCAGGCTGGCTTCCCTGCTGAGTGTTTTCTGTTTTAGTGGTGTCTTTTTAAGCTCCGGTTACGGTTGGCTGATTGTTGTTATGGTGAGTTTCAGTTTCTTCTGGAATGCCTCCCTGCCGCAGTTTGAGGCGACGACCATGAATCACCTCAAGGCCAATACGAGCGTCTATAACAGTGTCCGCATGTGGGGTTCGGTCGGATTCGTAATCCTGTCAGTCGGCCTGGGTTACCTGATCGACTGGCAGGGCACAGGTATTGTGCCTGTTATCTTGTGGCTCCTGTTTGCCATGATCTGGTTATCCAGTCTGATCGTTCCCGAATGTGCGACCGGTCAGTCGCCGGGGGAATACCAGCCACTGCGTTCTGTCCTGGCCCGAAAGGAAGTCAGGGCCTTGTTACTGGGTTGTTTTCTTATCCAGGTCAGTCATGGCCCGTATTATACTTTTTACAGCATCTATCTCGAGGAATCAGGCTATCAAACCGGGCTGATAGGACAATTGTGGGCATTGGGAGTGATTGCCGAGATCGTGATGTTTATATTCATGGTGCGCCTGTTGCCGCTGCTGGGTTCACGCAATCTTATGTTGGCCGCATTTTTACTGACAACGGTCCGCTGGGTTCTGCTGGCGCTATTCGTAGACCACCTGGTTGTGCTGGTGCTGGTGCAGGTACTGCATGCCGCCAGTTTTGGTATCGTGCATGCCGTTGCCATCCACCTTATCCATCAATATTTTACCGGGCATAACCAGGGTAAGGGACAGGCCCTGTACAGCAGTCTGAGCTTCGGTGCCGGGGGTGCCATCGGCAGTTTGTACAGCGGTCTGATCTGGGAGAGCCTGGGGCCGGTCTGGGTCTATCTGATCGCAGCCCTGTTTGCGCTGAGCGCATTTTATGTTGCCTGGAGGGGGATACATACCCGCTAGGAGCCTGTCGGACAGCCAAATAAATTGTGGGAGCGG
>VAPH01046864.1_pt1 | contig 13736 bp, 11 predicted proteins | sample 3393861 | NCBI WGS metagenome assembly VAPH01 (sample SAMN08290439, study PRJNA428436) | hydrothermal vent metagenome | isolation source: Deep-sea hydrothermal vent chimney | place: Atlantic Ocean: South-mid Altantic Ridge | reverse complement strand
CTGACCGGTGAAGTGCGTCCGGTACAACGTGGTGATCAACGTATTCGCGAAGCTATCAAGCTTGGTTTTACAAGTATAATGGTGCCAGAAGGCAACATGCCGCGTAAGAAAGAAAAAGGAATACGACTGATACCTTTGAAGCATGTCCGGGATATACAGGACATCTTTTAGATAGAAATAAAAATCAGAATTAATTGAGGAACCCTATGATACGTAAATGTCTTTTCCCGGCTGCAGGATATGGCACACGGTTTTTGCCAGCAACCAAGGCTATGCCAAAAGAAATGATGCCCATACTCGACAAGCCACTTATTCAATATGGTGTCGAGGAGTCGTTGTCTGCTGGTATGCAGCAGATTGCTATAGTAACAGGCCGCAGTAAGCGTGCGATCGAAGATCATTTTGACATTAGCTATGAGCTGGAGCATCAGATAAGCGGTACAGAGAAAGAAAACAAGCTTTCTGGTATCAGGCATCTAATCGATAACTGTACATTTTCGTACACACGCCAAATGGAAATGAAAGGGCTTGGGCATGCAATACTGACTGGCGAAACCCTTATAGGTGATGAACCTTTTGGTGTAATTCTTGCGGATGATTTGTGTGTGGGTGAACCTGATTCAGTGATGACACAAATGATTAACTTATATAAAAAACACCCGGCCTGCATCATTGCAATTGAAGAAGTGCCAATGTCTGATGTGCATAAATATGGTGTCATTGACGGAGAAGAACTGGAAGAGGGCGTCTACAGAGTGAATGGCATGGTCGAAAAACCATCGGCTGAAGAGGCTCCCGGGAATTTGGCAATTATCGGGCGATACATACTGATGCCAGAGATATTCGATATCTTACGTGAAACCGAACCTGGTAAAGGTGGAGAACTGCAAATCACAGATGCATTGCACACCTTAGCCATGCAAGGAAAGGTATTCGCGCTAAAATTTCGCGGTATACGTTATGATTGTGGTAGTGTTCATGGATTTATTGATGCAACAAATTATTTTTTCAAACGGTATAAGGAACATTGATCAGAGGCTCCTTAATGTTTGTTATTGACATCAGTAATATAGAATTTATTATATAGACGTTTCAATTTACTCGTCTTTCTTTAACAGGAGGTTTTTATGTCTGAGAATAGTATACCCGAAGAGTTTTTTGAAGTTTACCCGGAACCTGCAGTCAGAGACAAACTCGCACGTATCTGGGAACAAATTCAAAAGACATGGGGTACAGAAGAAGGGATGCATTACCTCGAATCATTACTGGTTGTGGAGGACGACAGAACCCGGGAGGGCTTCAATCCTGGAATCATCTCTGAGTTATTGCTTTTAGGAAAGCTTCATCAAGAGGCCTTTCCGCAGTTTGAAGTTGTAAAGTTAGGTGGGGAATTTGAATTTGGAGATGACTCACGCAGCTAAAAGTTTCGGCCGACTATTCGCTCAGGATTTTTTATTTGAATGCTGCTTGAAATAGTTTATTAAGCCTCGAGTAGACTGGCCGTGAGTGATAACGGGTGTATTGTCTTCCAGTTCATCGTAGATAATTCTCGCAAGTTTTTTACCCAGCTCGACCCCCCACTGGTCGAAAGAGTTTATATCCCAGATCACCCCCTGTATGTAAATTTTATGTTCGTACATGGCAATCAGGGAACCAAGGTTGAAGGGAGTCAGTTTCTGGTAAAAGAGAGTGTTACTAGGCTGGTTACCGGGGAATACTCTGTGCGGTAATATTTTCTTAATCTCCACTTCACTAAGCCCGGATGCTTCTAAGGCTGCCCTGGCTTCGGCTTTAGTTTTTCCTCTGACCAGGGCTTCAGTTTGAGCAAGAAAATTTGCAATCAGTAGACGATGATGAGTGCCAACATCGTTCAGTGATTCGACCGAAGCAATAAAATCCGCTGGTATCAGACGTGTACCTTGATGCAGCAGCTGAAAATAGGCGTGTTGACCATTTGTACCGGTCGTGCCCCATATGATTGGGCCGGTACTGTAGTCGACTTCTTCGCCGCCTTTGGTCACACGTTTGCCGTTGCTCTCCATATCTGCCTGTTGCAGGTAAGCTGGCAAGTAGCGAAGATATTGATCATAGGGGAGTATCGCCTGCGTGTCGGTACCAAAAAAGTTGTTGTACCAGATCCCCAGTAAGCCCAGAATGACAGGGATATTTTTCTCAAGCGGGGCTTCTCTGAAATGTTTGTCCATGGTGTTTGCACCAGCAAGCAGTTCAGAGAATCTTTCAAAACCGACAGCAAGTGCAATCGATAAGCCAATCGCGGACCATAACGAATAGCGTCCACCTACCCAATCCCATAATTCAAAAATATTTTCTTCTGCTATGCCAAATTCTGTTGCAGCTTGCATATTGCTGGAAATAGCAACAAAGTGTTTTGCTAGAGCATTCTGGTCGGCACCTGATTGTAAAAACCAGTTCCGTGCACTTTGAGCATTGGTCAGTGTTTCCCAGGTAGTAAATGTTTTCGATGAAATAATAAATAAAGTAGTTTCCGGGTCCAGTTTTTTCAGTGTTTCAGAAATCTCGGCATCGTCTATGTTTGACACAAAATGTATTTCCAGTCCTTTCGAGTAATACATAAGTGCATTCACTGCCATATGAGGCCCTAGATCTGAGCCACCTATGCCTATATTTACAACCGATGTAAACGGTTTACCTGTGTGGCCGATTTTTTTACCACCATGCACCGCCTCACAGAAAATTTTCATTTTCGCTAATTCTGCCCGAATTTCAGGCATCACGTCATCACCATTTGCGATGACGAAAGGCTCGCCTATATCACTTCTTAAAGCAGTATGAAGAACTTCCCGGTTTTCCGTGGTATTGATTTTTTCACCCTTGAACATGCTCTGAATAGCCTCGGGAACACCGCATTCCCTGGCCAGCGCTGTTAGCAGTCGCATGGTTTTCGAGTTGATTCGGTTCTTCGAATAGTCCAGAAACAGAAAGTTCAGATCAATTGAAAACTCTTCGAAGCGATTCGACTGGCTTGCGAACAGTTCACGCATATGGAGGCTGGAAATCTCATCAAAATGAGACTGAAGTTTTTTCCAGGCAGGCAGGGTGGTGAGACGTGGGGAGCTTTCAGTCATTTGTTGATTTTATAGTAAGCGTGAGGGTATTGAAATTTGTTTTGAGGCTGCCTTGACCTGATAATGGGTGTCGGTGTGAATTTGTTGCACCTGCAAAATTATTTAAAAATACCAGGCAAGACGAGCAAACAGCGTGTTTGCTGGTGCCAGAGTCAGTTCTTTGTCTCGTACACTCTTAATACCACCGAATTCTGTCCCGTCTGGCCCCATGGGTAAATTGAGACCAGCAAGAAGGTCGAGGTTTTGTTTCAGGCTATAAGTGCCGGAAATTTGCAACAGTCCACTGCCATCACCAACATTGATGAATAGTGTTGGTGTCAGACTAAACAGGGGGGTTACCTCCAGCAAACCACCCGTTGCCAGGTAATAGCGTCCGATGGTGAACAATTCACCCCGAAGCAGGCGTGAAAAAAGGGCCTCATTTTCAAATATGTCGCCGACTGTATAACGTTTACCCTTCATGCCGAATCCATTATAGAAAAATTCGACGAATCCGCTTAGATTCATGTCCTGCAAGGCAGCAGAATAATTATAATTTGCCTCAAAAGACCAGACATTCCCATTGTTCGTTTTCGTAATAGTGACGCTGGTGTTGATGACGTTTCCACCCCATTCACCCGTATAGGCGCCACCAAGTATCGTATCACCGTAGTTTCTTGCGAGCAGTAAATCGATTTCATAGATAGACCTCAACCAGTGAAATTTCCCTGCCAAAGCCGATTTATCATTGGCAAGTTCCCCACTAGCAAGGTCGCGCCGTGGAATGTACAGAAGCTGTATGTCATTACCTGCATTGGAGAGACCCTGAACATAAATCATATCTTCGCCGCGTTTGTATTCTTTATCTATTGCTGCGGGTGCAAAAGGATTAAAAAGATCCAGCGGGTTATAGACCATACCATTACCCCAGCTGATGGCCTGTCTGCCAACGCGGGCAACCAGTTTTTCACTTGAGTAGGAAACAGCAAGTCTGTCGATTCGCTGATACACCAGCGAAGTCTCGCTGTCAGAAATGACACTGGACAGGTCGAAGAACTGACTTTTATCGCTTGCAAGCGTCGTGCAGCCAAAACCTGCCAGTCCAGCTCGAATGAAGCAGTCATTTAGATCCGGCGAGTAAAGGCCATTGAGTTCGTAATCCAGCTGGGTACCCCATGAATCATTTCGGCTTTCAATCTTTAATCTCAGATTCCCCAGTGACTCCTGGTATGGGTTGGCTTCGGTAGCGAAAATCGAATCTTCAGGAAAGTCAGAATAAGTATAAAAATACTTAACGTGTCCTGCGAAAGTCGTCTCAGCTGAAGCAGCGAAAGCCATACTGAAAAGGAGAAATATAAGAAGGTATTTAAAAAACATTTTTTGATGTTTAACTTTCAACTTTCAACTTTCAACTGATTCATCTCCCACTATCCTGCCATCATGTAATTTGACCAGCCGTTTGGCGAATGCCATCACGCCTTCGTCATGAGTAGATATAATAAAAGTTGTACCGCTGCTGCTATTTAACTCTCGCATTAGTTCCATCAGCATATTCGAGTTAGCCGAGTCCAGATTAGCGGTCGGTTCATCAGCCAGTATGAGATCAGGCCTGCTGACAATTGCGCGTGCCACGGCGACACGCTGCTGTTGTCCACCGGATAATTCAGCAGGGCGACGATTCTCCAGTCCTGCCAGACCCACCTGATCGAGTATTTCTATTGCCTGAGACTGGCGCTGGTGTTCCTCTATGCCCTGTAGCTGCATGACAAATTCTACATTTTCACGCGCACTTAATACCGGTATCAGGTTATATGCCTGAAAAATAAAGCCAATATGGTGTAGCCGAAGATCTGCCAGTTGTTGAGAAGTCATGGTATCCAGTCGTAGCCCGGCAACGCTAATTTCACCTGCAGTAGGCCGGTCGAGCCCGCCAATCATATTCAACAAGGTTGTTTTTCCGGATCCGGAGGGTCCGGACAGGCAGAGAAACTCACCGCTATTTATTTCAATTTCAATGCCAGACAGGGCATTAACTGATAACGGGCCCTGCTTAAATACTTTGTCGAGCTGGTGACATTGCACTGCCGTATTTTTCATTGCCATACTCTTGTGATTGCCTCAATAGGTACCTTACGTGAGGCGCGCCATGCTGGAAACAGACTAGCCAGAATACCCAATATGAGGATGACCGCATTGGCCATAATCACATCATGAACTTTTACAGCCGGCAACAGAGTGCTGCTAATACCTACCCATTCCAGTCCACTCGCAACGGCGGAGACATCTATACCATCTTTGACTGGTAGAATGGTCAGCCAACTCAGCAGATTGCCTGCAAGCAGGCCAATCAGCAGCATGGCAATTGATTCAATGAGAATCATCAGCAGTATATAAGAAGGTTTCATGCCCAGTGCCTGGATCAGGCCGATCTCACGTGTGCGCTCGAAAACGGCCATCATCAGGGTGTTGACCAGACCAAACGACAGTGCCAGAAAAATAACGATAAACCAGATCAGTATAAAACCATCCATGACTACCAGTATTGAGCCCATATACGGATCGATTTGTAGCCATGTCTTTACGTCTGCATTACTCACAGTAGATTGTGTTTTTTCTAACAGCTTGTCCAGCTTTCGATAATCCTGACCCAGCAGTGATATTTCAGAAACGCCAGGGCCGGTTTTCAGCAGTTTGCGCACCGTTTCAATGCCGGTGAAAACATAAGCCGTTTCTGTGCTTTGCAGATCAGTCTCAAAGATTCCGCCAATTCGAAAGCCACGCTCGGCAATATTATTCTCTGGATCCTGACTCATCAGCACGACACGCCGGTTTAAGCGGGTTTCAAGGCGCTCGACGAGCTTTTTACCCAGTACCAGTTTGTTGTCATTTACCGATTTCAGGGCATTTCCCTGAGTGATACTTTCACCAATAAATGAAAGACCACGTTCTCTGGCAGGATCAATACCCACCAGAGTGACCGCATGTACATCCCGCTCACTGCGAATTACAGCTGGTACTCTTAGTCGTTCTGCCCAGGCAACTACTTCGTCGGAAGCCAGTAATTTTTGCAGGGCAGGGGTTTTGCTCAGAGGGGGTAAAAGATACTCTATTGATGGGTCATCAATATAGCCCGGTGCATGTATCTGGATATGGCCGGACAGAGTTTTGATGGAACTATCAATCATCTGGTCGACCATGCCTCGCATTAAAGCCGTCATCCAGATCATCCCCCATACACCTATGCTAATTGCTGACAACATAATGAGGCTACGCCGGTGATTTCGCCACAGGTTGCGCCAGGCAATACGGCTAATCATCAGCCAGGGAGGATTAGATGAATGCATCATTATTTCAAATATCAGGCGGCCTGCATGGCCTGCACAGGGTTAAGTTTTCGTATGTGCCAGACAGGGTAGATTGACGACAGTGCACTGGCTAGAAAAACGGCCAGCGGTCCCGGGATCACGGTTCGCAGTGAGACCTCTGGTAGTATTACCGGCGGCAAATTGAAACGCGCAGACATTTCTTCCAGTCCGGGGTAACTAATACCTGTTTTTGAAAAATAGAATGTCAGCAGTGAACCGGATGCAATACCGATAATCATCCCGGTAAGTGCCAGTAGGGTCGATTCTGTAAAAATCATTTTTCCCAGCTTGCTGTGCCTGACCCCAAGTGCCAGCAGGATGCCGAATTCGTGGGTGCGTTCCAGTACCGACATCAGGATGGTGTTCAACATGCTAAAGGCAACCAGAATTATTAGCACGGCATACATGAGCCAGGCACTGAAAAAATCCGCTTCTATGGCTTGCTTTAACCCAGGTAGTAATTTTTCCCAGGATAATAGTACCAGTTTGTCATTGTCTTTTATCAACGATTCAATGCTCTTCTTATACTTATCCCCAAGCTCACGTTTTCCACCGATAATTATGCTGTGGGCGTCAGTGCCCATGGAAAAAATCTGTCGAAAACTTTGCAGCGGAATAGCAATTATCTGCCGGTCTATTTCGCGGTTGCCACTTTCGAATATACCCACTAGAGGCAACACCGCAGTGGCCATCGAACCATCACGTCCACTGCCTAGTAGCGTAACCTCATCGCCAACTACCAGCTTAAGGTTACGCGCCAAAGTGCTGCCTATAACTGCTTCATTGGCGTTGGCTGATGACAGATAGCGCCCGGATGAGATAAGCCCTGGAAGGGTAGATACTTGCTGCTCACGTAGCGGGTCAACACCTGAGACTTGTACACCGAGCGTGCGTTTTTCAGAGGACACCATTGCAAAGCCGTATGCCCTGGATGCGACCGCTTCAAGATTGATAGTAGTTCTAATTTTTTCTGCCAGAGTATCTGCTGCAGGGATAGAACGATTCATCTTCGGATCATCAAGATAATTCACTGCCTGCACCTGCATCTGACCACTGACCAGCGCCAGCGAATTATCAATCATCATGCGGTACTGGCCAAGCTGCAGACCCAGCATAAATATCAGCAGGATATCTGCAAACACCATCGCAGCTATCGTTAGCAGTGTTCGGCGCGGGTGGCGCCAGATGTTTCTCCAGGCCAGGGTAAACGTGGTGCTTTTCATCTCGGATTGCGCAGATTCGACAAGGTAAAAATGTAGTCTGGAATCACACGATCAAAATCAAGCACCTGTATACTTACTTCCGTCCATTCGTCTTCCTTTTCGATATTTGTCATACGCTGCTGAACTGCAAATAGTCGCCCACTAATCTTTTTTATCTCCAGTGTCTTCAAGCTCTTTACCAGTTTCATATCCTGATCAAGAAATTCATGTTTAAGCTCAACGAAATCATCACGTATATAGGCGATTTCCTTGCCCCAGACTATGGCTGATTCTTCTAGTGGGATGGATTCAATGACATAGACTTTATGACTATCTATGGTCTCGGTGCGTAGTAACTTATGCGTGAAACTATCGACGATCTCATCTGTGCGTGATACATCTTTGTTGGAGAAGTCTGAGCCCATCCAGTTCTGGCTCATCATGCTGGAAGGAATACGTATCACCCGGTTAATCTTTGGCGCAAAACTCCAGATTTTATTGTCATCCAGAACCAGTGTTGCACTGCCCTGGTCACGTGCCGGGGCGGTTACCCGTATCAGTGTTTTTTTTCCACCACTGGACCAGGCCTGCAGGGACATCTTTCTCTGCCAGTCCGGGCGGTGGATGGTCATTGTCATTTCAGAATAGGAGCTTAAACCCCTGTAGTGTTCAATAGCCTGCCTGATGATATCTCTTGCCTTTTCCTCTGGGTTTGCAATGACAGGACCCGAATAAGAGCTGGAAAGAATCAGAGTCCAGAGCAGAAGTGGACGTATAGATACTTTTAAGGTAAAAGAATTATATAGCAAGTTCTTAATTCGCTGTTAAGGATTCTAGTGAATAATTTGCCACCTGAAAGATGACAAAAATAAATGACACGTTACCTATTATTACTTTATTATCACAAATAGAGAAATACTTAATTATATACAGGAGATAGTTATGAAAAGAAAAATATTCTCAGTCGCCGTCATTTCATCACTGCTTGTTATCGGAGGCTGTGCTTCTGAACCGACCCGACAGGATGCAGGCATGGTCATCGGTGGCATATTGGGTGGTGTTCTTGGATCCCAGGTTGGGCATGGTGATGGCAGAACTGCAGCAATAATAATAGGTACGATGTTGGGTGGTGCTATTGGAGGCTCAGTCGGTAAATCAATGGATGATACTGACCGTCTGAAAACTGCTCATGCACTGGAAACCGTGCGTACCGGAGTGCCATCGCAGTGGAAAAACCCAGACAGTGGGAACAGTTACGCCGTCGTGCCAACAAGGACTTACGAAACGAATTCTGGTCCTTGTCGTGAATATACCATCGATGCTATGGTAGGTGGAAAGCCTGATAAGGTCTATGGAACAGCCTGTCGTCAGTCCGATGGTAGCTGGAAAACCATGTAATTCTGCACCTGGACCTTCCATTAAATTAGAGGCGATTCGGCTTACGATGGATCACAGCATCGTGACTTCTTAGTCCTCCAGGGTAACTGGCGTTACGAACCCCGGCGGTTTGACCGTAAGTACCGAACAGTCGAGCTGGTTGAGGATAGTCTCTGCAGTATTGCCCATGAATAACCCAGAAATACCGATCCGAGCTACGGTGCCCATAACGACGAGATCGGCCTCAATTTCTCCAGCGAGTTCTGGAATCTTATTGTGTGGCCAGCCTTTAAGTAGATGTGTTTGAGGTTTGGTATATTCCAGGGAATCCGATCCTGATTTGCTAATTATCTCATTCGTTAGCGCATCCAGGTTCTGTTGACACCGATCCCTTACTTCTTCTACATATTTAACGACCTCCTCCTCTGGACGTGCCATGAACGCACCTCGCATCGCACTTTCAGCAACAGCATGCCACGCATGAGCGATATGCAGTTCGGCGAACTCGGACAAGGCCAATGAACTTGCCATTTCAAGTATCTGAAGATTTAGCAGATGTTTTGTATTTAACTCTTCTCCCTGGTAATCATCAACATCTATGGCCGCCAGTATTCGTTGGTATGCCCTGGGTGAATCTGATTTGACTAACCATACCGGGCCAGGACACTTGCGTAACAAGTTCATGTCATCACTACCAAACACCCGACCCAGCAAGCCGCCGCTTTCAGCCGCCTTGATCACCAGGTCATGCTCATTTCGAATAACCTCGCGGATGATTTCCAAAGACGCTGTACCTACAAGTACCCTGGTCTGGATCTTGATATTTCTGTTCCAGGGAGTAACCAGTTCTTCCAATTTCTGTCGATGCTCTGCAACTCTCTTTGCCTGGAAGTCCTCGGGAAACAAGGTATGACCGAGTAGCTTTAAATTAGTTGGTATTTTATCGATTGCCTCGACAACCGTAAAACGGGCCTGATTATTCTCCGCTAGAACTGCGGCACGCTCCAACGCCACCTCGTTGACAGAATCAGGCGCCACAACGCAAAGAATATCTTTGAATCTCTGCATATCTAGAATCCCCGGGTACTAAGGACGATTAAATTTCGTTTTTTTCTCAGGCTAATATATAGCATTATACTCTTGTACTACATGATTTAAAACTGAGGGGACCAGCTGGATACATTAAGCATACAGTCATTCCTGCTTATTCAGTGCTTGTTGATACAGATTGATATAGCGTTCAGCGCTGGTTTTCCATGAAAAGTCACCACTCATGGCATTAATCTGAAGCTGTCGCCATGTGCTAGCCTGTTGATAGAGTATCAGCGCATGCCGTACAGCGACGAGCAGTGATGCAGCAGAGTGATCCTCAAGCACAAACCCGTTGGCTGTACCATTCTCAATATTTTCTTCGCTTGAATGGGTCACGGTATCTGCGAGCCCGCCCACATGCGTGACGATAGGTAAGGTACCGTATCGCAAGCTATACAGTTGATTCAGTCCGCAAGGCTCAAATTTCGATGGCATCAGGTAGATATCGCTCGCTGCCTCTACCCTGTGAGCGAGTGATTCATCATAGCCTATTTTGACCTTTATACGGTCAGGATGTGCCCCTGCCCATTTAATGAGCTGGTTCTTAAAATGAACTTCACCCATACCGAGTATGACCAGCTGCACCGGCAGTGTTGAAAATACAGGGAGGCTTTGTAAAATAATATTCAGGCCTTTCTGTTCTACAAGCCGCCCAACCATTCCAATCATTGGAATAGAGGCATCAACCGGCAAGGATAATTCTTCCTGCAGAGCTGTTTTATTGATCGGCTTTTTATCTAAAGAATGCATGTTATATTTTTGTTTCAGATAATTGTCTGTACCTGGGTTCCAGAATTTGTCATCGATGCCATTCAGTATCCCGGTAAGGTGCTCGACTCGAGCCTTCAGCAAGCCATCAAGACCGCAACCGAATTCAGTTTGAAGAATTTCACGTGCATAGCCAGGACTAACTGTAGTGATCTCATCGGCATAGACCAGACCGCCTTTAATAAATGAAAGTTGCCCATAAAACTCAAGCCCATTTGTATGCCAGAGTTCGTCAGGTAAATGTAGATCGACGAAAGACTGTTGATCGAAATTACCCTGATAGGCAAGATTATGAATGGTGAAAATTGTAACCGGCCTTACCGTATGTAAACTGAGTAAAGCAGGAACCAGACCAGACTGCCAGTCGTTGCAATGTACAATGTCCGGTTGCCAGCCCAACTGAAATTTGTCCAGGGAAATGCCAACAGCAGCATGGCAGAAGACGGCAAAGCGGAGGGCGTTATCATGCCACTCCAGTCCCGTGTCATCCGCATAAGGCCCACCAGAACGTGCGTAAGCCGCCGGGCAGTTAACCAGCCAGACGGTGACATTGCTGCCAGGCAGCCTTGACTCTATGATTTCAATATCAAGATTGCAGTAAGAGCCTGTTGCGAGTACTTTCTGGTATCTGATTTTTTTAAGCACTTCAGGGTAAGCGGGTAATAATAAGCGCACATCCTGTGACTTTTTTAGCAGGGCAGGGGGCAAACTGCCAGCGACATCGCCTAAGCCACCAGTTTTGACAAGAGGGAAAGCTTCGCTGCTGACATAGAGGACTTTACTCATGGTTTCATCTTAAGCGCCAGGCCTGCTAAAGGAGGAAGACTCAGCTGCAGGGATGCGGGCTGGTTCATCCAGCTTATATCCTCAGCCTGAACACAGGGCTGGCTTCCAGCATCTTTGCCGGAATAATAAGCAGAATCAGAATTGAATATTACTTCATAGATTCCTGTTTCCGGCACACCAATACGGTAGTTTTCACGTATGACAGGTGTAAAATTGAGCACGATAATGATTGATTCATTGTCACTTCTTCTCAGATAGGACAACACGGACTGGTTGGTGTCATTGCATTCTATCCACTCAAAACCTGAGGGATCAAAATCATATTTGTGCAAGGCAGCCTGTTGGGTATATAAGCCGTTTAAATCGCAAACCAGTTTTTTAATCCCTTTGTGATGGGGGTATTGAAGAACATACCAGTCCAGTGCTTTATCGTGATTCCATTCATCACCCTGACCAAATTCACAACCCATAAACAGGAGTTTTTTACCCGGGTAGGTAAACATGTATGTGTACAGCAATCGCAGGTTGGCAAAGCGCTGCCATTCATCACCTGGCATTTTATTGAGCATGGAGCTTTTACCATGAACAACTTCATCGTGTGAGAAAGGTAATATAAAGTTTTCGGTAAACAGATATAACAGGCCAAAGCTTAGTTGATTATGATGGTAATGGCGATGTACAGGTTCATGGGAAAAATAGCTGAGCGTGTCATGCATCCAGCCCATGTTCCACTTCATGCTAAAACCCAGGCCGCCTGAACCGGTCGGCCTCGTTACCTGTGGCCAGGCAGTTGATTCTTCCGCCATAATCACAGTGCCGGGGTAGTTGCCATGCGTAACAGTATTTAACTCACGCAAAAATTCGATAGCTTCAATGTTTTCATTGCCACCATGCAGGTTAGGTATCCAGTCATCTTCTTTACGGGAATAATCAAGGTACAACATTGACGCTACCGCGTCGACACGCAAACCATCCAGGTGATACTCCTCTAACCAGAACACGGCACTGGCAATGAGAAAGTTTTTAACTTCATTGCGGCCATAGTTGTAAATCAAGGTGCCCCAGTCCCGGTGTTCTCCGCGCCTTGGATCCTCATGTTCATAGAGTGGACTGCCATCAAAGCGCGCCAGGCCATGCTCATCTCTGGGGAAGTGGGCAGGAACCCAGTCGAGAAATACACCTATACCCTGTTCATGGCAGTGGTTGACAAAATAACGAAAATCATCGGCTGAGCCAAAACGGCTGGTTGGTGCAAAATAGCCAGTAGTCTGGTAGCCCCAGGAAGCATCAAGCGGGTGTTCCGTAATTGGCAGCAGTTCTATATGTGTAAACCCGGTATCCTTTACATAGCTTACCAACCTTTGAGCCAGTTCACGGTAATCCAGAAAATTGCCGTTCTCATCACGTTGCCATGATCCCAGGTGACATTCATAGATGGACAGTGGTTCATGTAACCAGTCACTTTTTTCTCTGTCCTGGATCCACAGGGTATCCTGCCATTTGAATATGGATGAGTCTCTTGTCACTGATGCGGTGTTAGGCCGCAACTCAAGTTGTTGTGCATAGGGATCGGATTTGGCCTGTATTTCTCCGGTATTCCTGTTCCTGATTTCAAACTTGTACAGCATCCCGCTTTTCAGGCCGGGGATAAACAATTCCCAAACACCACTACCGCCCCGTGAGCGCATGGAATGCCCTCGGCCATCCCACTGATTAAAATCGCCGATAACACTGACGCGTGCTGCATTGGGAGCCCAGACCGCAAATAGTATGCCATCAATGCCGTCTATGGATTTGGCATGCGCGCCCAGAATTCTGTAAATGTGGCGATGTTTGCCTTCTGCAAACAGATGGAGATCATAATCTTCCAGCTGTGGCTTGAAACTATAGGGGTCATAGTATTTGGTGAGTGTATTACTGTTATCGGTTCGGTTAATTAAATAATGATCCTGGATATCATCAGGATTGTCACTACAGATAAAAAAGTCGCTATCAGCATGACGGGTGGTGGGGATATTTTTTTCCGTGAGGCTTAGATGCCGTGTGTCAGGTGAATAAAT
>VAPH01033891.1_pt1 | contig 13740 bp, 11 predicted proteins | sample 3393861 | NCBI WGS metagenome assembly VAPH01 (sample SAMN08290439, study PRJNA428436) | hydrothermal vent metagenome | isolation source: Deep-sea hydrothermal vent chimney | place: Atlantic Ocean: South-mid Altantic Ridge | reverse complement strand
TGGATGAATTCATAAGTAGATCGCAAAGTTAGTATTTCAGTAATTATAACTGATGTTCCACTCTAAAAAACCGTGTTATCCGTGGCATTGGCGATAAGAGGATTCATTAAACTGTGTTATCTTTTTTGTAGGAGTGCTGTCTCGGCGCGATTGTCAAGGTTTCGGGATACGCTTATCAAAATCGCGCCGAGACGGCACTCCTACAAAAACATTTTCTCGCTTAGAATCACGCCAGCGACTTACTGGTTATTTCAAACACATCACGGGAAAGCCCCTGGTGTGCAAGAATACTTTTCAGTGCCTGTTTCATCAGCAACTGTCGCTCACTATCCATGCGCCTCCATCGAGTAAGAGGCGTCAGTAATCGGGCGGCAATTTGTGGGTTCAGTGCATCCAGTTCTATCACATGATCGGTTAGAAATGCATATCCACGACCATTGACGGCATGAAACTGAGCGGGGTTTGCGCTGCAGAAGCTACCTATCAGAGCGCGCACTTTGTTCGGGTTTCTGATATCGAAGGCATCGTGTTTGGTCAGTTGCCGAACTTTGTCAAGAGTCCCCGGTAGTCGGGATAGAGCCTGTACGGATAACCATTTATTCACGACCAGAACATTAGCCGACCATTTTTCGTAGAATCCATCCAGTGCCTGTTTGCAGGCACCACAGTCGCGGTTGGACAGGGCAATCAGTGCATTCAGACTGTCGGTCATGTTGTCGGCCTGCTGATAGTGGTTCAAACAAAGCGCTACATATTTACTGTCGGGCAATTCCATCAGGAATGACAGCGACAGATTGTACAATCGACGTCTGGCAACATCCACAGCATTAAAGTTGTAGGCCCTCTTGGTTTTCTTTTCATCCACAATAGTGCTGAACTGGGGTTCCAGTTTTTGTGCAAGTAACGCGGTGAAACGGCGGCTCGCTCGGTGAATACCTTCTACATCCACAGTTTCCATGTTATTGGCAAGATAACACTCATTCGGCAGGGTAAAGATTTCGGCGACCAAAGCCCGATTCAACAGCGGATTACCGAGAACCTCAGAAAATGCAGCAAAGATACCGTCGGGTACCTGATAGTTTTTATCCGCGATCAGCGCCTGCATCTGTCCCATGGCCAGTTGCTGGCTGGCTTCCCACAGATTAAACGGGTCGCTGTCGTGGTGCAGCAGAAAGCAAAGTTCTTCCAGTGGGCGTTTGCTGGTGATGCGAACCGGTGCGGAGAAGTTTCGCAGCAAGGAAAGTCGTGGACACCCGTTGCCTGTTTTGAATATGAAGGTTTCCCTGTCATGGCGTATATCCAGTGTTCGGGTACCTGCTTCAGGGGCATTATCTTCGCTGGTTAGTTGCACGGCGATGTCATGGCCATTTTCATCGAGTAGACCGATTGAGAAGGGGATATGCAGAGGCAGTTTGTTCGATTGACCTGGGGTGTCGGGCGTGTGTTGGCTGACCTCAAGTTTCAGCTCAGCTTTCTCTTCATCAAATTGTGTGTTGATCTCAAGTTCCGGCGTACCGGCCTGGCTGTACCAGAGCCGGAATTGTCCAAGATTCTGCTGACTTGCGTCTTCCATCGCCCTGATAAAATCATCTGTAGTGACCGCCTGGCCATCGTGGCGCTGGAAGTAAAGCTCCATCCCCTGGCGGAAGGCATCTGCACCGATCAGAGTGTGTATCATACGGATGATCTCAGCACCTTTTCTGTAGACGGTTGAAGTATAGAAGTTATTGATTTCTATGTAATTATCTGGCCTTACAGGGTGTGCTGTTGGGCCGTCGTCCTCGGGGAACTGATGGCCACGGAGTAGGCGTACTTCTTCAATACGTTTTACCGCACGGGAGTTAAGGTCTGCACTAAACTCCTGATCACGAAAAACCGTTAGACCTTCTTTTAAACTCAGCTGGAACCAGTCACGGCAAGTAACTCGGTTACCGGTCCAGTTATGAAAATACTCATGGCCGACGATAGATTGAATACAGTCATAATCAGCATCAGTTGCTGTGTCGTGTCGGGCCAGTACACAGGCCGTGTTAAAAATATTCAGCCCCTTGTTTTCCATCGCACCCATGTTGAAATCATCGACAGCGACGATCATGAAACAATCGAGGTCATATTCAAGACCAAATACCTCTTCATCCCAGCGCATGGCCTGTTTTAATGAGCGCATGGCATGATCAGTTTTATTGCTGTTATGGGGTTCAGTAAAAATTTTCAGTGTGACATCACGGCCTGAAGCCGTGCAGTAGCTGTCTTCGAGAACAGACAGCGAGCCAGCAACCAGCGCAAACAAATAACATGGCTTAGGGTGGGGGTCTTCCCAGTACACCCAGTGACGATTGTTATCACTGTCACCACTACCCATAAGGTTGCCATTTGAGAGTAATACGGGGTAGTCGGTTTTATCAGCGATTATACGGGTGCTGAAGCGCGCCATGATATCCGGTCGATCAAGAAAATAGGTGATACGTCGGAAACCTTCAGCTTCACATTGCGTGCAGTACATGCTGCCAGATTTATACAGGCCTTCGAGCTTGGTGTTTGACTCGGGTTTGATGGTGCAGACAATTTCGAGGGTGAATTGACTCGGTAATGAAGTCAAGGTCAGCTCATCAGCTGTCAGTAATAGAGTAGAAATATTCCGAGGTGTATCGTTAACAACGACAGAAATAAGTTCAAGTTCCTGCCCGTCGAGTAGCAGAGCCGCAGACTCGGAAACCCCATCACGACGACGAACCTGCATGCAAGAAGATACTGTCGTCAGATCTTTTTGTAGATCAAATTCAAGGTCAATTGAGTCGATAAAGTAATCGGGTTGTCGATAGTCTTTCAGATATATAGCTGAAGGGGTGGCATCACGCATTAGAATTCCTTTGTATCGAAAAGGTGCATCTATTTTTTGTAGCGCCGTCTCGGCGCGATTCAATATTCTAATATACTGCTCTAGTCAGTGAGAAAATCGCGCCGGGATGGCACTCCTACACAGGGTTCTTTATAGTATTCTCAGTAGAGGGTGGTTTATCTTTCAGATTTTGGGACACGCAAAGCTTTCTTTCGTTCATGTTCCAGCAGTAGTTTTTTCCGGATACGTATGCTTTCCGGTGTTACCTCAACCAGCTCATCATCATTGATGAATTCCAGTGCCTGTTCCAATGTCAGTTTAATGGGTGGAACGAGATCAATTGCTTCATCGGTGCCTGAAGCACGGACGTTGGTCAGTTGCTTGCCTTTCAGTGGATTGACAACGAGGTCGTTTGAGCGTGAATGTATACCAATTATTCTGCCTTCATAGACTTCTGTCCCGGGACCGATGAAAAGGCGGCCGCGTTCCTGCAGGTTGAACAGTGAAAATCCAAGACTTTTACCGGTACCGTTAGCAATAAGTACACCATTCATACGCTGACCAATTTCACCAGGTTTAATCTTGCCATAATGATCAAACACATGGTGCATCAACCCGGTGCCCTGGGTGGATGTCAGAAATTCAGTCCGAAAGCCGATCAGTCCGCGGGCGGGAATAATATAATCCAGTCTGACGCGACCACGCCCATCGGGCTGCATGCCTGACAGTTCCCCTTTGCGTTCGCCGAGTTTCTCCATGACGGTGCCCTGGTGCCCAGCTTCTACATCGACCGTCAGCATTTCATAGGGTTCATGTTGCTCCCCATCAACCTCATGGATGATGACGACAGGCCGAGAGACTCCGAGCTCAAAACCTTCGCGTCGCATATTTTCAATAAGAATGGAAAGATGTAATTCGCCACGACCAGAGACACAGAATTTATCCGGATCCGGGGTGTCTTCAACGCGTAGGGCAACATTATGCAGTAATTCTTTCTGCAGGCGGTCACGTATCTGGCGGGAGGTAACATATTTACCTTCCCTGCCGGCAAAAGGTGAGTTGTTGACCTGGAAAAACATGCTGACTGTGGGCTCATCCACGGATAAAGGTGCGAGGGCCTCGACAGTCTCCGGGTCACACAGGGTGTCCGAAATATATAATTCGTCCATACCGCTAAAGGCAATAATATCTCCTGCCTCTGCCTCTTTTATTTCTGTGCGCTGTAGTCCATGTAGCCCCAATATCTGTAGCACACGACCATTTCGTTGCTTACCTTCTGTGTCCACGACCTTGACCGGAGTATTGGGTTTCAGCTTACCGCGTGAAATACGTCCTATACCGATAATGCCTTTGTAGGAATCATAATCCAGGGCGGAAACTTGAAGCTGCAAAGGGCCATTGATGTCAACATCTGGCGCACTGACACGATCAATGATCATTTGAAACAAGGCGTCCATATTATCAGTCTTAGCATCCGGGTCGAGGGTGGCATAACCATTGATGGCCGAGGCATAAACAACCGGGAAATCAAGTTGTTCATCGGTTCCCCCCAGACGGTCAAACAGGTCAAAGGTTTGATCCAAAACCCAGTCGGGACGCGAGCCTTCACGGTCGATCTTGTTGATAACAACAATAGGTTTGAAACCCATATTAAAGGCCTTCTGGGTGACAAAACGGGTCTGTGGCATCGGTCCTTCCACTGCATCGACCAGCAGTAGCACTGAATCGACCATCGATAACACACGCTCAACTTCACCGCCAAAATCGGCATGGCCTGGCGTGTCTACAATATTAATCGTATGCCTACCCCAATCAACAGAGGTGTTTTTGGCCAGGATGGTAATCCCACGCTCGCGCTCAAGATCATTGGAGTCCATAGCGCGTTCGGGGGCCTGTTCACGTTCGCCAAATGAACCTGATTGCTCAAGCAACGCATCAACAAGCGTTGTTTTGCCATGGTCGACATGGGCGATGATAGCAATATTTCTAAGTTTGCGAGACACGTTCTTAGTCCGGTAGGCAGATAAAGGGCGCGGATTATACAGGAGAAAGAAGCTAAAGTATTTAAAGAGCCTCTGATCCCTGGGCGGACGCGTGTTTTCAGGGCAGGGGGTTAAAACATCCCGGCTTGTGCTGAATAAAGGTCACCAAAAATATATAACCCATCGATACCGTCATTACATTATAGAACATAGGGGATAATGGTGTACGAACAAGAAGCCGGCTCCATCAAAAGTCGTGCAGCAATGATTTGTTATGGATTTAATCATTTTGTGGGTCCGAAAGAATTCGAATCGAGAATATTTCCCTCGATCTTATTTTTGAGGTTGATCCTAAGGATTTATACTTTTTTGAGTAGCCCCTAAAGTAGGAAAAGAAAAATAGCAGCGGCCACAAGAATTAGAAACAGGAAAACAAATAGCGAGACAATGATCAGATCGTTTTTTTTACGCACCTGATCCATTTCCATCAGTTCCTGGCGCATAACTTCACTGAAATCGTTTTTTCCATGGGTGCGTTTTTTGATTTTGCCCAGAGGATCGATTTTTTCTGTATTGCTAATTTTTTCAATGTGAACAGGAAGTTGTGTTGTTTCTTCCGGACCATTCAGGTTCAGTTTGTCGATATGACAGGCGGCGCCTGCACTGGAAATCGTTCTGAGGTATTGATAGGCCTTGTTTTTGGGGAGCCGGTTCTTGATGATGGTTGGTTGACCATCAAGCATATTTAATATTTTTTCTTCGGTGACACCAAACAGTCTCTTCAATTTCCTGATTACTTGTGTCTTGCTGGCGTCTGCAAGAAAATAGCCGTCCATAATTACCCGGTATACCTGATTATCCATATCTTGTGTCATTATTTTTTTTGCAGAGGTTTTCAATAAGTGTCCAAGGATAATTTACAGGATGTTCTTTATTATTCTCTAATAATAACATCTGTAAGGAAAATAAAAACATGTAAGATGCTCGTATTTAGAATAACAGGCGCTCTAAGTGAATACCTTCAGCAAACAGCTTGACCACAACATTATTCAGATCGATACCGGATATTTGCGAACCGGCCTGGCTGCCTGTTATCTGATTATCGATAACAGCCGTGTTGCCGTTATTGATAGCGGTGTAGAAAGGACGTGTGGTCGTGTGGAAGCCGTACTGGCTGGGCAGGGCTTAACATTCAATAATGTAGATTTCATTGTTCCTACCCATGTGCACCTTGATCATGCAGGCGGAGCGGGAAAGTTAATGCAGCTTTGTCAAAATGCGAGACTGGTAATTCATCCCTTTGGTAGCCGGCATATGATTGATCCTGCACGCCTGATAGCTGGCGCAGAAGCAGTCTATGGCAAGCAGGGTTTGCACGATAGCGTAGGGGAAATAATCCCTGTTGATGAAAACCGGGTTATTGAAGCCGATGACTTGTATCGCTTCAGGTTGGGTGAAAGAGAATTACTGGTTCTCGATACTCCCGGTCATGCCAGACACCATTTATGTCTATGGGATGAGCAGAGCAGAGGTTTTTTTACGGGAGACACCTTTGGTATAGCCTATCCTGAGCTTGATTGTGACGGATATTCCTTTATTTTCCCGCCGACTACCCCGGTGCAGTTTGATCCACCCGCCTGGCATGCCTCGATTGATCGCCTCATGGCGTGGCATCCAGAACGGATGTATTTGGCACATTTCGGCTTACTCGAAGAGCCTGTGATCTATGTGAATACGTTACAACGCATGATCGATGATCTGGCCGCATTGGCACTTGAGTGTAATGTCCCTGATAAAGTGCTGCCAGCGGCTGTGAAGCGATATATTTATCAGGAACTGAAAAAGCACGGTTGTCAGCTAGACAAGGAGCGGCTTACTCAGGTGCTGGATCTGGATCTGGATATCATCATACAGGGGCTGGAAGTCTGGTTGGAGCGCAGCCAGGTTTCTCGTCCTTAAATGGGTGGGCAACTTTTAATACAGGCTATTTTTACCCCCTATTCTTCGATCCTGTCTGAATAACATTTTAAGGTCAAAGGCAAAATCGGAGACAATTTTGCAGGTCCGAATGATTCTGGATCGACACACTAATCCGAAGGCAAACACAAAGAATATGAAAAACTCCTCAATTATGTTGGCACGGCAGTAAAGAAAAAGAAGTCACCCCGGACAATCTGGATTGTATTTTTTATGTATTCCGCTAGAATCACGCGGCTCTGTAACAGTTTTTGCTGAGCGGAGTTTGTTCGGTAGAAATGTTCGTGATACTAAGCGAGAGTGGCGGAATTGGTAGACGCGCTGGATTTAGGTTCCAGTGGGGTAACCCGTGGGAGTTCGAGTCTCCCCTTTCGCACCAGATAAGTGAATCTTAGACGCATTCATGGATTGATTGAAGCGTTCCTAAGTAACCAGTGAGAATACTAACATGCAGGTAAGCGTAGAGCAGTCGGGTAATATTGAAAGAAAAATGACTATTTCAGTTCCCGCTGAACGTGTGGATAGCGAAATAAACAGGCAGTTGCAGCGATTATCAAAACAGGTAAAAGTGCCCGGTTTTCGTCCGGGAAAGGTTCCGATGAAAATAATGCGGTCACGTTATCTCGGACAGGTTACACAGGATGTCATAGGCGATCTGATCCAGTCTTCTTATCAGGAGGCGCTGGGGCAGGAGGCGATGCGGCCTGCTGGCCCACCTAGCATAGAGACTTCGTCAGGTGGTGAAGGCAAGGATCTTGAATATACGGCTACCTTTGAGGTCTTTCCCGATTTAAAAACGCTGGCTCTGACCGATCTTAAAATAGAGCGAGCTGTTTGTGAAATATCCGACCAGGACATTGAGACAACACTGGAATCTCTGCGTCGTCAGCGCATAAACTGGAAGAAAATGCAAGGTGAAGCAAAAGAGGGCTGCCGTGTAATACTGGATTTCACCGGCAGCGTGGACGGCACCTCGTTCCCGGGTAGTGAAGGTAAGGCGATGCCCGTTGTGATTGGCTCAGACTCCCTTGTCGCCGGGTTTGAAGCTCAGCTGATCGGCATAAAGGAAGGTGAGGAAAGGTCATTAACAGTGACTTTCCCGGATGATTACCATGCGAAAGAACTGGCGGGGAAAGAGGCCGTATTTGAAGTGAAGGTAACTGAGGTTGCCGAAGAAGAGCTGCCTGAAATTAATGATGAACTGGCCGAGGCCTTCGGTGTAAAGGAAGGCGGTATGGAAAAATTTCGAGAGGAAATCAAAGAAAACCTCTTACGTGAGGCGGAAGATCGTCTAGTGATCATTACGCGGGACACTGTTTTCCAGGCAGTATTGGAAAACAATGAAATTGATCTACCACAAGTCCTGGTTGGTCAGGAAAGGGACCTGCTTATTGAAACAGCCGAGAAAGAGCAGCCCGACATAAAAAAAGATGAAAACATGCAGGCCATGTATGGCAAACTGGCAGAGCGTCGTGTGGCACTGGGGCTTATTCTTGCCGAGATTACCGAAAATGAGAAAATGCGACCTGATGCAAAAGCAGTTGAGACCCGATTACATAAACTTGCAGAAAATTATGAGGATCCCGCGTCATTCGTGGAATGGTACAAGTCAGACAGCCAGCGTCTGTCAGAAATCGAGGCCCAGGTTCTGGAAAGCATGGTAGTCGACAAATTGCTGAAAGATGCTGAAATCATAGACAGGACAGTCAGCTTTCAGGAGCTGGTGAACCCTGCCACAATCGAGCCTGGCAAACAGGAGTAGGTAAGTATGACAGAAATCAGGAATGACAGGGTAGATCCACAGGCACTGGGGCTGGTACCCATGGTCATTGAGACCACAGGTAGAGGTGAGCGTGCGTTCGATATTTATTCTCGATTGCTGAAGGAACGTGTGATCTTTTTGGTGGGCCCGGTAGAAGACCATATGGCGAATCTTATTGTTGCGCAGATGCTCTATCTTGAGTCCGAGAATCCAGACAAGGATATACACCTTTACATTAATTCTCCCGGTGGTGCCGTCACGGCGGGTATGGCTATTTACGATACTATGCAGTTCATTAAACCTGACGTCAGCACAGTGTGTTTGGGACAGGCCGCTAGCATGGGCGCACTCATCCTGACAGGAGGCGCTGCTGGGAAACGCTATTGTCTGCCACATTCCCGCGTGCTGATACATCAGCCACTGGGTGGGTATCAGGGACAGGCGAGTGATATTGAAATACATGCGCGTGAAATTCTCCGTGTGCGGGAGCGCCTGAATGAAATTTTACAAAAGCACAGTGGCCAGGAACTTGCTGCCATCGAGGCCGATACAGAGAGAGATCGCTTCATGGAAGCGGAAGAGGCTATGCAGTACGGCCTTATCGACAAGGTAATTTCAGACAGAAGCGAACCCGAATAAACCACTAAAGCCGGCGGTCTATAGGGCTTGCTAATAGTGTCAGGTTCCTGATAAGTTTCCATACTTGAATAAGAAAGAGCATATTTACAGGTACTATAGATGTCAGACGACGAAAAAGATGATAACGACGAAAAGTTGCTTTATTGTTCTTTTTGCGGGAAATCCCAGCATGAAGTTCGCAAGCTGATTGCGGGCCCGTCAGTCTACGTCTGTGATGAATGCGTCGAACTTTGCAATGAGATCATTCGCGAAGAAATTGATGTCGACCTGAAAGAGGAGGCCGAAGGGGAGGGTTTCCTCAAGCCACACGAGATCAAAGAGTGCCTGGACAGCTACGTTATCGGGCAGCAGGATGCCAAGAAAATCCTCTCCGTTGCCGTTTACAATCATTATAAACGTATCCAGCATGAAGATGATGCTGACGAGATCGATATTGCAAAGAGTAATATACTCTTTGTTGGTCCCACAGGTTCAGGTAAAACGTTGTTGGCTGAAACGCTGGCAAAATTACTGCATGTCCCTTTTACCATCGCCGATGCTACTACGCTGACTGAAGCGGGTTATGTCGGTGAAGATGTAGAGAATATTATTCAGAAACTGTTGCAGAAATGTGATTATGAAATAAACGATGCACAGCGAGGCATCGTTTATATCGATGAAATTGACAAGATTTCACGGAAATCGGATAACCCATCTATTACCCGTGATGTTTCAGGTGAAGGCGTACAACAGGCTCTGTTAAAGCTGATAGAAGGCACGATTGCCTCTGTGCCACCTCAGGGCGGTAGAAAACATCCGCAACAGGAATTCCTGCAGGTCGATACACGGAATATTCTATTTATCGTGGGGGGTGCTTTTGCTGGCCTGGAAAAAATCATCCGGGATCGTTCAGAAAAATGCGGTATTGGTTTTGGTGCGACGATTAAAGGCAAGGATGAAGAAAGTAAAATAGGTGAGGTTCTCAAGGACATAGAGCCGGAAGATCTTGTTCACTACGGTTTAATTCCTGAATTTGTCGGGCGACTGCCCATCGTTGCAACATTGGAAGAACTGGATGAAGAAGCGCTGATTCGTATACTTAAAGAACCCAAAAATGCACTGGTGAAACAGTATAAGAAGCTTTTCAGTCTTGAAGGTGTGGATCTGACAATTCGTGAGGAGGCTCTGCGTGCCGTGGCTAAAAAGGCAATGGAACGTAAAACGGGTGCTCGTGGCCTGCGATCTATCCTCGAACATGCTTTACTCGAGACCATGTATGAGCTGCCTGCCATGACAGGCGTAAGAGAAGTCGTTGTCGACGTCAATGCAATCATTGACGGTGCCCAGCCTTTATACATCTACGAAGACGAACAGGCTATTTCAGCTGGTGCAGCCACGCATTAGCCATGCATTCCGTATTCCCTATTAAACCTCAGTGTTTACAGGCTTGAAATAAGCACTGTAGACACCATCTCCAGTACTGTTCCTGGCAAGGGACAGACCGAAAGTCAGAACATCGATGCGTATAACATAAATCAGGCCGATATCTAATGAGCGAAAATGTAAGCAAGCAGTACCTTAGCCCACAGAATAAAACCGTTGCAGTATTGCCTTTGCGTGATGTTGTGGTCTTCCCCAATATGGTTATCCCTCTGTTCGTGGGCCGTGAAAAATCGATCGTTGCACTGGATCGTGCAATGGACAGCGGTAAAGAGATATTGCTACTGGCACAAAAGGACGCGGTGGATGATGACCCGGTAAAAGATGATTTGTATACCGTAGGCACTATGGCCAGTATTCTGCAGTTATTGAAGCTTCCGGACGGTACGGTAAAAGTTTTGGTTGAGGGGGGTGACCGTACGCGTGTAATCGAGTTTACGGAGACCGCTGAATGCTTTATGGCCGTCCCGGAAAGGATAGAAATAGTAGACCTCAGCGGGGAAGATGCTGATGCACTGATGCGTACTGTCATGGGGAGTTTTGAACAGTACGTAAAATTAAACAACAAAATACCTCCTGAAGTACTGAATTCATTGTCTGGTGTGGAAGAGCCGGGAAGGTTGGCTGATACGATTGCAGCGCATCTAAGCCAGAAGCTTGAAGAAAAACAGAAGATACTCGAGATCAGCTCTGAGCGTGAGCGCCTGGAGCATATACTTGGTGTGATGGAAGCCGAGATAGACCTGTTGCAGGTGGAAAAACGTATTCGCGGCCGGGTCAAGAAGCAAATGGAAAAAAGTCAGCGTGAGTACTACCTGAATGAGCAAATGAAAGCCATTCAGAAAGAACTGGGTGATATGGACGAAACGCCTAACGAGCTTGATGAGCTGGCCAAAAAGATTGCTGAAGCAGGGATGACAAAAGAGGCCAAAGAGAAGGCTGAGAACGAACTAAAAAAACTTAAAATGATGTCGCCTATGTCAGCCGAAGCGACTGTGGTAAGAAACTACATAGACTGGTTGGTAAATGTACCCTGGAAGAAGCGCTCCAAGATGCGTAGAGATCTGGGTAAGGCGCAGGAAGTCCTTGATGCAGATCACTATGGTCTGGAAAAAGTCAAAGAACGCATACTGGAATATCTGGCGGTTCAGCAACGTATCAAGCAGATTAAAGGCCCGATACTTTGCCTCGTTGGTCCGCCAGGTGTGGGCAAGACATCGCTCGGAAAATCTATTGCCAGGGCAACCGGCAGGAAGTTTATTCGCATGTCACTGGGAGGTGTGCGTGACGAAGCTGAGATACGTGGACACAGACGAACCTATATTGGTTCTATGCCGGGTAAAATAGTACAGAACCTGAGTAAGGTAAAGACAAAAAACCCGTTGCTAATGCTTGATGAAGTAGACAAGATGTCGATGGATTTTCGTGGTGACCCTTCATCGGCATTACTGGAAGTATTAGACCCGGAGCAGAATAGCACCTTTACCGACCATTACCTGGAAGTAGAATATGACCTGTCAGAAACCATGTTTATAGCGACAGCCAACTCGCTCAACATACCGAGTCCATTACTTGACCGGATGGAAGTGATTCGGTTGTCAGGTTATACGGAAGAAGAAAAGGTTCACATAGCCGAGAGATACCTGGTTAAAAAGCAGAAAGAAAACAACGGTCTTAAAGACGATGAACTCTCACTTTCACGCACGGCCTTGCGAGACATGGTACGTTACTATACGCGGGAAGCCGGCGTCCGTGGGCTAGAACGCGAAATTGCCAAGGTTTCACGCAAAGTGGCGAAAAACCTTTTGATGAATAAACGCCACAAAAAGGCCATAGTTGGCGCAAAGCAACTAGAGAAATATCTTGGTGTGCGTCGTTTCCGTTATGGTGAGGCGGAAAAGCATAATCAGGTAGGACAGGTGACCGGCCTGGCGTGGACGGAAGTTGGTGGCGAGTTGCTGACGATCGAGGCCGTAGTCCTTAAAGGCAGCGGCAAGCAGCAGTTTACGGGTAAACTGGGTGAAGTCATGCAGGAGTCTATCCAGGCGGCTATGAGTGTCGTTCGTAGCAGGGCCGAGTCATTGGGTATCGCGGCAGATTTTTATCAGAAAAATGATATACATGTGCATGTCCCGGAAGGCGCGACACCGAAAGATGGTCCTTCTGCCGGCGTTGGTATGTGCACGGCTATTGTCTCCGGATTAACGGGTATCTCGGTGCGGGCTGATGTGGCGATGACCGGTGAAATTACCCTGAGGGGTGAGGTGCTACCGATTGGTGGATTGAAAGAGAAATTACTGGCCGCCCACAGAGGGGGGATAAAAATCGTTGTGATTCCAGCTGAAAATACGAAGGATCTGGTAGATATGCCTGATGTGATCAAGAAAGGACTTGATATTCGTCCCGTTAAATGGATTGATCAGGTGTTGGAGCTGGCGCTGGAAAAAGCACCTGTCCCGTTGAAAAAAGAGGTCTCTAAGAAAGCAGAAAAAAGTAAAAAAACGGCTTCACAGGGCAGCAAGGAAGTAGACAATGAAGGGGTGACTACGCATTAATGTATGTAACAGATAATTCTCTATTAAAGAGGGTTTCCGGCACATTTCGTCATATTCCGGCAATTATTTCTATCTGACGCATAAAAACTGCCCCTTTCAGAGGGATTCCCCTTGAATACTAGTGCCCGGCATGGTTAAAATCCTGTGCCGTAGTAAAGATGCGCACAATAAGGGTACATAAAACTACCGCCCGGGATAAAGACATAAATCCACCAAACTTTGAATTGAACCAGAGGAAATTATAGTGAATAAATCGGAAATGATAGACATGGTTGCTGAAGCAGCCGATATTTCAAAGGCAGCAGCCGGCCGTGCCGTAGACGCAATATTCGAAGGCATTTCAAATAGCCTGAAAAAAGGGGATACAGTAACCCTGGTAGGTTTTGGTACGTTCTCTGTGAGCGCACGTGCTGCACGTACGGGACGTAACCCACGTACGGGTGAAACCATCCAGATTAAAGCCTCCAAAATGCCTAAATTCAAGGCTGGCAAAGCACTAAAAGATGCAGTAAACTAGCGCGCCCTCGGGTGCTTAGCTCAGCTGGGAGAGCATCGCCCTTACAAGGC
>VAPH01045226.1_pt1 | contig 13750 bp, 12 predicted proteins | sample 3393861 | NCBI WGS metagenome assembly VAPH01 (sample SAMN08290439, study PRJNA428436) | hydrothermal vent metagenome | isolation source: Deep-sea hydrothermal vent chimney | place: Atlantic Ocean: South-mid Altantic Ridge | reverse complement strand
GCTGTCACTCTCGCCAGGAAAATGCCAAGATGCCCATGCTGCCTGCAGGAAATGTCAGCACAGCACCAGATAAAGACGCGTTTGTGACTCAGTAAGACTAACACCCATGACAAAAATGCTCCCTTCCCAATCCGCACGGCGTGAACTCAGGGCCTGGACCCTGTTCGCCGTCGGCGCGCTGGCCGTTTCGGGCATCCTTGCGCCCATGCTGGCGATTTCGCGCGCCCCGGGCATGGAGGCCTATCTGCCCTGGGCGGAACAGGCCTTCGTGCGCGCCATCATCGAGCACGTGGTGTTTTCCGTGGTGGTGTGGATGCTTTGCGTGTTCGGCGGCCTGCTGACCGTCACCGCTTATGCGCGCGGTACGCCGAGGGCAGCCGGCCTGGGCCCGGCGGGGCTTTGGCTCATGGGGCCGGTTTTCGCGGCCCTGTTCATACCGGGCCTGCTCGGGGGCGCCGAACCCAGCTTGAACAACTACGTCCCGGTGATGATCCATCCGCTGTATTACGCGGGCCTGGCCGTTCTGTTTTTCGCGGCCGCCCTGCCCGCGCTCCGGTTGCTGCTCAACTTAGGCCCGAAAACAAGCATGCCCGAACGGGACGGCGCGGCGGCCGCGGCGCTGTCCTACTTCGCGGCGCTGGCCAGTTTCGCCCTGGCCTGGGCGCTGCTTCGCGGGTCGCCCCCATCCGTGGCTTATAACGAAGACCTGTTCTGGGGCGGCGGCCACGCCCTCCAGGTGGTCAACGCGGCCTTGATGCTGACCGCCTGGGCCGTTCTCGGGAAAATCGCGCTCGGCGCGCCGCTTCTTCCCGCCGGGGCGTTTCGCCTGGCCATGGCCATCGCGGTCCTCGCCGCCGTTTCCGCGGCGGCGCTTTACGGGGTCTTCGACATCGATACCGGCGAACTGCGCGAGGCCCATTCCAAGCTGAAATTCTTCCTCGCCGCACCGACCGGCCTGGTCGGCCTGGCCGCCGTGGCGGGCCTGGTCCGGGGCCTGAAAACCGGGGCCTGGCGTCACCCCGCCTTCGTGGCGCTGATCCTTTCGATGGGCCTGTTCGCCATTGGCGGCGTCATGGGGTTTTTCGTCGACGGGACCGACACCCGCACGCCGGGCCACTATCACGCCGTCCTCGGGGCCGTGAACCTGGCCTTCTTCGGTTTGGTGATGTTTTATTTCCTGCCCCTGCTCGGCCGGGACCTGAAACCCAACCGGTGGCGCATGGCGCCCCTTTATATCTACGCGTTGGGCCAGGGCTTGCAATCGCTGGGCATGTTCGTCGCCGCCGCGCCGCGCAAAACCATGGGCCAGGCGCAGATGCTCGAGACCGCCACGGAACGGTTCGGCATGGAGCTGAATAAAAACGGCGCCTTGATCGCCGTTATCGGCGGCATTCTTTTTGTCTGGATCGTGGGACGCGCGCTCTTGCGCCGCCCTACGGCCAATGCCACATAAAAACCCCATGAGCAAAACGCAAGCCCCCAACGAAACCGCCGCCTCCGAGGCCCCGGAGGACGTCCAGGGCCCGCGGCTCCGCGTCCTCGATTACGCCTTGCTGCTTAAACCCCGCGTCATGTCGCTGGTGGTTTTCACCGCCTTCGTCGGGCTGATGCTGGCCCCGGGCTCCATCGCCCCGCTGACGGGCTTTGTGGCTATCCTTTGCATCGCCGTCGGGGCCGGGGCGTCGGGCGCGATTAACATGTGGTACGACCACGATATCGACTTCGTTATGGAGCGGACCCGCAAGCGCCCGATTCCGGCCGGCCGGATGACGCGGCGCGCGGCCCTGGTTTTCGGGATCGCGCTCTCGGTCCTTTCGGTCACCGTGATGACCTGGGCGGTCAACCCGACGGCCGGGGGCCTGCTCGCCTTCACCATCCTTTATTACGTCTTCATCTACACCATGTGGCTGAAACGCCGCACCCCGCAGAACATCGTCATCGGCGGCGCGGCGGGCGCGTTCCCCCCGATGATCGGCTATATCGCCGTCACCGGCCAGTACAGCCCCGAGGCGGGGATGCTGTTCGCCATCATCTTCATGTGGACGCCGCCCCATTCCTGGGCCCTGGCGCTTTTTGGCAACGCGGATTACACGCGCGCCGGGGTTCCCATGCTTCCCGTGGTCGCCGGCGAGAACGTGACCAAAAGGCAGATGGCGCTTTATACCCTTCTGCTCATCCCTTCGACCCTGTCCCCGGTCCTGCTCGCCATGTCGGGCTGGGTTTACGGGATCGCGGCGGTCGTGCTGGGAGCGGGCTTCGTCTATCACATGGTTCGCGTGTTGTGGGACACCGAGGGCAAGGCCGCCCGGCCCCTGTTCTTTTATTCCATCTACTACCTGTTCCTAATTTTCGTCTTCCTGCTGGTCGACCGGATTTTCTTCTTCCCCGTGCCGGGATTTTAAAAAACCTTGTCTTCCCCCTATCCCACCCTCGAAGAACGGTTCCACCGGATGGCTCAAATCCGCGACGCCGAGGGCGTTCTCCACTGGGACATGGCGGTCATGATGCCGGCGGGAGGCGCGACCGCCCGGGCCGAACAACTCGCCGTGCTGAAAGGCCTGCGCCACGGGCTCCTCACCGCGCCGGAAATACCCGGCCTGCTCGATCAAGCCGAGGCGTCAAGCGAGTCCCTCGACCCCTGGCAGCGGGCGAATTTGGCCGAAATGCGCCGCCTTTGGACCCACGCCGCGGCCCTGGCCGGTGGCCAGGTCGAGGCCTTGTCCAAGGCCCAATCAAAGTGTGAGACCATCTGGCGCGAGGCGCGCAAAGAGGCCGACTTCGGACTCGTTCTTCCGTCTCTGGAAACCCTGCTTGAACGCGTCCGCGAGGCGGCGAACGCCAAGGCCGGGACCTTGGGCCTGAGCCCGTACGATTCCCTGCTCGACGAATACGAACCGGGCGGACGGGCCGCCCACATCGACCCGGTGTTCGCCGAATTGGAAGCCTTCCTTCCCGGTTTCCTCAATTCCGTTCTCGAACGCCAGGCCTCACACCCGCCGGTCCTGGCCCCCGAAGGGCCGTTCCCGGTGCGAGACCAGCGAAATCTGGCCCGGCACCTGATGGAAACCATCGGTTTCGATTTCGGCCACGGGCGGCTCGACGTCAGCCACCATCCCTTTTGCGGCGGGGTTCCCGACGACGTGCGCATCACCACGCGCTTTGATGAGGCCGATTTTTCCTCGGCCCTGATGGGGGTGCTGCACGAAACCGGGCACGCCCTTTACGACCGGGGATTGCCCAAAGACCGGCGCGGCCAGCCGGTCGGCGAGCCCCGCTCCATGGCCGTCCACGAAAGCCAGTCCCTGTTGATCGAGATGCAGGTCTGCCGCTCGCCCGAATTCATCGTCTTCGCCGCCCCCTTGATGCGGGAGCACTTTTCCGGCTCGGGCCCGGCCTGGAAAACCGATAACCTGATCGCCCTGCAAACCCGCGTCGAGCGGGGCCTGATCCGGGTCGACGCCGACGAAGTCACCTATCCGCTCCACGTCATTTTGCGCTACCGGCTCGAACGCGCCATGATCGAAGGCGACCTGGCCCCCCGCGACCTGCCCGCGGCCTGGAACGAAGGCATGGAAAAGCTGCTCGGGCGCGTGCCGGGCAACGACGCGCTGGGCTGCCTTCAGGACATCCACTGGTTCGACGGCGCCTGGGGCTACTTCCCGACCTATACCATCGGCGCGATGATGGCGGCCCAGCTTTTCGAGGCGGCCATTAAGGCCGACCCGGCCATCCCCGGGGGCATCGAGGCGGGCGATTTCACCCCGCTGCTCTCCTGGCTCGGCGAAAAGATCCACGCCAAGGGCTCGGTGACCTCGTCCAACGATCTCATAAGCGAAGCCACCGGGCGGGCGCTCGACGCGCAATCCTTCACCGACCACCTGAAGCGGCGGTATTTGGGGCAGACAAATAACTCTTTGCGTTAAACGCACAGCGTTATATACTAAAACCTGTGATCAAATCGTTCAAATGCAGGCACACGGCGGAGCTTTTTGATAAGGAGGCTTCCAGGAAATTCGCGGCGGTTGCGAGAACAGCCCTTCGAAAACTCTACATGCTGCACGCCGCCGGCGCCTTGAACGATTTACGCGTTCCCCCCGCAAACAGGCTCGAAGCCTTGAAGGGCAAGCGTAAAGGACAATGGAGCATTCGGGTAAACGACCAATACCGGGTCTGCTTCGTTTGGAAGGACGGCGACGCCTTCGAGGTGGAGGTCGTCGATTACCATTGATGAGGATCGAACCGATGACAAAGAATGTTGGCCCCATTCATCCCGGAGAAATTCTGCGCGAGGAATTCCTGCTGCCGATGCAGCTAACGCCTAGCAGACTGGCGATCTCGATCGCCGTCCCCGCTTCGCGCATCGACCGGATCGTGAAAGGCAAGCGGGGCATCACGGCCGACACCGCCTTGCGCCTGTCGCGCTTCTTCGGCATGACGGCCGAATTCTGGCTGAACCTGCAAAACCACTACGACCTGGAATTGGCAAAAAAGGACAAGGGCGTGGAAATCGACAGGATCGCTCCCTCTGCGGCGTGAGGGCGGACTGTGGGTCCGGGAGACGTTTAATTAGGTAAGGTTTATCTGGAATTCGTCCCCGGCGGCATCGAGGCGGGCGACTTCACCCCGCTGCTCTCCTGGCTCGGCGAAAAAATCCACGCCAAGGGCTCGGTGACCTCGTCCAACGATCTCATAACCGAGGCCACCGGGCGGGCGCTCGACGCGCAATCCTTCACCGATCACTTGGAACGGCGGTATTTGGGTTAAGGCCCGCGTCATACCTATTTGTAATATTTATTGCTTGCGATATACTCCCCCATTAGTTGCTTATTTATAGATTTTCGGAATATCGGTCGAGGGGGTGACTATGACAAACGACATGCACAGGCTTGTTTCCCGCCGTCGTTTTGGGTTTGGCGCCTTGGCGACCGGTTCCGGCGGGGCGGCTTTTTTAGCTTTGCCGACCCAGGCCGAGGCCAAATCCGATAGCCTGCCCTGTCGGGTCGGTGAGGCCATAAATCTCTCCGAGGCGCATCACGATAAAATTCTAGACGCGTTAGCCGATGGGCTTAATCTGGAAGCTTTGAAGAAAATCAGGGCGCTTCGGGAGAAAATCGACAAAAACGCCACGCGCCTTCTCGACGGTTTGAAGAAGAATATCAAAACGCCGGAAGTTCGGCATATGTTGCGCCGCGAACAGCAGGAAATGCTGGATTATTTAAAACAGAAAGAAATTCCAGAAATTCCCGAAGCCGTCACAAAATATCCGCAGCCGCCGCGTTCCGGTAAAGAAGACTGCCCGGAAAACATCAGTCCAGCCCTTGTCGTGTTCAAATATATCCTTGAGGCTCTTGGCGCAAATATCAGTTTCGAGGACTTGATAAACTTAATGACTGAGTTTGCGTACGAGGAAAAAATATTGGATCAAATAGTTAAAGACTTAAAAGATTTTAACATGAAAAGAGTCAGCAAAAATTTAGGGAGGCTCATCGATCTGGTTTTCTCCAAACGGTTCGTTCGGAAGCTCGCCGAATCCATTGGGGAAAAAGCGATGACGAAGTTCTTCGCGAGGTTTGCCGGGCGGCTCGTTCCTTTCATCGGCTACGCCATTATCATTACCGACGTCGTCATGGCCGCCGTGAACGCCTATGACTTCATTAAGAAACAGAAGGAATGTTCTCTGGGAGTCAGCGTTCAGGAGCCCGACGCCACATATGCTTGAGCGATGAACCGGAAGAAAACCAACCTCTGGACACTTTTCGCGCCCCTATTCGTCTTTTCCTTCGCCTTCTGGGCCGTGGCGGATTGGGACAGCTTCCGCGCTCTGCCCGTTATCCTCCTTTTGATGGGAGTCCTCGCCATCTTCTTCCGCCTCGTCTCGCGTTTGTCTTCCGGGGTTTTGTTCGGCCTTTTGTTGCTGCTGATTTTTGGTGTTGGCAGTGACGACAATGGTTAGCCGGAAAACAGCCTTAAGCCTTTGATCTTACAACAAAACAATTTGTCCATACCCGTTCCCCCCCGCACCCTCTCCGCCGTGTTCGCCAGAGTCCTTGCCAAAGGGGGGACGGAGCCATAGGTTTGCCGCGCCCCGGAGACGGTCCGGGCGCGTTTTTAGGAGCAAGCCGTCCGTGAAATACGTCAGCACCAGGGGCCGGGCCCCCGTCCTATCCTTCGAAGAGGTCCTGTTGACCGGGCTCGCCCGCGACGGCGGCCTGTATGTGCCGGAGTGCTGGCCGCGGTTCTCGGCCGATGACATCCGCGGCTTCCAGGGCCTGAGCTATACGGAAACGGCGGTCCGGGTCATGGCCCCGTTCCTCGGCGACATCATGACCGAGGACGCGCTCGCCGACCTGGTCGAAGACACCTATGCGAACTTCGACCATCCCGACGTGGCCCCGCTGAAAAAACTGGGCGAGGCCGAATGGATCATGGAGCTGTTCCACGGCCCGACCCTGGCGTTCAAGGATTACGCCCTGCAGTTCCTCGGCCGCCTGTTCGGTTATGTGCTCGAGAAAAGAGGCGAACACCTGACCATCGTCGGGGCCACCTCGGGCGACACCGGGTCGGCGGCCATCGAGGGATGCCGCGGGCGGGACGCCATCGACATCTTCATCCTCCATCCCGAAGGCCGGGTGACCGAGGTCCAGCGCCGCCAGATGACCACGGTCCATGAGCCCAACGTCCACAACATCGCCGTCCAGGGAACCTTCGACGATTGCCAGGACATGGTCAAAGCCATGTTCAACGACCAGGCCTTCCGCGACCGCTGCAGGCTATCGGCGGTCAATTCCATCAACTGGGCGCGCATCGTCGCCCAGATCGTCTTCTATTTCCGGGCCGGGGCCCAACTGGGCGCGCCCGAAACACCGCTTTGCTTTACCGTTCCGACCGGCAACTTCGGCAATGTGTTCGCCGGGTACGTCGCCCGCGAGATGGGGCTTCCGGTGGAGCAGTTCATCGTGGGCGCCAACCGCAACGACATCCTCACCCGCTTCTTCCTTTCGGGCAGGCTGGAGATCACCGGCGTCGTCCCGACCATCAGCCCGAGCATGGACATCCAGGTGTCGAGCAACTTCGAACGCATGCTGTTCGAACTGATAGACCGCGACGGCTTGCGGGTCGCCGAGACCATGGACCGCTTCCGCGAACAGGGCGCATTTTCCTTCGAACCCGATCTGCTCGCCAAGGCCCGGTCCCTGTTCGACAGCGACAGCTTCGACGACGACGAGACCAAGGCGGTCATTCGCACGATCTATGAGGAAACCGGCGAACTGATCGACCCCCATTCGGCCATCGGGCTCGCCGCCGGACGCAACAAAAGACGCAATAGGAACATCCCCATGGTCGCCATGGCGACGGCCCACCCGGCCAAGTTCCCCCAGGCGGTCGAGGAGGCCTCGGGCATCCATCCCGAGCTGCCCGAAAACATGGCCGACCTGTACGAGCGGAAGGAGCATTTCACGGTTCTTTCCAACGATCTCGCCGAGGTCCAATCCTTTATCCTCGACAACCTGAGCGAAAGAGGGGCCCCATGACCGTCCGCACATCGACGCTGGCCAACGGCCTGCGCGTCGTCACCGACCACATGGACAGGGTGGAAACCGTGTCGGTCGGCGTTTGGGTCAATGCGGGGACCCGTAATGAACGCGCCGAGGTAAACGGCGTTTCCCATCTTCTCGAACACATGGCGTTCAAGGGCACGAAGCGGCGCAACGCGCGCGCCATCGCCGAGGAAATCGAAGCCGTCGGCGGCCACCTGAACGCCTACACCTCGCGCGAGAACACCGCCTATTACGCCAAGATCCTCAAGGAGGACGCCTGTCTTGCCGTCGATATCATCGCCGATATCCTGCAACATTCCGTCATGAACGTCGAAGAGCTCGAAAGGGAACGCGCCGTCGTCATCCAGGAGATCAACCAGGCCTACGACACCCCCGACGACATGGTCTTCGACAACTTCCAGATCACCGCCTACCCGGATCAGGCTTTGGGCCGCCCGGTTCTCGGCACCGAGGACCTGGTCGACGGCATGGGGCGGGATACCCTTCTCGGTTATATGCGCGACCATTACGGGGCCGGCGACATGGTCCTGGCCGCGGCGGGAAAAATCGACCACGACGACCTGCTCGGCCTGGCCGAAAAAACCTTCGCCAATCTGCCGAAAAGCGCCGGGACGGGGTTCGACGCGGCCCGCTACCGGGGCGGCGAGCACCGCGAGGAACGCGACCTGGAACAGGTCAATATCGTCCTCGGTTTCGAGGGGGTTCCGTTTTCGTCCGACGATTTCTATACCCTGTCGGTGCTTTCGACCTTGTTCGGCGGCGGCATGTCTTCGCGCCTGTTCCAGGAAATCCGGGAAAAACGCGGGCTCGTCTACAGCATCTATTCCTTCCCGTCGAGTTACATCGACGGCGGCCTGTTCGGCATTCACGCCGGAACGGGCGAGGACGAGGCGGCCGAACTGATCCCGCTCGTCTGCACGGAAATCAACAAGCTCAAGGACGGCGTAAGCGAGGATGAAATCGCCCGCGCCCAGGCCCAGATCAAGGCCGGCATCCTGATGTCCATGGAAAGCACCTCTTCGCGCTGCGAGCAATTGGCCCGGCAGATGACCGTCTTCGGCCGGCCGCTCGGCACGGCTGAAATCGTCGAAAACATCGAGGCCGTGGAAGGCCCGGCTATTTTGGATTTGGCCGGACGCTTGTTTTCCGGGACGCCGACCCTGGCTTCCCTGGGGCCGGTTTCCAAGGTCGAGGATTTCGATAAGATCTTAAGGCGCCTGGATTAATACCAACTTGCACTAATTATGATTACTCCCCTTCCCCGGCAAGCCCCCATTTTTTGTATTCTTCCTTGGTCACCAAAAGGCAGTTGCGCCGCGCGCCGCTGAGCAGGCGCCGGTCGGGGTTCGGCAGCAACGTCACCTTTTTTACGATCACCTTTCCGATCCGCGCGTTGACGTCCCGGGCCGCTTCCGCGCCCGCTTGGGCCAGGGTTACGGGGCTCAAGGGAACCCCCGAGCCGAAAGCGCTCGATAGGGTGACGTTCAGGATATCGAGGATGCTCGCCCGCCAACCGCAAAGCGCCTGACGGTCGCCCTCGTTCACAAGGTCCAGCAAAGGCAGGAACAGCATTTCGCGCCTTTCCCTTTTGCCGTTGGGGGGCCGCCAGCGGATCGGCTTCAGGACGACGATCGGGGGAAGTTCTTCTTCCGCCTCGGCCGGGGCCGCCTCGCCGGGGGCGGGCGGGCGCTCTTGGGCGACCTCGCGCTCCGCCTTATCGGGGAGGCCGGCGAACAGCAACCAGGACCCTCCGGCGATCAGGACGAGGACCGTGGCCAGGGCGGGAATCCAGACTTTCGGGGCGGCGAATATTTTAAGGGCCTTCTTGAGCGTCCCTTTCCTCTTTTTCTTTTTTTTCTTCTTGGTGCGCCGCTCGATGCTTTGCGCGCCTCTCTTATTGGCGACGTATTCCGCCGCCTTTTGCTTGCGTTCCTCCTTGATTCCCCTGAGCAGCCCGGCGATGTCTTCCCGCGCCGCGGCCAGGTCGTCTTCGTCTGGAACGGCCGTTTTTCCAAAGGAGGTGACGGCGTCCAGCCGGTTCTTCAACTGCTCGATATCGGGCGCGTCCGCCCTGCGGGTGAAAATCTGCTGGATGACCACCAGGGCCCCGCTGCGCAACGAGGCGATGGATTGGGCTTGGGTGATCAGAGAAATAAAACCCTTGTCCGGGTCTTCAAACACCACCTCCCAGTCCGTGGTGCCGTCCGGGGTCTTGGGCCATGACGACTTGGATTTTTCAGCCATATGGCGATCCGCGAGGCGGGGATTTTTTTTTTTCAGGCATGTCCGGCGGAATCCGACAACATGCTGGGGTCGATCCCCAGCTTCTTCATGGCCCGTTCCCATTTGGCGTCCAGGTCCGCGCCGAAAACCAGGTCGTCGTCCGCATCCACATGCAGCCAGCCGTTGGCCATGATTTCGTTATCCAGCTGCCCCGGCCCCCAGCCCGCGTAGCCGAGCGCGAGCAGGCGGCGGCGCGGGCCGTCTCCCTCGGCGATGGCTTTGAGGATATCGACCGTCGCGGTCAGCGCGACGTGGGAATCGACGACCAGGGTCGCCTCGTGAATATAGTCGGGGGAATGGAGGACGAAGCCCCGGCCGGATTCGACCGGGCCGCCGAAATGGACTTCGATGGGCTCGCCTTCCCCCGCCGGGGGCTCCAGTCCGATCTGCTCGAGAAGACCGGGAAAGTCTATGGAGTCCATGGAACGGTTGATGACCAGCCCCATGGCGCCCTCGGCGCTGTGGGCGCAAAGATAGATGACCGATTTCGCGAAACGGGGGTCCGGCATTCCGGGCATGGCGATGATGAGACGGCCGGAAAGATAGGGCTTGTCTCCATCTTTATCCTTATCTCCGCCCCCGCCATGGGGTTCGCCGATCTTCGGATTTGTCGTTGGTTTCGCCCTGACCATGCGTTTACTCCGGCTTTCCTGTTCCAAGTCATAAGATAGGGACTTAACGGCGGGCTTAAAACCTCTAGAACCAAGTGCATCGCGGCGCGCGGGACGCCACGAGGCGGCAACAGTGTCGCATACCCGAACAGGCGAGGGAAGGCGGGCAAACCGATCAAGTCTTCGTGAACAGGCTTTTTTTTGCTCTACATTCTCTGGGATGAGGATATGATCCGGCCCGGATTCGCCGTTTTAACCATGCTTTTTTCCGTCCTTGAATAAGCTCCCCAATATAACCAATGACAAAAACAAACGCGACGCCCGGTTTCCTTTCTCTCCGCCGGCTCATGGTCCTTTCCCTGGCAATATGGGTTTTTAGCGCTTTTCCGCCGGGTCCGGCCTTCGCGCAAAGCGCCGCGGAGGCGGGGGCCTCGGCCATATCCAAAACGGATTTCACCGAACTCAGGCTCCTTTCGTCGACGGTAACCACCGGCAATGCGAAAAAGGTCTCCCTCGGCCTCTATTTCAAGCTCAAGAAAGGGTGGAAGGTCTATTGGCGCTCGGCCGGCGACGCCGGCTACCCTCCGCAACTGGACTGGAAAGGATCCGAGAACCTGGACCGCGCCGAGATCCGTTGGCCGGTCCCGGTGCGCTACTCGATCCTCGGCTTCGAGACCCTGGGCTACAAGAAAGAGGTCGTCCTGCCCATAACGGCCCTGGTGGTCGATCCGGGAAAGCCGCTGGCGTTGAAGCTCAGGGTCGATTACCTGGCGTGCAGCGACATCTGCGTTCCCTACCAGGCGAACATGGCCTTGACCCTGGCGACGGGACCGCCCAAGCCCAGCGCCTTCGCCCAGCTGATCAACCGCTATGACGTTCTCGTTCCCGGCGACGGCTCGCTGTTTGGCCTGGACATAAAAAGCGCCGAAGTCCTCAAGGCGAAAAAACGAACGGTTCTGCGCATCACCGCCGAGGCGCCCCAGCCCTTTTCCAACCCCGACGTGTTCATCGAGGGCCCCGTTGAACTTCAGTTTTCCAAACCCATCGTCCGCCTGCTTGACAACCGCACGCGCGCCGTTATGGACGTCCCCGTTTACGGCATGGAGGACCTGGACGGAGGCTTGGTGGGCCGGGACCTGATCCTGACCCTGGCCGACGGCGCGATTTCCGCCGAAAAATCCTTGAAAGCGCAGGTCGCTCAGCCCGGAACAAAACCCCTCGAAGCCCTGTCGGGCGGCTATCAAACGCCCTTGTGGGTAATCCTCGGCCTGGCCCTGATCGGCGGCTTGATCCTCAACCTCATGCCTTGCGTCCTGCCCGTGTTGTCGGTCAAGCTTCTGGGCGTGGTCAGTCACGGCGGCGCCGAAAGGCGCACCGTGCGGCTCAGTTTCATCGCCACCACCGCCGGCATCCTGACCGGTTTCATCGCCTTGGCGGCGATCTTGGCGGGCCTGAAGGCGACGGGACTGTCCGTGGGCTGGGGAATCCAGTTCCAGCAGCCCATATTCCTCATCGCCATGACCGTCATCGTCACCTTGTTCGCTTGCAATCTCTGGGGCTTTTTCGAGGTCAAGCTGCCCCGTTGGCTTTCCAAAATGGGCGAACATTCGAGCCACGCCCACGGCCTGGGCGGGCATTTCGTGACCGGCCTTTTCGCCATGCTGCTTTCGACGCCTTGTTCCGCCCCGTTCCTGGGAACGGCGGTCGGCTTCGCCCTCTCGCGCGATCCCGCCGAGATTTTCGCCGTCTTCACCGTCTTGGGCATCGGGCTGTCCCTGCCTTTTCTCGCCGTCGCCGCCTTTCCGGGCCTGGCGACCCGATTGCCAAAGCCCGGCCACTGGATGATCACCTTGCGCCGGGTTCTGGGCTTCGCCCTCGCGGCGACGGGGCTCTGGCTGCTGTCCGTCCTTTATGTTCAGATCGGGGTTGACGCGACGGCGATCGTCGCCGGCCTCATGGTCATAGCCGGCATGGCCTTGTACGCCCGGCACCGGTGGCCCCGCTCTTTGGGGCGGGCCGGCTGGGCGGCGGCGACCGTGGTCGCCTTTTTCGCCTTCCTGGCCCCAACGCTGCTGCCGCGCGACACGTCCGGGGCGGAACCGCCGTCTTCGAAAAACCTGAAAGGCATCTGGGTTCCCTTCGAGCCGGAGAAAATTACCACCCTTGTCGTCCAGGGCAAGACGGTTTTCGTGGATGTGACGGCGGACTGGTGCATCACCTGCCAGGTGAACAAAGCCTTCGTCCTTTCAAAAGGCGAGGTCTACAAGAAACTCACCTCGCCCGGCATCGTCCCCATGCAGGCGGACTGGACCCTGCCAAGCGACAAGATCGCGGCCTATCTGGCCCGTTTCGGCCGTTACGGCATTCCGTTCGACGCCGTCTACGGACCCGGCGCGCCGAAGGGCATCCTGCTGCCGGAAATCCTCACCAACGGCGCCGTCCTCGAGGCGCTGAAGAAGGCCAAGGGATAGGGCTTCGACGTCTCCAGCGCCGAACGGATGCTCTAACTCTAACTTTTTTTATGGGACTTCCGCCTATTTTTCGGTGTTTTCCGACCCTAGCCGAACGGGGCGTTGGCGGACGGGGTGTCCTCCTACAACCCAATAATTTCGGGGCTTTTTTGACCAATCATAATCTTACCCACATTCCTACCCACAAGATGAACATTGCTTGAATGGGCCGGTCGGGGCGATGTGGCGCATCTGTTTTGGGAGCAAAGAGTCGCTAGTGGAATCCTGATAATTAACGCGCCGTAAACGCCTGAGCCTGTTTCACCTGATCCCCATGCAGCCGCCAGAACGTGGCTTGGATGCTGTCAGAAGCGCCCCACCAATCAGAAGGCTGGCTGTCGATTTCAAACACCCGTTGCCAGCTATCGACAATGCGGGAGTGAAATGGCTCAGGAAAGGGCCAGCCGCACTTGACGTCGGCGGCGTTCAACTCGTCCATGAATGCGTCGTCTTCACACTCTGTTCGTGACAGGTAGCCGCGATTGAGAACCGTACGCCAAAGATCAAAGCTGGATAACAGCACGTCGCTCTCCGGAACGTTGATTTCCAGGCGATAACCCTTTGTGCCGGAAGGTAGGTGTCCGCTTGAGCGCAGATCGGGCCTTGGGTATCCGTTCCACAGCCTCCATGCCCACAGGGGATAACGTGAACGGCCTGATGGTGGGCCGATCCTCTCCCGCATTTGATCGGCCATCCATCGGTAGGTTGGCAGGAAGTAACGCCATGTACGGCGGGCGTAGCCATCAAGGTGGCCGCGCTCGATCAGACGTTGGTAGGCGTCCGTCGT
>VAPH01015098.1_pt1 | contig 13758 bp, 11 predicted proteins | sample 3393861 | NCBI WGS metagenome assembly VAPH01 (sample SAMN08290439, study PRJNA428436) | hydrothermal vent metagenome | isolation source: Deep-sea hydrothermal vent chimney | place: Atlantic Ocean: South-mid Altantic Ridge | reverse complement strand
CAGCAATGACATAAACCGACCGTACGACGGTGGGCGTCTGGCCGATGGCTGCCTCCAAAGGCTCTCGGATCGGTTGAAGAGATCCCCGTCGTTCGATGCGATCCGGTTGATTGACATCCTCTGGATTGACCCGGGAACCGGTCGTGTCGCGGCTGCGTTTGAGGTTGAGCACACGACTTCGATCTACTCCGGGATCCTTCGGATGTCGGACCTTGCGCTCGGTCTCGAACATGATGAGCTGTCGTTGTTTCTGGTCGCCCCCGACACCCGTGAGTCTGATATTTCGGACCAGTTGCGGCGCCCGGCGTTCAGTCGAGTGGCTGATCAGTTGGATGTTCACTTCATTGCATACAGCGATCTGAAGAAGAATCGTGAGGCCATTGCCCGGTTCGGACAGGGTTTGAAACCCATTGAGGCGATTGCTCGCAGACCCTGGTAGCGGTAACACAGCGGCGCACACTAGGTGTCATCCCCGGAGCGGTCGGGGGGTACATCGACGACACCATCTTCGTTACGTGCGGAACGTTCGGCGTGGCTCTGCGGCTTCCTCCGGCAGCACTCAAGGGCGTGTTCGCTGAGGAAGGGGTTCACCGACTGCGATATTTCCCCAAAGGTCACATCAAGAAAGAGTACGCAGTCTTGCCGGCGCGGATACTTGAAGACAGCGAGTATTTCCGTCGGCTCGTGGACCTAAGCATCGACTTCGTGGACGGCCTGTAGGCGCTCCAACCTCCGCATTCTTAGCCGTTGACGATCTTCCGGATGGTTTCGGGATCGGCGGCACCGTCGTAGACCAGCTCGCCATCTCTTAGCCCGACACACCGAGTGGCGATGTTGGTGATGTTCGAGTGATGGGTTGATACCACGACGGCGATTCCACTTGTCGCCAGCACTTTCAGGATTTCAACGAGCGTGTCCTGGCCCGTTGCGTCAATACCGAGGAAAGGCTCATCGATCAGGAGTAGCTGGAAGGGTCGCACCAACCCAATGACGATTGCGGCCTTCTGGCGCATCCCCCGAGAGAACTTGGCCGGGAGGTCGTCGACGCGGTCCATCAAACGAAACGCTTCGAGCTGGTCAACGGCGGTATCTTCCCAGTCCGACGTGTTGTGCAGCGCAGCGTTGTACGCAATGTGTTCCCACAGCGTGAGGTCGTCATAGAGAATGGGCTGGTCGGGGAGGTAGCTGCGGCCGATGCGGGCTGCGACACTATCGGAGGGGGCGCCGACAATGAGTATTTCACCCTCGGTCGCCTCAAGTAGTCCTGCGGCTAACCCGAGAAACGTGCTCTTACCCGAGCCATTGTGTCCGACCAGGAGAACGAGCTCTCCGCTGGTGACCTCAAGGTCGAGAGGCGAGAGGCCGAATCCTTCGCCGTAGTCCTTTGCGAGGCCATCGGCGCGAAGCACCGTCCGGGCTGTCACGACAACCCCGGGTTTCTCTGAGAGATCCACATCCAGGCCACTCCAGTCATGAGACCGACCAGCGTGATGCTATTCGGCAAGAAAACATTGGCCGCGGAACCGTCGACGAGACCGACCACCACGGGGGCGAAGGGGAGGGTCGCAATGATCGGCGGAACGACCAGGCGAACAACTATCGCTAGACCGAAGAGCTCGCTACTCGTCATGACGTCCGGCCCTCCGAGCAGGGTGCTGACCGAGGCACCCACGGTTGCCGCGATCGCCGACAGGGAGAACACGACGACCGCTATCGGCGCGATATCGGAGCCACCTATCAATACTGCGACGACTGCTGCCAATAGAACGATCGGCACCATCGACACGGCCCCTGCCACCGTCAGGCGGACTGCAAGCTCGCCGGGCTCGAGCGGGTACATGGCCCATCGACCGGGGTTATCGACCTCTTGCGCGAGCGGTTCCATAACGTCGTAACCCGCGACAAGCATGAGCAATCCGGCTATCAAGGCAAGGGCGGCGATCCCTCGTCCCGCAAACCCGACACTGATACCAGCCCCAACCGACAGGGCCGTGAGGCGGATGATCGCCGGTAATGGAAGACGCAGGTGTGACTGGACACTTCTGCGCAGCACCGGCAAGCGATTTCCGGTTGACCGCCGGATGGGAACCCACGGTAGGGTTCGGTACGAATGATTTGCGAGGCGTCGTCTCAGGAGCACAACGGTGCGGAGGTCATTCATCGTAAGTGCGAAACGGATCTGGCTGACAAGACCGGCTCGCTGCAACGACGCCTCTAGCGAGAATCCGCCGGCTCGTCTCAACCCCTCGGCGACCACGATCGCCACCAGAGCAACGCCGACAATCGAGAGCGGCGCGCCGGTGAGTGGCCACATGCCGATGTCGCCGGCAAGAGTGAGTGGCGAGGTATTCGCCGCGAATGCCAGATCAGCTGCCGACCATGCAACGAGGAGAAGGCCCACGCTGGTGGCAACGGTGGGGGACACCGGCCGCTCGGAAGCGACGAGTGCCGAGCCGAACATCAACACGCCCGCGAGGGCACCGACCGCACCAAATCCGAGGACGTACTCTGCGGTATTGCCGGGGAGCGACGCGGACACAGCCAACCCGAGGCCTGCCGCACCTGTAGAGCCCCACATCACTGCCGTTCGTAGTTGCTTCAGTGCTGCTCGACGTGCGACAAAGGCGCGGTCAACCGGTGCCTGCAAGACGTACTGGACGGTCGCCGCCTCGAAGACAAGGGGTCCACCGTGGATGCCGGACCGGATTCCCAGATATGCTGCAAGAGCGAGGATGACCCCGAGGGCTGCCGGTGCGCGTGCGACGACCTCCGACACGCCGGCAGCACCAATCTCGTCTTGGGGAAGAACCGACGCGATCGCGGCAACGACGATGGCCATGACAAAACCGGCAACGTACGCCTGATAGATGGCCTCCCAGAAGTCGATAACGGTGCGTCTCGTCTTACGCCGTGCCCGCTCGAGATCAAGGACGACCTCTCTGACTGAATCCGATATTTCCGCTACCACCGGGTGGAGAGTAGTGGTGTAAGCGCCACCAATCTTCACCACGCCGGAGAAACCCGAGAAACTCGGCGTCGCGACTCAACTTTTTGGCGCCATCTGCCGATGACAGCCCTGTTGGAGTCGACATACGTTCGCGTCGTCTCAACCAAGAGTGAGAGGGACCGTGAACCGTACGATGCCGGGACGAAAACGAGCAAACCGTCCACCGTCGCGGTCGGGTCCGGTTGACGTTGCCATAGCCCGATCAACGGTCCGATATATCGTTGGTCTCGCTCTCCTTGCAGTGCTGGCGATCGCGGGCGCCCTTATCACGCAAACTTCGCTCACCGACCAGAAGTTTGACGCTGCCCAGGTGAGTACCGCGGCGGGCCAGATCACGATCGCCCAGCGAGTGACCGAACAGGCGAACAACGGGTTGGTCGATCCCGACGCTCACCCGATTGACGCCACAGCGTCGAGCATGCGTATCACGATCGAAGAGCTGGACATGATCCAGAGCGGTCTTTGGGTCGACGATCCGAAACCTGAGATTCTTGAGCTCTTCTCCGTTGCCGAGCCATATCGCGCGGAGTTAAGGAGTGCCGTCGAGCGCTACCTCGTCGCCCTCGCTGACGGATCCGCAGTCCGCGCCGACGTCGATGCAATTTCCGCACAATCCCAGCTCTTCCAGGCGGCGATGGAGGTCGTTGTCGCGCAGCTTGAGATCGACGCTGCGCGCCGTGTCCAGTCCCTGCAGACAACGCAGCTATTCCTGCTCGGTTTCACGCTGGTTCTCATCGTTTCCGAGGGGCTGTTCCTCATTCGTCCCGCTGAGCAGCAGTTGCGCAACGTCTGGTCGAGCCATGTCGAGAAACAGCGCTCAGATCGAGAACGCGCACAGAAGCGCCTTACGTTCCTCGCTCGATACGATGCGCTAACGGGACTCATGAACCGCTCGCTGTTCAACGAACGTCTTGAGTCCGCCGTCGAGCGCGCCCGATTGGATGGCGGCCTCGTCTCACTCATGTTCCTCGACCTCGATGAGTTCAAGGGGGTGAACGATCGGTATGGCCACGCGGTCGGTGACGAGCTGCTGAAACAGGTTGCCGAGCGGCTTCTCGGTAGCGTTCGTGACTCGGACGCCGTTGCCCGACTTGGAGGCGATGAGTTCACCGTCGTGCTCGAAGGCAACCATCGCATCGAGGATGCGGGGAATGTGGCGACCAAAATCCTTGCAGCCCTGAGCGCCCCGTACAACCTCAACGGACTTGAGCTTCGGACGTCTGCGTCGATTGGTATTGCGTTGTATCCGGTCGACGGTGACAACGCAGAAGACCTGCTTCGCGACGCCGACACGGCGATGTATTCGGCGAAGGCAGCTGGGCACAACACCTATCAGTACTTCACCCCCGAACTGAGGGAACAGACTTCCGAACGGTTGTCGCTGATCGACGGTCTCCGCCTCGCCCTGGAGAACGAAGGTCAACTCGAGCTCGTGTACCAGCCGAAGGTGGACATCCTCGAAGGGCGCACCATCGGATTTGAAGCACTGCTTCGCTGGCACCACCCGGACCTGGGACTTGTTCCTCCTTCTCGATTCGTACCGCTGGCCGAGGAAACCGAGCTCATACTTCCGATTGGAGAATGGGTCCTGGGGCACGCTTGTCGCCAGGCGGTCGACTGGATGCGGTCCGGGATCGTTTTTGACTCGATCAGCGTCAACGTCTCGGAGAGACAAATCCGCCGCGGTGACTTCGTCGACGTGGTGCACCGCGCACTCAGCAAGTCCGGTCTCCCGCCGGAGAAACTCGAGATCGAAATTACCGAAGGCACGTTGATAGAGGACACGCAACTCGCCCGGCGCGTGTTGGAACGTCTGCGAAGCATGGGCGTCCAGATCGCGATCGACGACTTCGGCACCGGCTACAGCTCCTTGAGCTACCTGAAACGGTTCCCCATTGACACCCTCAAGATGGATCGGGCGTTTGTTGGTGACATCACCGCTTCAGAGGACTCGGCGGTGCTCTCAACGGTGATTCTCACTCTGGCGGACGCGCTCGGTATGAACGTCGTCGCCGAAGGAGTCGAAACACTTGAGCAAGCACGGTTTCTTCAGGCGAACGGCTGTCGCCTGATGCAGGGATACCTCTTCGCCAAACCGATGCCGGCGGCGCAGTTCGAACGGTGGATGGCCCAGGAAATGCATCCGACCCTCGCCGATACGATTATCACGATCAACGGTGGATTGCCGAGGCTTCGGGCCGTGTCCGAATCTGACATCGCGTAGGGAGCCGTACACTGGAGTCATGGTCAAGTGGTCCCTCCTTGTTGGCTTCGCTCTCATAGCCGGTGCCTGTGCATCTTCCGGCGAACCTGCGTTGCACGATCACCTGTCCAAGTTTGCAGACGTCTCGATCGGGGAATGTTTCTCGTTCGAGGAGCCCGAGTCGACGACCGTCAGCGGGGTTGAGACTACGGATTGCGCCACTCCTCACACCTACGAACTGTTCTTTCTCGGAGATACCGCCGCGACGGAGTGGGCCGACGTCGATACCTTTCGCTCCGAAGCGGTGGCGGCATGCGCCCCTGCATTAGAAATCTATACGGGGAAGCCGATTGCGGACCGTCTCTATGACTTCGCGTATTTCACACCGTCGGTGCGCGAATGGGAGGCGGGTGTGCGCACATTCGGGTGTTACGCGTTTGCTCTAGATGGCAGTCAGCTATCTGACTCTGTGCTGGCAGTGTCTCCTAGTCGTCGCGTCGCCCGGCGAGACCTTGCCGAGGGAATATGTTTCGCGGAACCGTCACCGGACCTGGTATTCACGGTGGAAGTCGAGGACTGTTCGGAAGCCGATCGCGAGATGATTGGGAGCGTCGATCATCCTTCCCTCTCCGACACGTACCCGGTGAGAATGGCGGACGATGCTCAGGCTCTCTGTGACACGATGTTCAGCGAGCGGTCAGTCACAGGGAGCGCGACGTACTTTGCGCCGTCACCGACGGGCTGGGCCAACGGTGAACGGACCATCCAGTGCCTGCGCGTGTTACCCGGCTAACCTCGTCGCCATGTCGCAACCGCTGTTCACCATCGGGATGACGGTTGGAACCCAACCGCCTCTCAAGCGTATCCACACTATGACCCGCCTCGCGCGTGCCCTGCGCCTCGACGTTGCGTGGACCATCGACCACTTTCTCGGGTTCTTTCCACAATCGGTGTGGGATAAAGAGTTCTCCTGGATGGCGGATCCTGCCGGATCTCCGCACGCCTACTTCGAGTGGCAGATGGTGCTCGGCAACCTCGCGAAACGCGCAGGGTCGATGCAACTCGGGGTCGGCGTGACCGAGTCGATTCGCCGACACCCGGTCGTGCTCGCCCAGGCCGCTATGACCCTCGCACATATGACAAAACGACCGCCCATCATCGGGATCGGAGCCGGAGAGCGCGAAAACATTGAACCGTACGGACTCGCGTTCGACAAACCGGTCGGTCGTCTCGAAGAAGCTCTTCAGGTCATTCGACTCATGTTCGATTCGCAAGGACCGGTTGATTTCCTCGGAGAGCACTTCACGCTGGACCGTGCGGTACTCGACCTACGTGCACCGTCAGACCGACGGCCCGAGTTGTGGGTCGCTGCACACGGGCCACGTATGCTCCGTCTCACCGGGCAGTACGGCGACGGGTGGTATCCGACGTTTCCGATGACTCCCGGTGAATACGAATCCAAGATTGGAGCCATTCGCGGTCACGCCAGGCAAGCCGGTCGCGATGCAGATGCCATCGTTGCCGGATGGCAGGCATTCGTCGTCCTTGCCAAGACGGAGCGAGCAGCACACAAACTGCTGTCGCATAAGGCCGTTCGGTTTACCGCACTGCTCGGGACGGGGGAGCAGTGGAAAGAGTTTGGTACGAGTCATCCCCTGGGAGATGATTTCCGTGGCATGGTCGACTTTGTGCCTCAACACCACAGCCGGCAAGAGATCGAAGCGATGATCACTCAAGTGCCTACTGACATGCTGCGCGACGCCATGATCGTCGGAACGCCCGAGCAGTTGCGAGCAAGACTGCACGACTATGCAGACGCCGGACTGCGCCATATTGTGCTTCAGCCCGTATCTGCGATGGTGTCGAAGGGCGACGCGTTGTTTTCCCTGCGTCACTCCGTGTCGGTGCCTCGGAAGGTCCGTCGTGAGGTAAATCGGCGAATCGGATCGACTAACAGCGAAACAGCGTAGGCTATCGCCCGCAATGCTTATCGCACGTAATGTGTCCATTGAGGTTGGCGCACGCGAACTCTTGCGTGATGTTTCCTTTTCCCTTCAAGCCGGTGACAAGATCGGTCTCGTGGGTCACAACGGCGCGGGCAAAACTACTCTCATCCGAACACTCGCCGGGGAGCTGCGCGAGGCGTCCGGGCAGATCGTTGTTTCTGGAAAGCTCGGATACCTTTCGCAGGAGGCTGCGCTCGCTGAGATCGAGGACGCCCGGATCACGGCTCTTGAGCGGATTCTTATGGCTCGCGATATCGGATCGTTGGAACGTCGGATTGAGTCGGTCCGTCGCGAGATGGAAGACGCTGACGGCGACGAGCGCGACAAACTGATCCATAAGTATGCACGGCTGGACGACGAGTTTGGTGCAGCCGGGGGTTACGTCGCCAAAGCCGAGGCGACACGGTTCGCCGCGGCACTCGGCGTCGCCGGCGAAGATCTTGAGCAGTGCGTATCAACGATGTCCGGGGGGCAGCGACGCCGAGTCGAACTGGCTCGCATTCTCTTCGCCGAGACTGAAACTCTTCTGTTGGACGAACCGACAAACCACCTCGACCTTGACGCGAAGATGTGGTTGATGGACTTTCTGTCCAAGTATCCAGGTGGGCTTCTCGTGATTAGCCATGACCTGGCGCTGCTCGACAAATCCATCACCTCCGTGCTCGCCACCGAGGGCGGAACCCTTGACGCCTTTCGCGGGAACTACAGTTTCTACCTCTCCGAACGTGAGACACGCCGGACCCAGAGACTGCGGGAGCGCAAGCATCAGGACGCGAAGATTGCCAGGCTGGAAGAGGGCATTCGACGCTTCAAGGGTTCTAGCGAAAAGCTCGCCAAGCGCGCACGCTCCTGGGAGACACGCGTCGGAAAACTCAAAGCCACCCGCACCGAGATCGCCGCCAGCCGTCGCAACGTTGCAGTGCGGTTCCCACAGCCGGAGACGACCGGAAGAACGCCGATCAAAGCGGATGGACTCGGAAAGGCGTATGGCGAAAACCTGGTGTTCCTTGATGTCGACGTGGACATCGATCGTGGCGAAAGGATGATCATTGTCGGTCTCAACGGCGCCGGGAAGACGACGTTGCTGCGCATCCTCGCCGGTGTCGAGAGCACTGATCTTGGCGAGATCACCTACGGTCTGCGAGCGTCGGTCGGCTATTACGCGCAGGAACACGAACAGATTCATGCCGGCACGACTGTGATCGATCACATGCGAGCTGCCTCTGGTGCACCGGACCGGGAACTCCGGTCAGTGCTCGGACATTTCCTCCTGGCGGACAAAGTAGATCAGGATGCCGGGACCCTGTCTGGTGGCGAGAAGACGAAGCTGGCCCTCGCCCAGGTGGTCATGGGTCGACACAACCTGTTACTGCTCGATGAGCCGACGAACAACCTTGATCCCCAATCCAAGGAAGCGCTGCTTGACGCGTTGACTCAATACGTCGGCACGTTGATTCTCGTGAGCCACGACACCGACTTCGTCGAACAGCTAGTGCCCGACAGGGCGATCCTGATGCCGGATGGTGACACGGTATGGTTCGAGCAAGAGCTTCTCGAACTGGTGGCGTTGACTTAGTGTGGCGTGCAACGCCGTGGGACATCAGATTTCGGACTCGGTAGTGGTGGGCGTGATCTCCGAGTCGCTGAAGGTGACCAGGGCGAGCGAGCGGTGGGTCGGTGACGTGAATATGACCCTTATGAAGTCTCCCTGGGTGAGGATCACTTCGGTGGAGTATCCGGGCTGTGGTGTCGCCCATTGCAGGAACAGCTCCGTGCCGAGGCGCCGGACGCTTACCGAGCCGCCTTCGAGATGAATAACCTGCGTGTCGAAACGATCGTCGACCGAGCCAAGAGACGTTGGTACAGACGACCGTTTGACATCAGGGATGATGTCAAACGAGGAATCTCCTCCTCCGTCGGCTGCTGCATCACCCTCGCGAGTGTGATCAGCCTGGTCAAGCGCTCCCTCAGAAGTGTCATCGGTGCTGTCTTCGCCGCCGGAGGCTTGGGGCTCGTTCACAGATTGCACTGTCGCTGCGACGGGGAGCGCTACTACTTCGGCCGCCGACAACGGGTCCAGCGGTCGGTCATTGACACGACCACCGGCAACGGTGACGGCACCCAAAGCGACCAGACTTGTCACGGAGGCCACGATGACCCAGCCGACGACGAGGAGGAGTCTCTGCCGCATTGTCAACATTGTGGAACATTCCTCCTTTGGTGCTGGCCAATATTACGTTAAAGAATCAATAAAGTGTGTTGAGATTTGCACAAGGTCTCTACAGTGACCCTATGGCATCAGTCGTAATCATTGAGGACGAGCAACGCATCCGCGAGTTGCTTGCGCGTGTGCTCGCAGATCAGGGTTATGTTGTCGACTCAACCGGCACCGCGATGGACGGGCTACATGCGGTCGTACGGGGATCACCCGATCTTGTCATCCTCGATATGGGGCTGCCCGATCTCGACGGGACGGAACTCCTCAAAATGATTCGCGCTGTGAGCGATGTTCCCATCATCGTTGCAACCGCCCGCGGCGAGGACGCCGACGTCATCAAGACACTCGATGCAGGGGCGGACGATTACCTCGTGAAGCCGTTCTCGGTTGAGCAGTTAGAAGCTCGCGTTCGCGCTGTGCTTCGACGAATGTCGGGCGACGGCAGACGAGGTCAGCCACTGCTCATCGGAAATCTTGAAATTGATGCTGCCGCCAGAATCGTCAAACTCGACGACAAGGAGCTGGATCTCAGCCCCAAGGAATTCGACCTTCTGCGCTTCCTTGCCGAAAGGGTCGGTGAAGTGGTTTCGAAACGCGAGATCTTGGCTGAAGTGTGGCGGCAACCGTATGGCGGGTCCGAGAAAACTGTTGATGTCCATATCTCATGGCTTCGGAAAAAGCTTGGTGAATCCGGCGCTAGGTCGAGATATCTCCAAACCGTGTTCGGCGTTGGAGTGAAGCTGGTCGATCCAAGCGAGTGAGACGCAGACTCGCACTCGTGTCGCTCGCCGTGGTGGCACTCGTGGTCGTGTCCTTTCTGTTACCGCTGGCGGTCCTAGTCCGTAACCAGGCGCAAGATCGAGCGTTGTCACGAGCAGAGCGCGAGGCAAAGTCCATTGCTGCTACGGTGGCGGTTCTTTCTTCCGGGCCGGACATCGACACCGACGATCCGGCCTTGATCCAGACCGTGCTCGACAGTTTCGGAGCGCCCGATGGAATCTCAGTAATTCTGCCGTCCACGGAGGTGATCGGCGAACAATTCAGTGTCGGGGTAAACCTTGATCGGGCGCGATCAGGGAGTGCGTTTACCGCACGAATCTCGTCCGGAGCCGAAGTGCTTGTCCCCGTCCTGGTTGCTGACGGCCCCGCTTCTTCGTCGGCGGCGGTCGTTGTCCGCGCCTTCGTCCCGAACGAGGAACTTACTCGAGGAGTCGTCGTGGCGTGGTTCATGCTGGGCGGGCTTGGTGTGTTCCTGATATTCGTCGCAGTGTGGGCGGCAGACCGTTTCGGACGTTCGGTGGTACGGCCGGTAACTGCCCTGTCGGATGCCGCCCATCGGCTCGGGAGCGGCGAACTCGACTCCCGTGTGGAACCCGACGGGCCCGAGGAGATCGCCGAGGTCGGCAAGGCATTCAACACACTCGCACGCCAGCTAGGCGACTTGTTGTCAGCCGAGCGCGAGTCTCTCGCAGATCTCTCGCACCGGCTGCGCACACCGCTTGCCGCTCTCCGCCTTCAGGCGGGAACGCTGTCGAACCAGGACGAGGCCGCCGCGATTCTCGTTGATATCGAGGCTCTCGAGGAAGCCGTCGACTTCCTGATAGAGCAGGCACGGGCACCCGACCCCGACCGGACGGGCAGGCGATGTGACATGTCGGCCGTGGTCCGGCACAGGGGACCCTTTTGGAAGGTCCTCGCCGACGAACAGGGTCGAGCAACGACGATCCGCACATCGGGTGGGAGTCTTCTCGTCGGCATTGCGGCAGACGAGCTCGGCGTGATCATTGACACGCTGCTCGAAAATGTCTTCGCGCATACGCCGGCGGGGACGAGCTATTCGTTGACGGCTCATCGAACGCCGCGAGGCGAGGCGGTGCTCGTCATCGAAGATGATGGGCCGGGGTTCAACCAGGAGGATGTCATGGAGCGGGGCGTGTCTGGTGCTGGTGGAACCGGTCTCGGCCTCGACATCGTTCGGCGGACTGTTGAACGACATGACGGTGTGGTCCGGATTCGTCGTGCGGTATCAGGCGGCGCTCGCGTCGAGGTCTCGTTCCCGATCATTGCGACGCCGATATAGATCTGCGGTCACACCGCCGCTTTGGGAGTGCCGGCCGCCGGCACTGCTCGGTCCCGCGCCCACGCGCGAAGTCGGGCGATGTCTTCGGGTCGAGATTGTGAGAGTGGAACGGTTGCAGAAACCTCGTCCAGGATGTGATCCACCGTGACGGTTGTTTCGTCGTCCAGCGAGCGGTACAGGGCTCCGACGATGCTCGACTCAATCTCTGCACCGGAGAAACCGGCTGTGGCGTCGGCCAGCATGTCTGTGTCGAATTCCGCAGTGTCGAGGTTGCGACGGGTCATGTGGAGCTCCAGGATCGCGCGGCGGGCGGTCCGCTCCGGAAGGTCGACAAAGAAGATCTCGTCGAATCTGCCGCGGCGGAGGAACTCAGGGGGTAGGGACGTGACATCGTTGGCGGTAGCAACGATGAACACGTCTGATTCATGATCTTGCATCCAGCGAAGGAACGTTCCGAGGATCCGCTTGCTCACGCCCCCATCGCCTTCCCCGGAGGAGGCGAAACCTTTCTCGATCTCATCGATCCACAACACGACCGGCGACATTGTCTCGATGGACGCGAGTGCAGTGGTCAGGCGGCTCTCAGTTTCTCCGATGTACTTCGAATACAGGCGAGATGGATCGAGGAGGACGAGAGGGCGACCCCACGTCGTAGCGAGCGTTTTGGCGACAAACGACTTACCGCACCCCGGGATACCTGTCATCAAAATGCCGCGTGGTGTTCCGAGGCCGAGTTGCTCAGCGAGTCCCTGTGCGGTGGCACGTTCGCGCAAGGAGAGCCATCGTTTCAGACCCTGAAGACCACCCACTTGATCGAGGGTGCCGACTTTCTGCTCCACAAGTTCCAGGATGCCGTCGTTCGCGAGTAGGGCGGCCTTCGCCATCCGAAGTTTCGGGATATCGGTCGTGTCGATCGTTGACTCGTCGAGCAGGGTCTTCTGCAAGAGGCGCTCGGCTTCAGACAGGGTCAAACCCCGCAGCGCCGAAACCATTCGAGACCTGTCCATCGGCACCAGGTCGACGGTGAGTCCACGCCGAACGAAGTTTCTCAGTGTCGCGTCAACAAGATCTGCGATCTCGGCATCGCTCGGCGGTTTGAGACGCCACTGTCTTGCCTGCTCACGTAGCTCGTCGGGAATGCTGAAATCGGGACCTGTGACGATATACGTTTGTTCAGGTTGTGCGTTTGCCGTTGCTTCCTTGAGCGCCCGGACGACCGTTGGATTGTCGAGGAAGGGGTATAGGTCGGCGAAGACAAACACTCCCGGACCAACAAGTGCGGTCGTGAAGTCCAGGGCCGTAGTCGGGTCCTGGGTGCCGTATTGCCCCGCGAGACCTTGTTTCGATAAGCCGCTGGCTGCCGACCAGATCCACACCGGCAAGTTGAGGTCGTTTGCGACGCGTCCAAGGAGCCGCACGAACCGCGACTCTTCATCGGTCTCGACGGCAAGGAGCGGGTGGCGCGAACGGAGGAGCGCTGTGAGATCATCCATCGAGTCCATGCAGGACTCATCGGCAACACGTGTCATCGTCCCAAGCGATCTTTCGTGTCAAGACTCCATCGAAAGTAGTCTGGCGCACTGAAGGCTGGTTGTTACTTCTCGATCGAGCGAAAGGTGTGGTCGTTATGAACGCTGATACAACTGTCGTCGATGCGCCCGATGGCTACCCCGATGGGTGGGAGTTCGATACCGTTCTCAAGGATGGCAAGACGGTTCGCATTCGACCGATAGTCGCCGGTGACGGCGACGGTCTCCAGGCGCTCGTACGCGGCATGTCGAGCGAAAGCGCCTATCACCGTTTCTTTCGCGTCAAACACGAACTCTCCCAGGCGGAGCTGGAGTACTTCACGGTTGTTGACTACGCCGACCGTATGGCTTTCGTGGCGATTGCCTCGGGTGAGCTCATCGGTGTGGGGCGGTACGACCGACAGAGCGAGGGCACCGTGGCAGAGGTTGCGTTTGCTGTTGCGGAAGGCCATCAGGGGAGAGGGGTCGCAAGCCAGCTCATTCAACATCTCACGAACTATGCCCGAACCCAGGATATCGACCAGTTCAGTGCCTATGTGCTCGCCGATAACCACTCGATGATGCGGGTGTTTCGCAACGCAGGTTTCCAGATGGAACGGTCGTTCGAGGCCGGTGTGTACACAGTGAAATTCCCGACCGAGGAATCCGCGGAGCGTTGGGAGATCGAGACACAGCGCGAACGTCGGGCTGTTGCCGCCTCCATGATGCCGATCTT
>VAPH01027880.1_pt1 | contig 13787 bp, 8 predicted proteins | sample 3393861 | NCBI WGS metagenome assembly VAPH01 (sample SAMN08290439, study PRJNA428436) | hydrothermal vent metagenome | isolation source: Deep-sea hydrothermal vent chimney | place: Atlantic Ocean: South-mid Altantic Ridge | reverse complement strand
GGAGGTTTTCCGTAGTAAGCGTCGGAAGCAGACGCTCCTGAGACGTCTTTAGCTCGTACGGTAAGTACACGGAGTATCTTACGCGCTATAGCCGTAGTTCCCGCCGTCTTTACTATACGGTCGAGAGTATCTTTACTAGGCAACGGTATTATAAATCTAGCCTGCTTTAGGATAGATTCAGCGCCGTGGCCTGTATGGTACTTTGGGGTGAATGTCGGCGTAAGGCCGTAGACGCCTGCTAGCTCTCTAGTAGCGGCATCTTTACCCTGATATTTGAGGTCTCTTCCCCCCAGTATCCTATCCTTTGTATTTAGTGGACGCTCAGCCATCTAGACCCCTTATTAGTATAGGTGTGTTATCTGCAGAGGACTGGACTAATAGTAGCTCCCTATTTTCTAGGGCTAGCGTAGCACGTTTAAGTATAGAAGGGAATCTAAACTCTATGGAGCTTGTTAGGTTAATCTGGGCTCTTACAGAACTTTCAACAATGCGCAACTGCGAGGCTGCGTCGGGGTAGGTATAGTAACTATGCATTATTCGTCCTCCACGAGGTCTTTGTGGCTTAAGGCGGCGGGTATAGCGTCTAGGCTCTTATTAAGCTTAGTAACCCCTGCGTGAAATGCGCTGACGCTACTACTAAAGCGCCCCTGGTTTTTGCTAGAGAGTTCTCTAAGAGATTGTATCTGCGCCATACTTGCTTTAACTCCGTCGTCGTCCGTGTATACGGATTTCTGTTTAACGGAGTTCTGTCCGAGGCCGCCCGGACCTAATAGCCCTTTGACTATTGAGGCATTATCCGCTTCAGATATAGTACCCTTGTTCCCCCACAGGGATATTAGTGCGCCTTGCTTCTGTGGGTCTAGGTCTTTTATACCAGCCTTAAGGTCATCTATCGATTCATATTCGTCTTGTAGTTTATTCCGCAGGGTGGATAGCCCATCTTCGCCCCCCAAGTCTGATAGATCGATGTCTATACCTGCTTGCGCCGCCGTAGCTTTAATAGACCTTTGTACTTGGAGTTTAGGGACAGCTTGGGATATCTCTTTTATCCTCTTGGCAGATTTATTAATGTCCCCAAACTTACGCGCATCCGCGTTAGACGAGACATCTTGTTTAGACGCCATATCAGATAGGGCATCGCGCGTATCTGGTGGGAGTCCTCGTAGTATCTTTGTCACCTTACCGTATTTATCCCAAAGGCCTTGCTGCTTACCTTTCTCTTGCGACATTATATACTGTGTAATAGCGTCTTTGGAGGCTCCAGAAGACGCGAGTAGGAGCAGAGAGGCGGAGTCCTCGTCCAAATCTGATATCACTTTTAGTGCAGCAGCATCAGCGTCCTTATCGAGGTCCAAGTCGAATTCAGACGAGAGCGTTTCACTGACGTTACCGTACCCGATAGCCAGCCCGTCGCGCGCTTTCGCCACTCCTATCCCACTCTTTTTTTCTATCGTTCTCTTCGCTGCTTCGTTTTCCCCACCACTGCGTTCTGTCTGTGCAGATACAAGGTCGCTGATTGCTTCGGAGTCATCAGCGAAGTCCTTAACCATTTCGTTAATATCCGAGGGACTCATATCTATGCCACTTCTACTAAGACCCGCTCTTAGCGCATCCTTCGTATTAGACATCGTATAGGCTTTCGCACTACCTAATCCCCCGTAGGTTTTCTGGGAGTCGAGTGTGCCTAGCGTATTATTCATCACAGCTTGAACTTGTTCTTCTGTAACTTCCTTCCCATCTTTACCCAGCATTTTCCTTACGCGTGCTTCTAAACGCCCCATCCCCCCTTTACCCTTGGTATTTAGGGCTTTAGACGAAGCGCTGCTGAAACTCTTTACTTCTTTGCGTATCCGATTATATTTCGCTTCTGCATTCGTGTCATTGTACGAAGAGTTTTGGTCCCTACTTAACAGGATCGGTGATGCGAGTCCCGGGCCAAGGACCATGGAAGCCATAGTAGCCGCTACGCCAGTGACAGCGTCGCGCTGTAACCCTTCGCTGACTCCGGCATTTAGAGCTATGTCTGATATTGCTCCACCCCCGAAGTAGCTAGTCATGTCGAGTACACCAGAAGAGTTGTAGTCGTTCAGGGCGTCTCTTTCGTTAGAACCGGTGTCTCCGGGTAGTATACCGGCAGTCTGGCGATACGCGGCGCCTGCCACATCGTAAGAGGTGCCCCATACGTTGGATAGGCCGCTCCCATAATCTTTTAGACCGAAAGCTAGGTCCGCGGGAGCCCCTCCTGTCGCTCTTAATGCTAATTCCAGAGGCGATCTATCTTGCTGCTTCCTTAAATATGCCCCCGAGGATCTATTTATAATGGTACGTATAGACGGTGGCTCAGATAGCTCTTTAGTTACATTCTCTGATAGGAATGCAGCACTTATATTTTCGTCTGTTAGTTTAGTTAGGTAGGATCGCCCCTCGTTAGTGTACAGATCATATCCGCGGGCACTCTCGCGAGCTTTTTCGTCCTTCATCTGAGACCAGTTACTAACTGCCTCATTCATGTTTTGGTAGGGTCTTAACGCATCACGGGAGAGTCGTCTGGCTCCCTCTGTTAAGGGGTGGAAGATACTTGTCCTATCTATCCTATTGTCGTTATCTATTTCTGCTTTCTTCTCCGCATCAAATATTCTTTTACGCGCTTCTGTCTCCTGCCCTTGTATTAACCCCGACAGCCCCCCGTTCTCCAGCGTTTTTGTCAATTGACGGGACGACTCAGCGTCACCTAGTACTATATTCGCGGCGCCTTCCCACGAAACGTTTCCTCCCATGCTCTTCTGTACACGGTCAATTTGTCGGACCATAGCAGAGAAGGAGCCCTCTGGACCGAGTCCCTTAGCCATCTCCTCTTTAAGGTCGCTCATAGCTAAAATTAATTGCTCTAGAACCTTAGGGTTAGACGACGCCTTAGCACTATCGCTAAGGACGGCATTGAGGGATAGGTCCCCTGATTTGAAAGAGGCGAGCTTTTCTTGGTCTATTGAGACCTTCCCGTCAACTACTTTAGTGAGCCCAGGGATTAGCGCATCTGAGTTTTGTATGAATGCACCACTCATTTGAGTGATACGCCGGGACATCGCGTCTTTGCCCCCGAATCTATCTATCTCACTCTCTGTGAAAGAGCCCCCGGCTATCGATTGTCGAGCGACGCCCGCACCGAATATGCCCATGCGGGTCCCTTGTATACGCGATAGGCCCATTGCGTTATACTGCGCCGCTCCCGCACGCCCCTGCGTTTGCACAGCTTCATTCAGCGACATGCCAGCTACGGTAGCGTCGCCTTGCATAGAAGCTAGCGTGTCTGTCATAGTGTCAATTGTAGCACCCTGATTACGTAGTTCGCCAATCATACGTATATTATTTTTGAAGTCAGGGTCGCCTGTTATCTGTGCAACTGCGCCTAGCATACCAGAGACTTTCTTCACGACAGATACGATCTGTTCTTTATTCTGAGCTAACTCCATGAGGCCTTGTTCTCCACTAACCTGCATGATGTCCATCAAATCTTTTTTAGTGAAGTCACCCTGCTCTACGTTACGGGAGTCCGCTAACCCTGTGAGTTCGTCGGAGACGTATCCTGCGGAGAATATATCGAGTCCCTTTCCCGATATGTCGAGTCCTTGCCCCTGCATCACTCCTTGTGTCCGTGACAGAACTTGCGATATTTCTAAGTTACGGCGGAGCGCGGGGTCGAATATCTGCCCAGTTATACTTTGTAGCGCTTTATTATCTTTTATGAGAGGGGCGAGGGCTACACTACCCACCGTACTCCCGATATCCGCCCCGGTGAGCACCCCTTCGGGATTTAGCGTTGTAGCACCGCCGACTACACCTCCGATAACAGCGCCCGCCCCAGAGCCTATTACACCTGACGAGTCGGCTAAGAGGCTACTCGAACCAAGAGACAGCGCCTCTTTTTCCCCTACGTAGTCTAACTTACGTAGGTCGCTGGCTGTACGTAACGCGGAGTCCATTCCACGGGCGTATACGGTGTCGAGGCCTACATCATACATCTGACTTTGCGCGGACAGACTAGTAAATACTGCCGGCGGAAGAGGGGGCGGAAGAGGGGCCGGAGGGGGAGGAGGGGTGGAGGGGCGAGGGAGGGGCAGCATAGGAGGAGGAGGGAGAGGGGGGAGGCGAGGGGGCGGCGTATAAGGGGCATAGGGGATAGAGGCTGTCGCGTACGCGGGGGTTCCTCTGCCAAGAGCCGCATTCGGGTCCAACATAGGAACGCCCATACCTAGAGGCTCGGGGGCGAAGCCGCCCATAGTTTGCGAGGCTCCGGTAGGCGCGGTACCCATCGGGAGTGGCATAGGGATAGGTATAGGCAGGAGCGTTGCCTCAGGGATAGGCAACGAGGGGACTATAGGAGGGGGGAGGGGCGTCGGTGGGATATTTAATAACGGGAGAGGGGCGGGTAGAACAGCAGGAGGGGGAGCGGAGACAGGAGGAGGAGGGGGGAGTATAGGCGCAGACGTAGCGTAAGCGTAGGCATCTGAGTTCGCAGAGCCTTGGCTGTAACCTGCGAGTAATTGGTTAGCACTATTGATTATATTTTGTAGAGTGTCGTCATTCATACTAGTATCTCCCTAAGCGAACTATGGGGACTTATCCTACATAGCTGGCTTAGGAGTATACTATACAGTGTATATGACGTCCATAGTACCTAGCAGTTTATTCTCAAGAGCAGCCTGTCGACGTGCCACAATTAGTACAGATCTTACAGGAGCCGTTACGTATTAGTTTAAAGTGACCACAGTGTGAGCACGCTTCCCCTAACAGCGAAGTTTGTGTCAGCGAGGGGGCCGCGACGCTTACATCAGCACTTGTGGTGTCTATGACGGGAGGCGCTTCAGGAGAAGGGTGCTCTTTTAACAGTATCTTAAACACAGCGTCCAATATCGAGTCACACATTTTAATACTAGGGTGGTCGGGCACAAAGCCGTTAGGCTCAAAAGATGTGCCTATATAGGCGGACGCAAATGTGGACAGAGGGACTCCGTACTGGAGGCCCACACTTACAGAGAGAGCGAAGGCGTCGAGAATACCCCGCAGGGTTGAGCCCGATTTAGCTGTAGAGAGAAAGATCTCTCCGAGGGATCCGTCAGGGTAAAGCCCCGTCCGTAGGTAGAATTTCATCCCTCCTGTCCTTATTTTGTGAGTTTTTCCCCCGCGTATGGAGGGGAGTCCTCTGCGTTTACTGACGACGGCCGGCGGTGTCGCGTCGGGTCCGTGTGTGCTAAGTACGGGCTTGTACGAGTGGAGTTGCCTAATGCTATTACCCTCTAGTCCGAGTAATTGTGCGCTAGAAGTGTTAAGTGGTTGGCTGAACTTGGACCCGTCCCGATATAGAGTAACGTTCTTTAGGCCGGAGGACCAAGCGTACATTAGCGCGTCACTTACGTCACTCAGCGACGCGTCCCTCGGCATATTAATCGTCTTAGATATCCCACCGCTAACAAAAGGCTGTAGAGCAGCGCACATGTCTATATGTCCTTTTGAGGATATATCCATAGCACAGTGGAATACGCTCATGTAGTCCCCTAGAACATCTTCGAAGTCGGCTATAGAAGCTCCTCTATCGAGGATTTGGGTCCCAATAGAGCTTATGTCCTCCGGGGAAAGAGGCGTGGGTACCCTGCTGAGCCCTAGAGCCAGCGACTTACTAAGTAGTTTAACGCTGCCGCCCCCTGCTAGTCTCTTGTACGTGACTAGGCTGTAGGTAGGTTCCACGGAGTTGGCACAGCAGTCCATTATCATTGATATAGTCCCTGTAGGGGCTATAGCAGTCACCTGCGCATTACGCATGTAAAAATAGTTACCTTCGACAACGCCCATTACGTTCCTCCATAGGATTCTAGCAGCGGTCCGCAGACGTGTTAGTCCTACCGACGTGTCGGAGGGCATAGGGATTTGGTGTAGAGCTCTACTACTTTGGCCTAGTACTCTAGCATACTCCTCTTTATTTTTAGTGAACTCTGGGAAACCCCCTTCGGAGTTCGCTAGAGACATACTCATCTTTACTGCGTGTCCATGTACGAGGGCCATGGTGTGCGCGGAAATACTCCGTCCCCTAACCGAGTCGTATGCTACGCCCATAGACATCAACATACCTCCTAGATCTGAGACACCTAGACCTATGGTCCTGTACTTGAGGCTTTCCTCCGCAGCTTTCTTATAGGGGTACTGTGCGTAGGAAACGGTATTATCTAGGACGACAGTTATTAGGCAGGTGAGGTCGCGTAGACGTTCAGTGTCTACTTCGAATTCCTCTGTGAGACACTTTGATAGATTGATACTTGCTAGATTACAAGCGGTATTATTAAACCAGAGGTACTCGCTACATGGATTACTCCCTTTGATTACGCCAGAGTTAGGGCAGGTGTTCCCCGCGTTAGTAGTAGTGTGGAACTGGATACCCGGATCGCCACATAGCCAGGCAGAGGTGGTGATCTTGCCCCATAGGGACGCGTATGTTGACTCTTTTGTAGGAGCATTCGTAAGCCTACTTAGATGCATAAATTGCCGGCGAATACATTTATGGTCTACTAGCTCCCCTTTAATGATATCCATGAACGAATCAGTTAGGCGGATTGAGTTATTAGAATTCTGTCCTGATATAGTTCGGTATGCCTCGCTTTCCCAGTCTAGCGTCATATCAGCGCAGAGGAGGTCTTTGATGTCAAGACCCGCCTTATACGCAAGTACGACCCTATTGACTAGTTTAGCGGGAGCTCTTGTAACGTAGTAATGATCCTCTTGTGGTACGTCACCTTCTGGCCCGCCCGCCATAATCGCGTACACGATGCGAACTATCCTGTTAAGCTCCCGACTGCCTAAGTGTAGACACATCGCTTTGGCTTCTTCCTCTGCTTTCCAAGTGATGAATTCAGGAGACTCGGGATGAGCGATATCTAGGCTGACCATCCGCGCGGCCCTTCGTGTAGTCCCCCCTGATTTTATGGCTCCTGCGGCAGTATCAGGAATCTTGAGGAAAGACATAAGTCCAGAGGACGTACCCCCGCCGGACAGCGGTGCGTTTCTACTGCGGATATTCGAATAATTAGCGCCGCTACCGCTGCCCAGTTTGAATAGACGTGCCTCCCGCGTAATGAGATCGAATATCCCCTCTTCGTCAACTAGATTGTCCTCTACGTTAAGGATGAAACAGGCGTGACACTGAGGACGAGAATACTTATCTTTACTCTCCACTACCTCTATGGAATCACGTTCTTTTTCGTGCCAGTGTCCTTCTGATTTACCTTCTATACCGTACGCCCAGTAGAGGCCGGTGTTAAACCACTGAGGAGAGTTGGGTGCCCACATTTGGTTAAGCAACGTATACGTTATATCCGAGTAGACGTCTAACGCGATATCTTCACGTGAACGATCTATGATTGTGCCCCACATACTTCTGACCCATGCGCCCGCTACGCGATGGACTACCTTTGCTACACTACGTTCCCCCTCCGTGTAGGTAGCTGCGGCAGAGGGGATGCACCGCTGGAGGAATTCGGGGACACCCGGGGAGGGGACTCTAATAGTCACAGAGGGGACGCCCTTTTTTCTAAAGTATTTTTGGGCGAATATATCTATCGCTGTCTGTGACCAAGAGTCAGGAGCCTCTACGTCACTGTTATAGTATAGGAGGCTCCCGTCAGCAGCAGTGAGCTTCGAGATGACCCTCTTCATTTTTACGGGGGTAAGAGACAGATTGAATTTACGTTTATACGCGATCATGGGCGAGACCTTATTTGGGGGATGTTGATTACGACGGATTCTATAACACTAAGTTGGTACGTTGTCGGCTTACGTATTTTACCGTTGCGTGTAGGGTATAGGATATCTGGGAGGTTATTATGCAGGTAGATAAAACGTCCAACACGCGCTAGAGCGTAAGCGTCGCTAATGTCGTAGGGGAGTTTTTTCTTTTTTTCGATTCCTGAGAACCTATACATGTAATCTAGGAGTTCGGCCTTATCTGCGCGGCCATTACCTGTAACCATCTTCTTTACACGAGTAGGCTCTATAAATGCGTAGGCGACGTTCTCAAGAGCTAACGCTAGCTCACAGACGCCTAGTGCTTTGCCGAGTTTATGGTGTTGGCTATTAGCGCTGAAAGCACCTTGTTCCATAGCGGCGAAGATAGGGGCGTACCTTACTATCGTTGACAAGGTTTCATTATGGATGAGTCCTAGCCGCTGCCCACCATAGCCTTTCTTACGTAGTTTACTAGGAGGGCTTATACATTTGTAGTATACGCTCTTCCCTTTTATGTCTATTATGTGTAGGCCGGTCCCGTTGATCGAGGAATCTATCCCGAGGAACTTTAGATGGCTGTAAGTATTACCGTTGATGAGATAAAACTCCCCGTTCTGGTAGATGGCGTGGTTAAGTACCAAGTTACCTGGACTGTTACGTCTAGCACGGAGATAGACTTAGAAGTGTTCTTAAAGTCAGCTGCGAAAGAACTGTTCGTTAGAGTCGTTAATACTAGCGACTTCACGTTCCCCACTGTCCGAAGTCTTGCTACGGCTACACACTACCGTGTCTCTACGATCGCTGCTCAGTATATATCTATAGACGCAGCTAATCAAGCGATAGTTAATGTCGAGGCGGCAGTGGCTAAGTTAGTCGTAGACTACCAGGCAGTCTTAGATAATTTCAATGGGACGCGGACTTATACGTATCCGTAGGGTCCCTAGCTAGTTTTAAGGAATGGGCATTATGGCAACAGAGCTATTGTTCTCCCCGGGTATCTACAGTGTAGACGCGCAATCTCTCTACAAAGTGGCTGTTACTGTACAAGATAGGGGAGACCTACCAGACAATGGGATATTCGTATATCAGATTATAGATAATGGGGCGCCCTCACAAGACAGATACGTACGCGTAGCATCCGTATCTGACTACGTCGACATCCCTCGTGATCGTGTGTCGTCTATAAACACTGGGGGTAGGTACTATAGATCCTCTACTTTTACTAAGGAGTATGAGAACGTAAGAGTTGCAGACGTAGCGCAAGGGCTTGTTAAAGGCTACGTAAACGAGTTAGTAGAACAATACGCTATTTACTTGACGGATTTCAACACGTCTAGCGTAGTCCCGTTTCCTCTTGTCACAGACTCTTTAGTGGAGTCGCTCAAGGCAGAATACGAAACGTCTTTGTTAAATGTATCATTACAAGAGGCCGTAATCACAGCTAAAAAAGATGAGTGTACAGCGCTGTCTAGTACTCTTTCTAGTCTAATATCCGAGAGGGACTCGCTACAATTAACGTCAGATGCTCTTTCAGGCCTGCGGGGGTTCATGACGCTGGCGGTTACCGATTGGAATGCGTTGCTGATGTCTAGTGAGCTTCTAACAGATAGTGTGGAGTCCGCGACGGTAGCGGTTACTGCGGACCGTGTTACAGGAGAGGTGAAGACGACAGCTACTGCGACGCTTTCCCTGCTCTGGGACCCTGACCCGACGTCTATAGGTGAGACAGGGGAGGGAATACTCCCTGGACTACTACGAGACTTCTCGACTGCACGCGCCCGTGTGACCGCGACAGTCGCAGGACTGAATACTAAGGCTCGTTTAGTTGACGCGCAGATACTAACGATCAATACGAGACTAGATATACTAATCTCGTTTTCTGTGCCTTCAGCCACTACAGCATTGGGTACCTGCCAAGAGGAGGAGGCGGCTGCAACGCAGTCCCTAGCAACCATGAAGGTCGCTAGGGATGCTGCGCTAGCGGCGGTATTTGTCGTGTGCCCTACGTACGTTCCCCCGGTGTAAAGTAGTCATTTTATTTTTATGACTCCGCCGAAGTTAGCCGCGTCCCTAACATACTCAGCATCGGCGCCTCTTTTGGTGATTAGCCATATCACTTTACAGGGAGGCTTCTCGCTTAGAGAGGGCATAGGGGCGCCGCCATCTGTTATATAGACGATAGCGTCCACTGCGCGTAGTTGAGACGCCGTCGAGCGGTCTCCTACGCTGAGTGCGGGAAGATGCGCCACACGTTTAGTATGTGTGTAGCGGGCTAGTTTCATTATAGGGGTAAAGGAAGTCCCTCCTGACGACGTACGTCCTACGGTATTCATATAGTGAGCTACAGTTGTGCTCTTTTCTAATACATAGATATTGGACACGCTGGTATCACACTGGATGACGGAGATACTCACGTCGAGCTCTTTATGAATTCCCTGTAACTCCGTCAGCGCCTCTTGTACCGATGCCCTGTCCATAGACCCCGACGTGTCTATTGCCACCATTAGGGCGAAGGTTTTAACGCGCTTTTTCCCGGGAAACAGAGGCTCTAGCTGGAGGAGGGCTTTAGTGTCGATACACTGTGCGCTATAGAGGAATCTGTTCCTTTTAGGGCGCGAGTAGTCGTGGATAGGCGCCGCGTACAGAGAGCCGACTACGTACTTTTTAAGTACGGCGCCCCAATGCGTTTGGCTCACATTGGTCAGTTTGGCTAGCTCGCTAGCATAGTGGTTAGGCAGCGATCCTGCAGCAGCTACTTCAGCACATGCGTCGAAGACAATTTGGTCCCGTCGAGTGTCTAGGGCTTCTGCTATAATGTCCTTATCTCCTTCGTCTAGAGTATCGTAGCACTCATCCCACGGATGGACGGACGTATTATCTCCTGAGAAGATACTCTCGGAGAGGACACATACCCCTCCTTTGCCTCCCGCGTATCTCCTACGAAGTTGTTCCTTATCCTCCTCTGTCAGCTGTGAGGACAAGTAGGCGAAGTACTTTTCGAGGGATAGGTACGACTCTACTCGATAGAGGGGAGGGCGAACGGGAGCACCCCCGACAGCTTCAATGAGCGTAGGGCTAACTAGAAGAGTCTCATCGAGGCCTCCCACTAGAGAATTCACGTCTAGATCCGCCGCGATCATAGCGATGGGCACGTAGACGCATAGGTCCTTTTTCACGAAACTTTTGTAGAGCCGGACGAATCGAGGGAGGTCTCTCTTCATTATATGTAAGGCTTCGTGGATTATGACCGTCCAGAAGTCCCTACACTTTTTTATCCTCTCTATGAAGGACATGTCTATATGTAAGAGATAGCCTGTTCTATCGAATCCTACGGCCATTGGCGCTATGTAGCTGTCGTGGTGCACGTGTGTACATCTACGCAACACCGCGTAGGCGACCACGGCTTCGGATTGTAGCGCGTTAAGAGGCGTACGCCCCATGATTAGGTCGTTTAGTGTACCCCAGAGTCTTTGGAGCTTTTCGTGGGGAGTTGCATTTATACGGTATCTCTCTTCCATGCGGGGGGCTCCTGTGCTAGAGTTCTAGTTGTGTATCGTGTCGGAGTTGTTACGCGCTTCCATACACTGTAATATCTCTTCTAATCGTGAAAGCTGAGGCCGTTATGCGTATAGTAGACCACCGGACTGACAAGGACTTATCTTCTCTAGTCGAGATCGCGGGCGCGGAGAACGCGATGGGCTATCGGTCTTTTCTCAACGCACAATACGGGGGCGGGGGAGGCGCGGTTAAGATTGCGGCTTACAAGCCTGTCTACGCTTGGCCGGAGAAATCACTGTTTCCCGTACATACAAACGAAGACGCAGTCCTATCGTGGATGTACTGTGTTAAGCAGGCCTCGGATATTCCGCAGAAGGTACTAGGTATCATATGTGAGAACGTTACGACTTACGGGCATAACGCCGAGAAGATCGCGCATGAAGTTCTGTGCAATGTCAACGCGTACGTGACGACGACTAAATGCGCCGCTGCAGACGAGAGAGACCCTAACTACCTGTACGCGCTTCCAGACATGCAGAGGCTCCGTATCGACACGCCCGACTTAGTAAAGCACTCCGCAGCTGTACTAATTGAGAATTCCGCCCGACTCCACACGCCTACGTCTGTCCTGGCATCAACACGCCTAGTTAAGCGGGCGCAGGAATTTAGTATGCCTATCGAGGATCTGCCTATTGAAGTATATAAATACGCAGGCCTCACAAGATGCCGGATAGGCACTCTACTTGAGAATGTGGAGGCGCGTATAGGATCCTGCTATCTGAGGGGTGATACAGAGGGCGCGACAACCTACGACAAGATAGCCAGCGTCATTACGGATAACCAGACGACTACGGGATTCCTAAGCGATAGGAATAAGCTCGCTAGTATCGTAGACGCGCTCTCCGCAGCCGACGAGACGTACAATCTAGACCGGGACTACCACACAAAGTTGCTCCCCCCACAACTCGCGGTGTTTAACTCGGAAAAACTCGCGGTGGAAGCGGCTGAAATTGCGGGGCTCATGGTTCCGTGGTCGACCCTCTATGCTATAGATATCGAATTTTACCGAGACATCCTAGGAGACGGCTTCGTAGAACATATCAAAGGGGAAGACGGCTCGGTCGACCCTGAGCAGCTCAAAATGATTATCCCTACATTACCTCTCCCTCAAAAGCAGGCGTTAGCCACCCAGCTAAAGGCATACGTCTAATGCTTGTTGTACTGAAGCATAAATACTCAGACGCGTCTGATAAGCTTAAGAGCGCAGCTAAAGACATATTGCTCGACGAAGACGCGAGCGCTGAGACTGTCTGGCATGCAACACATTTCATCCTAGGCCCAGACGCTGCGGATTATCTAGGGGAGACGCGTCGTAAAGCTTTTTCTGATGGAGCCGTCTCTATCGCTGCGAGCAATCTGGATAAATTCAACGCGACGGTAGCCCTGCTGATTAGACAGAACGCTTTTGTGGACGCCGTTACATTCGAGGACACTGTCTTAGCGTATAACGGGCACGAGAATAACGTTGAGCTCCTAGAGGAGGCGACTCCTTCACAGATACTATACGGCCTTAGCACGATCCTGAGCCTCTTAAGGGGGAGTGTTGCGGGAGAGTATATGTCAGCACACCCTGACTTCTCGGGAGTGTACACCGATAATGAAGCGGGAGATGTGAGTAAGATAGGAAGTCTATTGGGCGCGGAGGTTATTAGCTACGTAGCACTCATGCACTATATATACGGATGTGTAGCAGTCCTCCCCGAATTAGTCTGGGCGTCTGCGTCCCTAAAGAACATGATTCCTAAGGAGAGCTGGCCCCTCCGACGGCGCGTAGATGACCGCGCGCAGATGTTTCCTAGTAACGATATCCTAGCGTCTATGGTGTACAAGGAGACACAGCTAGACGTACAGTTAGCACATCTAGCTGCGGCACGGTTGTACGCGGATGATCGGCTGGAGAGGGATAGGGACGCACTCGACTCCCTAACTAAGCAGGCTCTCGCGTAGTTTTACGTGATGTCCTCACTTGTCATGCTGACCGCCACTCTAAGACGCCGGAGGGCAATCGTATGCACACGGGGGTCATCATGCATCTTGGACTCCATATTGTAGTGCCATGTGTTGAAGGACGTGCCCCCTACTAGGACAGTGTCTCCACTGAGCGTATTAATCTCACGGAGTACTGCGGAGTACGTACTCCAGTGAGAGGACTTCAACGTCAGGAAGAGTCTTATGTGGAAATCCACACTTTCGCTGAAGTCTTCGTTTATAGAGATTACGTAGTGGGCTAGTCCTCTCAGAATCTTGGTGATGGATGCCTCTTTCCCCTCTTCGATCATGGCAACGAACTTGTCGCCAGTATCGTCTCCCTCCACTCCGACTCCTTTGTGGAGGTCCCTGGGCTGGATGAAACCCTCAGGCTTCGTTAGAGCAGACCAAAAGGACCTCGCATTAACAGGTCCTAGGATACCGGAGATTACAGACAGGAGCGTAATCTCCTCATTTAGGGTAAAGGACTT
>VAPH01041418.1_pt1 | contig 13805 bp, 7 predicted proteins | sample 3393861 | NCBI WGS metagenome assembly VAPH01 (sample SAMN08290439, study PRJNA428436) | hydrothermal vent metagenome | isolation source: Deep-sea hydrothermal vent chimney | place: Atlantic Ocean: South-mid Altantic Ridge | reverse complement strand
TGAATGCCGATGTCACCTTCGGTGTGACCACGTCCGTAGTGAACAAGGTCGATGCGACGGTCACCGAATTGCAGGGACATGCGGTCGGTGAAAGTCATCGTGGGCCAGGTCAGTCCGGGGATCGAATCGATGTCCATGAAGAGGCGCGGGAACCGCCGGGCCTCTGACTCGAAGTCCTGTTCGCCGCGTTCGGTGATGAGTCGCAGCGTGCCCTCGTGCGCAATGATGTGTTCTGCACCGTATGCAGAGGCGCCGAGCGTTCGGACCGCGTGGTAGTGGGTGAGGATGATGTACTTGATCGGTTTATCAGAAATCTCGGACCGAATGACATCGATCCACTCTTGCGCGTGTGCCGGTGTGGCGCGCGCATCAATGACAGCAAGGCTATCGGGTCCGACAATGCACCCGACGTTTGGATCGCCCTGGGCTGTGAAGGCAAAAACACCGTCAGCAAGCTCGTCCAGCGTCGCCGCCTTCGCATCTAAATCACTCGACGACGCGAATGGTTTCGGGGTTGGTGTCGTTTCCATGCGGCTCCCTCGTAACAGCTCTCACGAATTACTTCCTATATGAAGTAATTCGATAGTATAAGCACACCCGGGGGCGGAAAACGCCGCTCAGTCGCGCTGCATGTACGGAAACCAAGCGTGGTCCCACGGGCGTGGCGTTACCCCGAGTCGGAGAATCGACCGACGGCTACGAACACCGCCAGAGCCGTAGATATCACGTCCGTGACGCCGGTTCTGAGTTCACTTGCGCTTCATGTGAAACTGCATCCCAAGAGCCATCTGCACCTCAAGGCCGGGGGCGGCAGGGGGTGTCAGGACACGGACGATCTCCAATTGACCACTTCAAGATCAGCCCGATGGCACGAACCAAGTTGTGTTCGTGTATACAGAAAGCAGAGAAAACGGTCGATACTTTGTATGAGGGACGGCAGTTATGTGTCCCCTATGTACCCACAAACGATGAGGCTCATGAAGTACACGAAAAACTCGACATGGTGGGGGCTTTCGCTCGCACTCGCATTGATCGCAGCATCCTGCGGTGGCGGCGCCGGCGATGCCCCTGCGACAACGACCACTGCAGCTGTGCTGGTCGGGGCTACCACTACAACCACGATTCCTGTCACCACTACTACCGAAGCACCTGGCATCGCCACAACACAGACCCCCACGACCACAACCACTGCCGCACCGGCCACGACCACAACGACCGTTGCACCACCCACCGTGTCACCGGGAACGGTTCTGGTCACCAACGAAGACGGGGTCTATGTCGTCACACTCTCCGGTGTGATTGCGACCGTTATCGATGCCAACCCGGGTGTCGTCGGGGGAATCATCAACTATGCAATCGACGATACTCAAGGCGGGGTTATCTTCGAGTTGCCGGGCAGCCCGTGGACGACATGGGGCAGCGATTCGATCATCTACCGCATACCGGCCGGGGCCGACGCTGCGAGCACACTGCTGATCCCATCGGCGACGCAGGGACTCTCCCTGGAGGACGTCGAGATTCGCGACGGTGACGTAGCGGTGTATTACACGCGACTTGAGACCGCAGCCGGACCTCCCGAGTTTTTCCAGACGCTCCGCACGTACAACCTGACATCCTTATCGGTGACTGAGCTCGGCCTGGTCGGTGGTTGGGAGAGTGGTTCCTCCGCAATCAGCGCCGGAGCCGACCGCACAATGCGTAACTGGGACGGAGAAGGGTGGTCGGGTGTCATGATTGAAGATCACGCGGGTACGACGCTCGCTCTTGCGGGCAACCCCGAGCCGGATGGTGTTTTCGACTGCTACCCGGATTGCGTGACGGCCTCGATCACACCCGATGGCACGAAGGTCGCTTGGGCACGTCAGACGAGTACTGGACTTGAGGTCACGCTCGCATCACTCCAGTCCGGGGCGGTCTTGTTGAACGTCACGCTCCCGGGAATCGTCGCCGGGTACGTCGACCGCCTCGACGTCAACGATGACTACATCGTCGTCAACACAATCGAAGAAGGCTCCGAGTTCCCGACCGCTGCCCGAATCATCGACATCGCATCGGGCGGGGTCACCAACTACGTGGTGCCGATTCCCGGTCGGGCAAGCCTTCTGCGCTCACCAATCCAGACGTCGGGTGTCGTTTCCTGGCCATGACCCGAGCGTTGACCGTCCGCGGACCGACCCTCGGCACCTCGTACCGGGTCCCGGTACATGCCCGGCCGCGCTGACCGGTCGGTCCATACTGCCAACAAGCCACGAGCCGCACGATCTTGCAGCCGACCTCTGGTTCCCCTAACCGGTTTTTTCGCGGTCTTGGATTTGCCCGCGCATAAATGGTAATCCTCGGTACATTGGGGACAGTTGGCATTTTTGCCAATAGCTGGAGCGAGCCGCCCAGGCTCCCGAAGCACAACACAGGAAGGGTATGAGGTTGAAGAAACTCCAACTTCTATTGAGCGCATTTGTGCTCGTGGTGCCACTGCTGGCGATTGGACCTGCCGCCGTCGCAGCATCGGATTCAACAAATTTCTACACAACTCTATCGGGGAACAACCAACCAGCACCGGTCGCAACGGACGCTACGGGAGCCATAGGGCTGTCACTCAGCGCCGACGAAACCACACTCACATTCGTGGCCGTGGTCAACGATCTGATGGGGGCAACGGCCGCTCACATCCATATCGGACCCGCCGGTGCGAATGCCCCGGCCGTGGCTCCACTATTCGGACCGAATGCCGGGCTCGATATCGACGGCGTGCTGGCGCGCGGGAGTATCACCGAGACAGACCTGATGTCTGGAACCATGGCGGATCTGGTGACCGCACTCCGGGCCGGAAACGCGTACGTGAATGTCCACACAACGGGTAACCCATCGGGCGAAATCCGGGGCCAGATCGACGCTCTCACAACGTTCACCGGAAGTCGTTTCACGGATGATGACGGCAACATTCACGAGAGAAACATCGAACTCATCGCGGCCGCCGAGATCACCAAGGGCAACAACCCGCCCGCCAACGATCAGTTTGGGCCGGACGACTCGGTTACCCGGGGTCAGATGGCTGCGTTTCTTGCCCGAGCCCTCGGTCTTGAAACGCCGGCCACCGACTTCTTCACGGACGACGACGGCTCGATCTTTGAAGGCAACATCAATGCCATAGCGGCAGCGGGAATCACAGTCGGGTGCAACCCGCCGGCCAACGACAACTTCTGCCCCAACGACACCGTCACACGCGGCCAGATGGCCACATTCCTGGTGCGCACACTCGACCTCGCACCGGCACCGATGGACTTCTTCACCGATGACGCGGGCAGCGTCCACGAAGGAAACATCAATGCACTCCGCATGGCCGGTATCACGGTCGGATGTAACCCGCCGGCGAGCGACCTGTTCTGCGGCGAGTCTCCAGTGCTCCGTTCGGAAATGGCGACGTTCCTAGCGCGTGGCCTCGGATGGGCCGACGTCGAGCCGCTCTATGCGCTGACGATCATGCACAACAACGACGGCGAGTCCGAATTGCTCGACGACAACGGTGTCGGCGGGGGGGCTCGGGTCATGACCGTCCTCGACGATATCCGCACTACCGCGGCCGCCGCCGACGTACCGACGATTTTGCTCTCCTCGGGAGACAACTTCCTACCCGGACCGGAGTTCAACGCCAGCCTTTCTGCCGGTATGTTCTTCGATCAGAAAGCATTGGAAGCATTCGACTACACGGCTGTGGCCATCGGTAACCATGAGTTCGACTTCGGACCGGATGTGCTCGCAGACTTCTTGTCGGCATACACATCGCCACCTCCGTACCTGTCGTCCAACCTGGACTTCAGCAACGAACCGGCGCTGGATGCACTTGTTACCGCGGGAGTTCTGAAGCCGAGCACGATGATTGATGTCGATGGTCGTAAGATCGGAATCGTCGGTGCAACGACGCCGTCGATTACGTCGATCTCGAGTATTCGTGACGTGATAGTCGATCCTGACTACGCAGCAACGATCCAGACCGAGATCGACGCCTTGATCCTTGCCGGTGCAGAGATCATCGTGACAGTGAGCCACCTCCAGGACGTCACTCAGGAGCTCGCGCTCGCTGAGATGCTCTCGGGCGTGGACATCATGATCGCCGGTGGAGGGGACGAGTTGCTCGCCAACCCGGGCACGACACTCATCCCCGGTGACGAGAGCCAGATCTTCGGGACCTACCCTCTGTGGGCGAACAATGCCGACGGCATGAAAACACCGATCGTGACAACAAATGGCCAATACCGGTATGTCGGGAAGTTGACCGTGGCCTTCACTGCTGATGGAGAGCTTGCCGGTGTTGATACCGGGAGCGGGCCGGTTGCAGTCATGGGCCAGACGCAGAATGCAACACTGCTCACCGACGTCGAAAATCCTGTTTCGACGTTTGTCGCCGGCCTGGCAACAACAGTGGTTGCGACTTCCGAAGTCGCTCTCGACGGTGTTCGTGGCAACGTAAGAACAATGGAGACGAACCTCGGTAACCTTGCCGCTGACTCTCTGTTGTGGCAAGCAACAGAGCTCGCTGCCGGGTTCGGGGTAGCTACACCCGATGTCGCCCTCCAAAACGGAGGCGGCATGCGCAACGACGCAGTGATCCCGGTCGGTGACTTCACCGAACTGGACACGTTCGACGTACTGCCGTTCCCGAACTTTGTGACAATCATTCCGGACATTCCTCGATCCCAGTTCAAGGAGATCCTCGAGAACGCCGTGTCGCAGGTAGAGACTGTCAGTGGGCGGTTCGCCCAGGTGGCGGGATTCTCGTTCACCTACGACCCGAACGGGACCGCCCAGGTCGTCGATGATGACGGCGTGGTGCTCACACCCGGAACGCGGATTCAGACAGTCACACTGGACGATTCGACATCGATAGTTGCGGCTGGCGCCGTTGTTGCCGGACCGGACCTGACGATCGCCACGATCGACTTCCTCGCCCGCGGTGGTGACCAGTATCCGTATCGTGACGCACCGATCACATTGCTCGGCGTTTCTTACCAGCAGGCGTTGAGCAACTATCTGCAAGCCGCGATCGTCGATGGCGGTCTCGGCGGAACTATCACAGCGGCCGACTACCCCGAGAGCGGTGAAGGAAGGATCACCGCTCTCTAACGCCAAAGGTCGACATCCAAGTCGCTTGAGATACCCACTTACGTAGATGGAGGGTTGCCGGACACGGCAACCCTCCATCTACGTCCGAGTGCGAACACACCCCGATCGCTTGCAGTAACGTGCACGATTCGTCATGCGATCCATCCGCCACATTTCTTCATTCGTCGTTGTAGCACTCATCGCCGCCACCTGTTCGAGCGGTGACACTGCCTCCACTGCACCAGAATCACCAACACCCTCGACGGCGCCTGCCACGCCATCCGTGCCAATGCCGCGGGCGACCGAGCAAGACAGTGTCGTCCCCGGTATCGCGTTCCTGGAGATAAACGACTTTTCGGAGTTTCGAGTCCACCGACCAGTACTGGGACAACCTGACCGCGAAAACCCGCATCGCGCGTGAAATCGCGGACACCGCACCAAACGACCTATGGCTCGCCTACCAACTTGCGACAGTCGATCCGACCGAGATCGAACGGTTCCTCAACTCACCTGCTGCGCCGTACTTCGATGTCCTATCGCTGCACCCCTACGCGTGGCCGGATTTTCCACCACCGGCATCCTGGCTCCCCGCCCTCATCGCGGATACCCGGCGACTGATCGCCCACTCGGGGGTTGATCTGGATATTTGGTTCACTGAGGTTGGTGCCCCGATCAACGCAGCACCAGCCGACGGTTTCTTCGGATACCCCGCGACGGGCGAACCGGTGGATGGTTTAGATCCAGCCCAGGCGGCCGATTTTCTCGCCCAGACGTACTCTCTTGCTCTTGCGTCCGGTGTGAAGAAAGTGTTCTGGTACAACTATCGCGACGCTGGTCCTGAGCGGGACATGGCCGAGAGCAACTTTGGCCTTGTCGACTTCCGGGGTTTCCCCAAACCCGCATATGCGGCCTATGCGACGAGCGCGACCATGTTGGAGTTTGCCGAACCTGTCTCGTTCGAACAGCGCGGGGCCACCTCCATAACCACATTCTCAACCGAAGAGTTCCTCGTCACAGCAATCTGGTCATCGAAGGAAACAACGTTTGGCCTTGCCGAGTTGGGTGACATCGGCAGGATCGTAGATCAATACGGTGCCGACCAGCCGCTCACCGAGGCCATCAACGTAACCCCCTCAGTCGCGTACATCGTGTCAGACCGATAGCCGACCCATCCGCCCAATCGCTGGACGACGCCGACCTCCTACGCGACGGAGAGTATCCTTGCCTGCGCAGACACGGAATGGCGGAGAAACATTGATCATCGACGGATTCACGCACCAGCTCCCCGACATGGATCCCGAAGAGACGCGGGAGTGGTTGGATTCGCTCGATAGCGTTGTCGAGTCTGACGGTACGCTCCGTGCCCAGATGTTGATGGCTCGTCTCATTGAGCACTCCCGGCACCGCAACATCGGGGTTCCCGCTTCGGTTTCCACTCCCTATGTGAACACCATCCCCGCAGAGCATGAGGCCGCCTTCCCGGGAGACGCTGATCTGGAACGGCGCATCCGGCGCCTCATACGATGGAACGCCGCTGTCATGGTTACCAAGGCCAACATGACGTCGGATGGCATCGGTGGGCACCTCTCGTCGTTTGCGAGTTCAGCCCTGCTCTACGAAGTTGGCTTTAACCACTTCTTCCGTGGCCACACCGCGGATCAGCGCGGCGACGCGGTCTACATCCAGGGGCATGCATCGCCGGGCATCTATGCCCGCGCGTTTATGGAGGGACGGATCGATGAGTCACATCTCGACAACTTCCGTCGTGAAATCGGTGGTGGCGGCCTGTCGTCATACCCGCATCCGAGGCTCATGCCCGACTTCTGGGAGTATCCGACCGTCTCGATGGGACTCGGTCCAATCAACTCGATCTATCAGGCTCGTTTCAACAAGTACTTGGAACATCGTGGCCACGACGACACCTCAGGTTCGCGAATCTGGGGTTTCCTCGGCGACGGAGAAACGGACGAACCGGAGACTCTCGGAGCAATAACGCTCGCTGGCCGTGAACACCTCGACAACCTCACGTGGGTCGTCAACTGCAACCTCCAACGCCTCGATGGCCCAGTCAGGGGAAACGGCAAGATCATTCAGGAACTCGAGGCAATCTTTCGCGGTGCCGGGTGGAACGTCATCAAGGTCATATGGGGCACGAACTGGGACGAACTCCTTGCGAACGATAAAAGCGGGTCTCTCGTCACCAAAATGAACACAACCGTCGACGGGGAGTATCAACGCTACAAGGCGGAGAGCGGAGCATTCGTCCGCGAACACTTCTTCGGACCCGATCCACAGTTGCGCGAACTCGTCGCCCACCTCTCCGATGACGAGGTGTGGGCACTCCGCCGTGGTGGGCTCGACTACCGCAAGGTCTACACCGCCTATCGGGCCGCAACCGAACTCAAGGGGGCACCGACAGTCATCCTCGCGAAAACGATCAAGGGGTGGGAGCTCGGCAAGGGAGTCCAGGGCGGCAACAGCACCCACAGCATCAAGAAGCTCTCCGTGGACCAGCTCAAGACGCTTCGCGTCAAGCTCAAACTGGAGGACGACGTCCCGCTCGAGGCCCTAGCCGAAGACCAGGATCCACCGTATGTGCGTCCCGCACCCGACTCCCCCGAAGCGAACTATCTCCGCGATCGACGTGCGGATTTAGGCGGACCGTTGCCGCGGCGTACGACCGATATCCGCAAGCCGCTCATGATGCCGGACGACAAGGTTTTCGAGGAGTTCGACCCCGGTTCGGGGACCACTCAGGTATCGACAACGATGGCCTACACCCGCCTGCTGAGAAGCCTGTGCCGTGATGAAAACATGGGTGACCGCGTGGTTCCGATCATCCCCGACGAGGGGCGCACTTTCGGCATGGATGCCCTGTTCAAGGAACTCGCCATCTATGCCCCGAAGGGTCAGCTGTACGAACCGGTTGATCACGCAATGTTGCTGTCATACGAAGAGCGATCCGACGGGCAGATCCTGCAGGAAGGCATCACGGAAGCCGGCTCGATGGCGAGCTGGATCGCGGCAGCGACGTCCTATGCGACCCGCGGTATTCCGATGGTGCCATTCTTCACGTTCTATTCGATGTTCGGGTTTCAACGAATCGGTGACCTCGCCTGGCTGGCGGCAGATATGCGAGCCCGCGGGTTCCTCATCGGTGGCACAGCGGGTAGAACAACACTGCACGGCGAGGGACTCCAACATCAGGATGGCCACTCACCGTTGTTGGCCTCGACTATCCCCGTCGCCGAGGTATACGACCCCGCGTTTGCGTACGAAACGGCAGCAATCATCAAACACGGTTTGCAACGCATGTACGTCGAGAACGAAGACGTCTACTACTACCTGACGCTATACAACGAGAACTATGTCCAGCCACCGAAACCGGACCGCATTGACGAAGGCATCATCAACGGTATCTACCGCTTTGCAACAGCACTCGACGGCACGACCTCCCAGGCAACGATTCTGTTCTCCGGGGCATCCCAGGGCGCGGCCCGTCAAGCACAGCGCGACCTCGCCGACCAATACGGAGTCGGAGCCGAGCTGTGGAGTGTTACTTCGTACAAGAAACTCCGAGAACAGGCACTCAGTGTTGAACGGTGGAACCGTCTGCACCCGCTTCAGGAAAAGAGAATCCCATTGGTCACCCAACAGCTCTTGCTGGCGAGAGGACCGGTCGTGGCAGTAACCGACTACATGCGCGCAGTACCAGACCAGGTCTCGCGCTGGGTGCCCAGCGCATATGTGTCCCTGGGGACCGACGGTTTCGGGCGGTCCGACGTTCGCGAAGCGCTGCGGTCGTTCTTCGAAGTCGACCCGGGCCACATCGTGGTCACCGTCCTTGGGCAGCTCGCCGATCAAGGTTCCATCGATATACACCTCGTGGACCAGGCAGTCGCACACTACGGTATCGACACAGATATCTCGGCACCATGGGAAGCAGATCTGTAGGACTCGTCCACCACCTCCGGCGATGCGCGGGCTACTGACTCGGAGAACGCGCATTCCTTTACTACTCTTGCACTCAGCACGGTTGACACTGTTGAGGGAGAGCACCCGATGGATTCGCTGGTCCGCCAGTTAGGTGATGTCGGCATGGCCGACATCGAGCAAGTCGGAGGGAAGAACGCATCCCTTGGGGAGATGATCTCCAATCTCGCCGAGACCGGAGTCCGTGTTCCCGGAGGGTTTGCGACGACCGCTGACGCCTTTTGGGATTTCATCACCACGAACGGCCTTGATACCCGGATCAACGAACTGCTGGACACTCTGGACGTTGACGATGTCGTAGCCCTCACCCGAGCGGGGTCAGCAATACGTCAGTGGGTTGTTGAAGCGCCGCTGGGCGACCGCCTCAAACAGGAGATCACCGATGCGTATCTGGCGTTCTCCCCATCCGGGGACGGCGCCGTGGCCGTGCGATCATCAGCAACCGCCGAGGACCTGCCCGACGCATCGTTCGCGGGACAACAAGAGACCTTCCTCAATGTCGTCGGAGTGGAAGCAGTCCTCCAGGCGGTCCACGAGGTATTCGCCTCCCTCTACAACGACCGTGCAATCGCCTATCGCGTCCACAAGGGATTCGCTCATCGTGAGGTCGCTCTGTCCGCCGGCGTGCAACAGATGGTGCGATCAGATTGTGGAGCCAGTGGCGTCATGTTCACCATGGATACCGAATCCGGTCACGAAGGTGTGGTGTTCATAACCTCAGCGTACGGACTCGGGGAATTGATAGTGCAAGGTGCAATCGTCCCCGACGAGTTCTATGTGTTCAAGAGATCGCTCGCTGAGGGACGACCTGCTGTCATTCAGCGTCGCATGGGATCGAAACACCGCGAGATGGTTCTCAAGGACGCGGGGGTCGCTGAACAAGATGTCTCAGAGGAGCGCCGCCTCCAGTTCTCGCTAACCACCGACGAAGTCGAAGAACTAGCCCGGCTCGCCGTCATCATCGAAGCGCACTACGGCAGGCCAATGGACATCGAATGGGGCAAGGACGGGATCGACGGCGAGCTCTACATTCTTCAGGCCCGGCCTGAAACTGTGCAGTCACAGTCGTCGACCAACACACTCGAACGGTTCCAACTGAACGAGCGAGGTCCGATTCTCGTCGAGGGTCGCTCAGTCGGTCAACGAATCGGCACCGGCGTCGTGCGTGTCATCAAGTCACCGAGCGAAATGGACCGAGTGCAGGATGGTGATGTTCTCGTCGCGGATATGACCGATCCCGATTGGGAGCCCGTTATGAAACGCGCGAGTGCAATCGTCACCAACCGTGGTGGACGCACGTGTCATGCAGCCATCATCGCCCGCGAGCTCTCCATCCCGGCCGTCGTGGGGACCGGAGATGGCACGAGCCTCCTGACCGACGGACTCGACGTCACGGTCTCCTGCGCCGAGGGAGATACCGGGTTTGTATACGAGGGCATCCTCGACCACGAGGTTCTGCGCGTGGAACTCGACTCGATGCCCGAACTGCCCACCAAGATCATGATGAATGTCGCAAGTCCAGACCGGGCATTTTCGTTCTCACAACTCCCGAACGCGGGGGTCGGCCTGGCTCGTGTGGAGTTTGTCATCAACAACGTGATCGGAGTGCATCCCCGGGCGCTCCTCGACTACCCCGATCTTCCACCGGAAATCGCCGACCAGGTAGGCAAGCGTGTGGCCGGCTACCCGGACGCTCGAACGTTCTTCGTCGACAAACTTCGCGAGGGTGTGGCAACGATTGCAGCCGCATTCGCTCCGGAACCGGTGATCGTCAGACTCTCCGACTTCAAGTCGAACGAATACGCTCACCTTATCGGGGGCACCTTGTATGAACCGGTTGAGGAGAATCCGATGATCGGGTTCCGCGGAGCTTCGCGCTATCGCTCCGCCGGCTTCCAGGAGGCCTTTGCACTGGAATGCGAAGCGATCCGATCCGTACGCGACGACATGGGTCTCACCAACGTTGAGGTCATGGTGCCTTTCGTGCGCACCGTGGGCGAAGCGCGCGAAGTCGTGGATGTTCTCGCCGGAAACGGTATCGTCCGCGGCGAAAACGGCTTGCGGCTCATCATGATGTGCGAGATCCCTTCGAATGCGTTACTCGCTGACCAGTTCCTTGAATTGTTTGACGGGTTCTCGATCGGGTCGAACGATCTCACACAGTTCACGCTGGCATTGGACCGAGATTCGGGGCTCGTCGCCGAGCTCTTCAACGAACGCGACGAAGCAGTCCTGGCTCTGATCTCGATGGCACTCGATGCGTGCCAACGCGCCAACAAGTACATCGGCATCTGCGGTCAGGGTCCATCAGACCATCCAGACTTCGCAGAGTGGCTTGCCGATCGCGGGATCTCGAGTATCTCACTGAATCCGGATACCGTCATCGCCACCTGGCTTCACCTGGCCAAGATCGACGTATGAGCGACACCACGATTCCACGACGAGCGGTCTTCTGCGTCTCGGACCACACCGGGGTGACCGTCGAGGCGCTCGCTCGATCGATCCTGGCGCGCTTTGAGGACGTCGACTGGGTATATCTCGTCCGTTCGTTCGTCGACACCGATGCAAAGGCAGCCACGGTTGCGGAGGAGATCGTAAGAATCGGCGGTCGCCTCGATGACCGTCCGATCGTATTCACGACGCTGATCAACAAGAACCTCGAAAAGTACGTCGGTTCAGCCGACGCACTGGTGCTCAACACATTCAGTGCGTTCCTCCCCGCGCTCTCGGAAGAACTCGGCAGCCTGCCAAGCCGGGACATCGGAAGTTTCCACGGCATGTCGGACAGCAAGGGATACCAGCGACGCCTCGACGCGGTCGACTTCACCCTAAGCACCGATGACGGTGTGAATGTTCACCACTACGACCGTGCGAACGTCGTTGTGATCGGCGTATCGCGTTGTGGGAAGACACCGACCTGCCTGTATCTCGCAATGCACTACGGTGTCTGGGCCGCAAACTATCCGCTGACTGAGGAAGACTTGATCTCACCACGGCTATCTACGGCGTTGGCGGGCCATACCGACAAGCTCTGCGGATTGACGATTGACCCGGTGCGCCTCCATCAAATTCGACAGCAGCGCCGGCCCGATTCCCCGTACGCATCCCTCGAGCGCTGTAGGTCTGACGTCGAGCGCGCTGAACGGCTCTTCCGGACGATCGGCATGAAACCGACAGATACGACCGCGACATCGGTTGAAGAAATCTCGGCCCGCATAGTGAAGTCAATGAAACTAGGGGATCGCCCCAAGGTTTAACCGGAACCGGCCGATAGAGACCACGTGCCATCGGTTTGTCCAGGCATCGGCACCACTCGGTCGAAACACTGTTAGTGGTCGCTTATCGCTTGCTTAATCCAGCATCCTGCATAGTGACGTCGGTGGTAGGACATCTTGGCCATACCGACGGTCCGAAAAGACGGGCCCGGCGACCAAAAGGACGATTGACAATGATGAAGCGATTGGCAAGCTTGCTAGCAATAGCAATCGCCGCAAGCGCTCTGATGGCACCGGCGGCTGCATCTGCCAGCACGACCGAGGCGATCGCTGATACCGGTGGTATGACGCTCACACTTGGTGTGCTCGGCTCACCGCTAACGACCGTATCCGTCGTACTCGATGACATCGGGCACATCACAGAGGTCGTCTTAGACGACCCGGACCTCGCGAGCACGGATTCTGGGGACCACAAGGTTCGGTTCACGAATGAAGATGGGACGACTCGCGTCGAGGTGAAGGCGAAGAAGGACAAGCTCAGCGCCGAGATTAAGTCGGCGGATCTGGCCGCAATTCTTGGCAGCAACACGTGGACAGGCATCCTGTTCGGTGCCGACGATGCCTCACAAGTGGCGTTCGATGTCATAGAGAACGCTGATGGGAATCCGGAAATCACCAACGTGTCTGTGGTTGCTCTCTACCCGGAAGACGCCACCTACGAGATCGGCACCGTGAAGAACAAGACGGACGACGATGATGAGGCCGAATCTTCGGTGAAGATCAAGTTCGTATCGAATGGCTATACGATGACGCTGAAGATCAAGGTCGAGATGGACCGTGAGCACGACGACAGCGACACCATGGTGAAGCTCAAGGTCGAACTCAAGGGCAAGGATCAGCAGAAGCTGAAGGATCAAGCTCTTGCTGACCTCGTTGGATCGTACGTCTGGGACGGTCGCTACTGCGACGGAACCCCGCTGACGGTCTCCTACACGATCTCGGACGCCGGTGACGTTGCCGTCGACGGCGTGACGATCGACGGAACAGCATCTGACGCTTACGAACTCAAGACCAAGAACTACGGCTTCGAGGTGAAGTTCAACGACTCCGATGCCAAGGTCAAGGTCGAGCTCAAGCAGGACAACGGACTGTGGGACCTGAAGGTCAAGTCGGATACCACTAGCAAGTGCGATGACGGCGATGATGACGGCGACGACAACGACGGCGATCACAACGGCAACTCCGATGATGACGGCGACGACAACGACGGCGATCACAACGGCAACTCCGATGATGATGATGATGATGACGGCGACAACGACGGCGATCACAACGGCAACTCCGATGATGATGATGATGACGGCGACAACGACGGCGATCACAACGGCAACTCCGGCGGTGGCGACGACGATGATGACGACGGCGGCGATGACGGCGATGACGACTAGCGCACCACGCGACTCATGGCGGCGGCCCCTCGGGGCCGCCATCGTGTTG
>VAPH01009198.1_pt1 | contig 13813 bp, 10 predicted proteins | sample 3393861 | NCBI WGS metagenome assembly VAPH01 (sample SAMN08290439, study PRJNA428436) | hydrothermal vent metagenome | isolation source: Deep-sea hydrothermal vent chimney | place: Atlantic Ocean: South-mid Altantic Ridge | reverse complement strand
TTTACAAGATCTCCCCCAACAGCTTGCATTAGATCTCCTCCCCAAATTCTAAATTCAGCCTGATCATCCTTTTGTGAAAGAGCTTTCATCAAATTTGAAGCATGTAAATCGCCCGATGCTTCTCCCGCAATGATATAATATTTCATACCCTGAATATTCCTTAATTTAACTATAAGAGGATCTATAAAAAAAGGATTAACCTTTTCTTTTATAAATTTACAAAAACTGGCTAATTAATATCAAAAATGCAACAACAAAAGTTGCAATCAACACACCTCTTGCTCTATAATCTTGCTTCTTTTTTAAAAAAATAAAAAAAACGAATAAGTTAGGTATTGCAGCGAGACCTAAAATTTTTCCGTACAATTTACCTTCTTTAATTATTTTCAATGTTTCTTCAAAGCTATGTGGTGAAACCAATTCAATATAAATATAGAGTCCAAAAACAGTAGCAATCAAGGCTATAATAAATCCTATAAAAATTTCTTTTTTCATCATAATTTCCATGAGTTTAATTCTTGAATATAGTGATGAGCAGTTAGGTCAAAATGAACCGGAACAACTGATATATACTCATTTTCCAAGGCCCAAACATCTGTGTCTTCTCCATGATCTAAATTCACAAAATTTCCTGTTAACCAATAATATTCTTTCCCTTGCGGATTGGTTCTTTTATCAAATTCTTCAACCCAATTGGCCCTTGCTTGTCGGCAGATCTTAATTCCTTTAAAATTCTTTTTGTTGAGTTTCGGAAAATTCACGTTGAGTACTATTCCATCCGGCAATCCATTTTGAAGTACCTGAGAAACTATTTTTTTGATATGTGTTTTTAAGTTATCAAAATTAGCATTCCATGAATAATCCAATAGTGAAAACCCTATTGCCGGTACACCTTCAATTCCTGCTTCAATAGCGGCACTCATCGTACCGGAATAGATCACATTAATCGATGAATTTGATCCGTGATTGATACCTGAAACACATAGGTCGGGTTTTTTATTTAATATTTCATTAATTGCCATTTTTACACAATCGGCCGGTGTTCCGGAACACCTGTATTCTAATTGTTCACCTTCATCGTTAGTTACTGCATCACAATAAATTGTAGAATCTAAAGTTATAGCATGACCCATTCCACTTTGTGGACTATCGGGAGCAATAACAACAACGTCACCAATTTCGTTCATAACGGAAATTAGGGTTCTTATTCCTGGAGCAGTGATTCCATCGTCATTAGTGACTAAAATTAAGGGTCTTTTTTGCATTTTATGATTTTAGAACAAATTTAAACTTTTTTATGTATCCCCTTACTTAATTTATGTTTAACATTTAATTAGGAGACATTTCGCAGTATATTGTATAGTATTGTTTAATTAAATGGTGAAGAAAGTAAGAAAAACACTCATTAATCGATCTTAATCTTGAGATTTTGTTATATTGTCAACGTTTAGAATTGATGGTTGAATAAAAGTGAATGAAAAAAATTATGAGTTTTATGAAAAGAAGATATAAAATAATTTTACCAATAATAATTGTAGCAGGTTTATTATTTAGCTTTCAAATAGTCAACAACCCAGACCCCGAAAAGGATAAAATTTTAATAGGACTCATAAGATACGCATTAAAACAAGGGCATTACGAGCCTAAACAAATTAATGATGATTTTTCCGAACAAGTTTTTAATGATTTTATTGATGCTTTAGATCCTTACAAGCGTTTCTTTTTACAAAGTGATATTGACGAATTTTCCATGTATAAAAAACTGATTGATGATCAAATTAAACATGAAGATCTCACTTTTTATAATTTGGTTTACGGGCGTTTTAATCAAAGAGTGCTTGAATCGAAAAAATATTATAAAGAAATATTAAAGTCGCCTTTTGATTTTGAAAAGAAGGGCAGTTTTAATATTGATTACAGCTCGAAACCGTTTTCAAAAACTGAAGCCGAATTAATTAAAAACTGGCAACTTCAACTAAAAGTTGGCGTCTTATCACGATTACATGAAAAGATTGAATTTCAAGATCGTGAATTAAAAATTGATAGTAATTTCCAAGCTAAAAGTTTTGCTGAATTAGAAGTAGCTTCGCGGGAATCAACCAAAAAAAGTTTATATGAATTGTATAATATTATGGCGGAACTGGATGAAACTGATTGGTTTTCAGTTTTTATAAATTCATTAACCATGCAATTTGATCCACATACAAATTATTTTGCCCCAAGAGATAAAAAACGCTTTGATATAAGTATGGCTGGAAAATTAGAAGGTATAGGTGCGCGATTGATCAAGAAAGATGACTATACAAAAGTATCCGAATTAATTTCTGGTGGACCTGCTTGGAGAGCAGGTGAGTTAGAGGTTGGTGATTTGATTTTAAAAGTTGGGCAAGGTGCTGAACCTCCTATTGATATAGTTGGCATGCGTTTAGATGATGCAATTGAATTTATTAAAGGGAAAAAAGGTACTGAAGTTAGATTAACCATTAAAAAAATTGATGGAACCATAAAAGTTATTTCCATAATAAGAGATATTGTAGAATTAGATGAAACATTTGCAAAATCAAGTGTTGTTAAACTGGATGACAGAACCTTTGGAATTATTAATTTACCCAAGTTTTATATTGATTTTAACGAAAAGAATTTCCGAAATTCCGCTACAGACATGGAGCAGGAAATTGCTAGATTGAAACAAGAGAATATTGAAGGTCTTTTAATTGATTTAAGAAATAATGGCGGTGGTTCATTAAAAACAGCCATTGAAATTGCTGGTTTGTTTATAAAAGAAGGACCAATCGTACAAGTAAAATACAGAGGTGAGAAACCGAATGTTAGATCTGATAGAGATAAAAAAATTCAATGGAATGGTCCTTTGGTAATCTTAATAAATGAATTATCTGCTTCAGCTTCAGAGATTTTTGCCGCGGCTATGCAAGATTATAATAGAGCGGTAATAATTGGTAGCAAACAATCTTTTGGAAAAGGTACTGTTCAAAATGTTTTACCCTTGAATAATTACTTTAAATATTCAAAAGATCTGGGAGCTTTAAAAATGACCATTCAAAAATTTTATAGAATCAATGGAGGTTCAACTCAATTGAAGGGTGTTGAAAGTGATATTGCCATGCCGGATAGATATACCTATCTCGAAATTGGAGAGCGTGATGAAAAAAATCCATTGGCTTGGGATAAAATAGCACCTGCAAATTATAACCCCGTTGATATGTACGAAAATTTTCATACAGTTGTTAACAACAGTAAAAAACGAATTTCTCTAAATCCGAATTTTGTATTGATCGATACAGAAGCCATGTGGTTAAAAAATGGTAGAGATGACGATATTATAAGTTTAAATTATGAAGATTATAAAAAAGATCTGCAAAAACGCGAAGATGAGCGTAGAGACTTTGACCCAATTTCAGAATTCGAAAGTAATCTTGTTTTTAATTCGCCTAACTATGAGATCCCCTTAATCGAAAAAGATTCTATATTAGCAAAAAAACGTGATATTTGGCATAAAAACTTAAGTAAAGATATTTATGTTGAAGAAGCCTTAACAGTACTATCAGAATTAAAAGTAAGAAAAAATTTATTAGTAAAGAACTAGTTTTATACATACAAAAAAAGCCCTTAATAAAGATAAAATTATTAAGGGCTTTTTTTATTTTAATGTATTTTAAAAATTTATCTTTGCAAAAAATTTAACAAAATAAATTTGATTCCTGATTTTCAAAAACATATTCAAAATAACCTTTCTTTTTTAAAAGGAAAAAAACTTTTGATTGCCATTTCCGGAGGATTAGACAGTGTAGTACTCACTTACTTATTTTATGAAATGAAATTTGATATTTCACTAGCGCATTGCAATTTTAATTTACGAGGAAATGAATCTTATTTGGACGAAGAATTTGTTAAAAACACGGCTAATGAGTTAAAAAAGGAATATTTTGTAACTCATTTTAATACTGAAGAGTACGCAAAAAAAAACGGAGTTTCTATACAAATGGCGGCTCGTGAATTACGTTATAACTGGTTTGACGAATTATTACAAAACCATGATTTTGCTTACATACTTACAGCACATCATGAAGATGATAATTTAGAAACTTTTTTAATTAATTTAACTCGTGGGACAGGTCTTGAAGGATTAAAAGGAATTCCTGAAATTAACAATAAAATTATTCGCCCTTTATTACCATATAGCAAATTTCAAATTAAAGAATATGCTGTTAAAAATAATATCTCCTGGAGAGAAGATCACAGTAATTCAGACACAAAATATTTAAGAAATAAAATTCGGCATGAGCTTATTCCAATCCTAAAGGAAATAAATCCAAATTTTATGGAATCATTTGCTCATACTTTAAACTACCTTAAAGGAAGTAATCAAATTGTAGAAGACAGGATTCGAGATGTACAAAAAAATCTTTTAACAAAAGATGAAGAGCTAATAAAATTGGATATTCAAAAATTGAAAACGTTGAGTAACTCCAAATCCTATTTGTTTGAATTACTAAAAAACTATGGCTTTACTGAATGGAATGATGTCTATTCTTTGCTAGATGCACAATCAGGAAAACAAGTGTTTTCAAAAACGCATCGTTTGATTAAAGATCGAGATTTTTTATTGCTTGCTGAATTAAAAAAAATTGAGATTGATAAAATTGAGATTTTGGAGTCTACTCATAAAATTAAAGTTGATTATTTCAATTTAATTTTTAAAAATATGAATGCATCAACCCGGCATTTTTCTGATAAAAATAATGATAAACATATCGCACTAATTGATAAAGATTTGTTAAGATTTCCTCTTCATGTAAGAAAATGGAAAAAAGGAGACTATTTTTACCCGTTTGGAATGCAAGGGAAAAAAAAACTGAGCAAATATTTTAAAGATAAAAAATTGTCTTTAATCGACAAAGAAAATATTTGGTTGCTTTGTTCAGAAAATGAAATAGTATGGGTAATAAACTATCGTTCTGACAAAAGGTATACAGTTTCAAACACAACAAAAAATATTTTAAAAGTAAAAACAAAATAATAATCATTATGAAACATTTTTTAGTAGTAGTTCTTTTTATAACAGCGTTTGCTCAGGCTCAAATATTCGAACCGGTTAAATGGGAAACTTCGGTAGAAAAGGTATCAGAATCAGAATTTGACCTGGTTGTAACTGCAAATATTGATGAAAATTGGCATCTCTATTCTCAAAATGTGCCGGATGGTGGTCCAATTCCAACTACATTTAGTTTTAAAGATATAGAAGGTCAATTTCAATTAGTCGGCAAAACTATAGAAGGAGAAGGTCATGAAGAATTTGATAACGTTTTTGAAATGAATATCAAATACTTTGAAAATCAGGCTATTTTTAAACAACGTATAAAAGTCCTAACGGATAATAAAATCACAATAAATGAAACTCTTGAATTCATGGTTTGTGATGACACCACTTGTTTACCTCCTACCGACGTTGATATTTCTTTTGAAGTTCAGGGGAAGGCAGGGGATTTCTCTTCAGTAAATAATACTTCAAACACTAATTTAAATATATTAAAAGAAACTACTGAAAAGGTCAGTGATTCAAAAAACGAAAATCAAATAGAAAAAGATATTGCTACAATTAAGACAACAGAAAAACATCTCAAAAAAGAAAAATCTCAAAAAAATAAAAGTCTTTTGACACTTTTTATTCTTAGTTTTTTTGCAGGATTTGCCGCTTTACTAACTCCTTGTGTATTTCCAATGATACCCATGACGGTTAGTTTTTTTACCAAGCAAAGTAAAACCAAAGCTATTGGTATTAGAAATGCCATTATTTTTGGATTGGCAATTATCTTTTTATATGTTTTATTAGGTACGGTAGTTACTTCTATTTTTGGTGCAGATTCATTAAATGCTTTGGCAACCAATGTGTGGTTTAATATTATTTTCTTTTTATTACTGGTTATTTTTGCCGTTTCTTTTATGGGTGCTTTTGAAATTACACTACCGAGTTCTTGGAGTACAAAAGTTGACTCTCAAGCCGATAAAGGAGGATTTATTGGAATCTTTTTTATGGCTTTGGCTCTGGCAATTGTATCCTTTTCCTGTACCGGTCCTATTGTTGGAACGGCTCTTGTTGCCGCTGCCGCTCAAGGCGGAATTGCACCGGTTATTAGTATGTTCGGATTTTCGCTTGCCATTGCTTTACCTTTTACCTTATTCGCAGCTTTTCCGGGATGGATGAATTCTTTACCTAAATCAGGCGGCTGGTTAAATACTGTAAAAGTGTTTTTAGGGTTTTTAGAATTGGCATTGGCATTTAAATTCTTGTCTAATGCTGATTTGGTATTACAAGGGCATTGGTTGGAAAGAGAAGTGTTTCTTGCAATCTGGATCACCATTTTTGGTGTATTAGCTTTGTATTTATTCGGCAAGATAAAATTACCTCATGATTCTGACCTGCCTTATATTTCAGTCGGTAGGCTGAGTTTAGGTTTATTGGTTTTGGCTTTTACGGTTTATATGTTGCCCGGTTTATGGGGCGCACCATTAAAACTGATCAGCGGTTTCCCGCCACCCATGCACTACAGTGAATCTAGCTATGGTGTAGGGTACACTAAATTAGGCAGTGGTGGAAATGCTTCTGTTCCCGAAATTCCTGAAGGAGCTTATTTAGGTCCGCATGATATTATTTCTTTTGATGATTATGACAAGGGAATGGCTTATGCCAAAAAAGTAAACAAACCCGCAATGTTAGATTTTACAGGTCATGCTTGTGTAAATTGTCGTAAAATGGAAGAAAGAGTTTGGTCAGATCCACGGGTATTACAAATACTTAAAAATAAAATTGTTTTAATTTCACTATATGTAGATGATAAAAGAGCCTTGCCGGAAAGTGAACAATATATTTCAGAATTGACAGGGAAAAAGGTTACTTATATCGGTAAAAAATGGAGTGAATTCCAAATAAAAAAATACAAAGCAAATGCGCAGCCATATTATGTTTTAATTGATCTTAATGGTGATAATTTAAATGAACATACGGCTTATAATCCTGATATTGATGAATATTTGGCTTGGTTGAATGAGGGGATTGGTAACTTTAAAAACTAATTATCAGACCACTATAAAAAAATATGGTTTTTGTTTAAATAAAAAAACCGTAACTTTAGTTACAACTTTTATTAAATGGAGAATCATTTTGCAGATAAAATCAGGCAAATTATTTTAGATCATTTAGATGATGGGCATTTTGGTGTTGGCGAACTGGCATCTGAAATTGGTTTGAGTAAGTCACAGGCCTTTAGGAAGGTAAAGTCTCTTTCCGGTAAGTCAATCACTGAATTTATTAATGAAACACGCCTGCAAGAGGCTGCTAAATTAATTGTTGCAACCAATCTAAATGCATCCGAAATATCGTATAAAGTAGGTTTTAGCAGTCCTTCTTATTTTAATAAATGCTTTAGTAAATACTATGGTGTCACTCCTGGTGAATATAAAGAAAACCCACAAACACAACCTTCCGATAAACAAATCAAATCATCTAAAATTAAAAAATTACAAACCTTTTTTTATGTTCTTGGAACAGCTTTATTATTATTTGTTAGTATTTCAATTGTTAAAAACATTTTAAACCCATCTAAAATATCCATTGCGGTGTTGTATTTTGACGACCATAGTCCCAATTCAGATCAAAATTATCTCTGTAGTGCAATTACTGAACAAATTACAGCTAAATTATCAGGTGTTAAAAATTTAATAGTTACTTCACGTCAATCGGTAAAACAATATAGAAATTCTGATAAATCCATACCTGTAATAGCGAAAGAACTTGGTGTAGATTATGTTCTTGAAGGAAGTATAACACTGAATGATGAAAATAACAAAATTAAAATTACGCCACAATTGATCAATGCTAAGAATGAACACGTTTGGCATGACATTTACGATGAAAAAAATGAAGATATTTTTACAATTCAGGAAAAAGTGGCGAAACAAATAACGCAAGAATTAAAAATTAAGTTAAGCCTGGAAGAGGAAAAAGGAATTACTTATAAACCTACTGAAAACTTAGAAGCACAGCAATTGTATTCTGAAGGCTTATCCCATTTAGATTTGGTTAGTGTTGAAAATTTGGATGTGTACCGATTTGTCCATCCAGGGGGATCTGCACATTTAATAATTAGTGATTCGTTATTTAGGCAGGCCCTATCCTTAGATCCAAATTATGCTGATGCTATGGCAGAATTGGCCTTTGTTTTACAATTGCGTTGGGAGAAAGCTTCTAAAAAATGGACTGATATAAAATTTAAAGAAATTGACTCATTAATTGAGTTGTCCTTACAAATTAACCCAAATACTACTATTGCATATATAACAAAAGGCCTGAGGCAGGGATATAATGTTGGATACTGGGAAAAGGCAGGTACATATTTTAAGAAAGCTCTTGATATAAAACCAAATGATGCAAATAACCAACTTTATTATGCTCTATATAATGCATTAAGAGCTAACCCTGATTATAAAAAGGCGTTGGAGCATATAACTATTGCGCAAAGATTAAACCCTCATTCTACAACCATAAATTACGACAGGATTATTTATTTATTAAATAATAATAAATTTACGGAAGCTGAAGAATTTTATAGGCAGAAGAACTCTTTTTTCGCAGAAATCCTAACATCCAAAATTAAAATACAACTATTAAAAGGTAAAGTCAAAAAATTAAGTTTAGAAAAAAAAGATTGGACAGAAGCAATTAAATTTTATCATAAAGAAATCGAAAAACAACCTAAAAATGCTGAAATTTACAGATTATTAGCTGAGGGGTATGATGAAATATTAAATGATGCTCCTAACTTTTTAAAATACGCACAAGTAGCATTTAATCTTGATACGATAGAGTATATATTTAAACGCACCATTGGTTTTGCTTTATTGAAGAATAATAACTTTAAAGAGCATTTAGACTTTTTAGAAAGATATAGAAAAGGTCAAAAAGCACCATTATATACCCATTATTATCATTTGGGAAATTTTGAAAAAGCACAAATTTATTTGGATATGTTTTTTGTAGATTCTTTTATTTTTCAAGCCAACATGTCTGCACAACAAAATCAAGCTAATAAGGTATATGAAATTTTAAACAAAGGTGTATTGGCAAACTTTGAAAAAGCGCGGGTGTTTGCCATATTAAAAGAAAGAGATTCTATGTATTACTATATCAATAAAGAAAAAGACATCTATAATATTCGAAAATTTAATAGTTATTTTGAAGTTGATCCATATAGAAAGGAAAAACGATTTAAGGCATTACTGAAAAAGCATTATTTACCTCTTACGGATTGGAATGAGTGAGAATATTCGTTAGGGAGTGACTATATTTACTGCAATTATTCATCAAATCCGCACTTTCAAGTAAATAAATGATTTTATACAACCCTATAAGAGAGTTAATTATTAGTATATAACGATCAATTCGTTGAGAGTTAGTTCCGTTTATAATCCCAACCCAAATAACTATCAAAGTTTTCGTGATGAATAAGACTAGTCAAAGATTGGTCTATTCTGCCTGCATGGACGGTAGGCAAACTCACTGTAATAGTCTTTGCGATAGCAAGTTTCCCTGGGATAGACAGAAATTCAACTCTTGTTTCTAACATTTATTACCCGCCAATTAAAATAGTTCCTTTTACTCTTTCCTAAAATCACCCTTCCAACTGTAAAATGACCTAAAATTACCATCAATGGTCTAAAATTATAATCATTTGATATAGAATTACAATCAAATGGTTTAATAATTATACCAATAAAATACCCTTATAACTAGCTTTGTATCAATATTGTACAATATATTGACTCAAAAATATTAAACCCTCAAAATTCTAAAATTATGAAAAAATTAAACGCAACAGTCAAAAAATTTATGACCCTTATCCTAACAGGATTATTCATTTTGCTCTTTAACAGCTGTGAAGATTTTACCGGGGAAGAAATTCAACTTTCAGATTCGGTTTCCGGCGGAGAACCGGTTTCTTGGATTGATCTATTAAGTCAATTAGACTTGGAATCGGAAATTGCATTTGTGCAAAACGGCCAATCCATACAAGATGCTATAGATAACGCCTTGCCTGGAGATATGATTTATATAGAACCGGGTACTTACCCCGCAAATTTAACTAATAAAAAGTCTGATGTTAAATTAATCGCGCTTAGTGTAAGACCAAATGATCTTGTAATTAACAACGGTAAAGAAAATAATATTGATATTTTAAAACTTTATGATAAGAAAAGTGTTGATGATTTTCAAAAAAATTCACAAAAAAAAGCGACAAAAGGCTTCCTAAGTGACTTTTCAAGAACGGAACTCGGTAATAATGTTGCTCACTATCAGTTTAAAGTACGGGTGGGACCCGGTGAATTCGATGCAATACGTATCCATCGATTAGTTCGTGAGGAACGTACTTACTGGCCAATTCAAACAGAAGGCCATGTCTTTATGGTTCATGGTGCCTTGGCAGGTTTTGGAAATACCTTTTTCACCCCGGGCCTGGAATCAGGTGACGATATTAATGAAAATAACTCAGCACCATTTAATTTAGCTTCAAAAAATATTGATGTATGGGCAATTGATTTGGGTTGGACTATGGTTCCTCCCGAAACCACAAATTTCGATTTTTTTGATGGATGGGGATTTGAAAAAGATGCATATCATACCATGATAGGGATGCTTATTGCACGCTTTGGTCGTGGATTCTCCGGACAGGGATTTTCAGCTATAAATTTGTTGGGATTTAGTTCAGGAGCAACTGTTGCTTATGCTCTAGCTAACAGGGAAACCCAACAGCCAAATTTGATGAAACGTCATATTAAAGGCCTTATTCCGGTTGACAATGCATTTAAGTTTGAAAATGGTGAAGATATGGGTTGCGGTTCAGCAGGAGGTTTTATGGATGAAATCAACTCCGGAAAACTCCAAAATGAATTCGGAGCATTTTTTAGTTGGGCAGGAGGTATGGCTATTGCAACTCCTGATGATGATTCACCTATAATTCCTGGTGTATCAAACAGTCAGGCTTTAAGGATTCTTTTGTCTAGTCCTCAAGATCCTGAAAATGGTAACTTTTTTCATTTCTTTGGAGGTAATATTAATGAGTTTTTCTATTCAGATGAAAGCCGGATTTTCCGCGTGGCTGCGAGCTATTCACCATATATGCCAAATCAAATATGGTATGAATTTAACGCCTTGAATTGCTCCTCTGAGGATGTTACCTTTGATGACTATCTAAATTTAATTTCCGTTCCAATATACTATATTGGTGCCGGAGGAGCTGGTAAAGCCGGTTTTTATACCGGTACTTTAACCGCAAGTACTGACATCACTAATCATTTCATAAGTGTAAACGGTGATCCTGCTACAGATTTTGGACATGTGGATACGTGGCTTGGCTATGATGCCAATCAACTTATATGGGCCGAATTAGGCAATTGGATTATGAATCACCGTTAAAAGATAAATTAACCTCAGTTCAAACAGTTTAACAATTTGATTTCTAAAAGCTGCCAAAAATTGGCAGCTTTTAATTTTTATGAAATTCTTATTGTTTTTTAATAGAAATAAAATATTATTTTTGCCCTGAAAATTATTTTAGTTTCTTCGTTTATATCTTATGTTCAAAATTAGAAAAATATACTTTGTTTTTGTTTTTGTTTCCTTTTATTCTTTTTCGCAAAAGAATAATGCTTCGTTCAAGGAAGGTGAGTTTTTGAAATACCGTATTAGTTACGGAGTGCTAAATGCGGGTTTTGCAACTCTAAATGTTGAGAATTATTTAAAAAATAATGACACTCTATTTCATGTAATAGGAAAAGGTTGGACAACAGGCGTAGTAGATTTTGTTTTCCCGGTTTTAGATATTTATCAAACTTATCTCGACAAACAAACTAAACATCCATATCATTTTATTCGTAAAATAAACGAGGGGGGATATCAAATAGATAAAGAAATATATTTTGATTTCAACAATCGGCAAGCAATAGTAATTGATCATAAAAATAATACTGAAGAATCTTATTTTATAGAAAAAGATGTTCAGGATATGATTTCGGCTTTGTATTATTTTAGAGAATTAAATTTTAATTCTTTAAATATTGGTGAAATTGTTTCAATTAACATGTTTTTTGATCAGGAAATTTATAAAATAAATATAAAATTAGTTAAAAGAGAAATTTTAAAAACAAAATTTGGCAAAGTAAAAACCTTAGTTTTTAAACCTACGGTTCTTGAAGGAAGAGTGTTTAAAGATTCTGAAACTCTTACGATTTGGGTAACCGATGATAAAAATAAAATACCTATAAAAATAAAAGCATCGGTAATAGTTGGGTCACTAAAAGCCGAATTGATCCAGTATAAAGGCTTAGCAAATAGCTTCCCAATAATATTTAACTAATTTTTTTATGCTTCTTTTTATAAAAACCATAGATTTGCGCAACTAAAAAAGAACAGATTCGTGAATAAAATAATTGTAATTATAATTGGTTTATTAGTTTTTAATTCTTGTAAAAAAGAACCTGTTAAAATTATTGAAGTGGAAATAATTGAAGAGGAAAAACCAATAATTATTGAAGAGTTCGGCTATATTTTAAATAACTATAAAGTATTTAAAGATACAATAAAACGAGGGGAGAGTTTTGGTGAAATACTGGAACGACACCACATTGAATTTCCAGCCATTTATAAAATTGCTACTGCTGCAAAGGATACTTTTGATATTAGAAAATTAAGAGCCGGTAAGCCATATACTATTTTAGCTAAAAATGATTCAACCGAGCAGGCTCAAGTGTTTATTTACCAACCTAACCAAGTTGAATATTTGATTGTAGATTTTACCGATTCAATCCAAACAAAATTTGGAAGAAAAAAAGTGAAAATCGAAATTAAAACGGCTTCCGGAATAATTGAATCTTCTTTATCAGAAGCAATTAGTAATCAAAATTTAGATTATTTACTCGCATTAGAAATGGCAGATATTTATGCCTGGACCATTGATTTTCATCATTTACAAAAAGGAGATAATTTTAAATTAATTTATGAACAAAAATTTATTGACGATACTATTTCTATTGGAATAGGTAATATTAATGCCGCCTACTTTGAACACAAAGACAATGCTCTCTATGCTTTTAATTTTATAACAGATTCTGTAAAAAACACCAATGACTATTATGACGAGAAAGCCAAAACTCTTAGAAGAAAATTTTTAAAAGCTCCTATAAAGTTTAGCAGGGTTTCATCGAGATACAATTTAAGAAGAAGAATTAAATATTATGGCAACCGAGTGCGAGCACATAAAGGAACCGACTTTGCTGCAAACATTGGTACCCCAATAGTAAGTACGGCTAGCGGTACTGTAATTGCATCACGATACGCAGGAGGTAATGGTAATTATGTGAAAATCAAGCACAATTCTACTTACTCTACTCAATATCTTCACATGAAGAAAAGAGCAGTAAAAAGAGGAGATTATGTAAAACAAGGAGATGTGATTGGTTATGTTGGTATGACCGGAAATACTGCAGGGCCTCATGTGTGTTATCGTTTTTGGAAAAATGGTAAACAGGTTGATCCTTTTCGACAAAAATTGCCATCAGCTGTACCGATTAAAGAAAATTTAATGGATAATTATTTTACATTTATTAAGCCTTTAAAAGAACAAATAGATAGTATTCCAACCAAATATTTAAGCAATTCAATTGCGGAAAAATAATTAGGTCTTGAAGTAACTAGTTAACAAAAAAAGATACTTATGCCATTAAAAAATATCAATCCAACCAA
>VAPH01012980.1_pt1 | contig 13825 bp, 14 predicted proteins | sample 3393861 | NCBI WGS metagenome assembly VAPH01 (sample SAMN08290439, study PRJNA428436) | hydrothermal vent metagenome | isolation source: Deep-sea hydrothermal vent chimney | place: Atlantic Ocean: South-mid Altantic Ridge | reverse complement strand
TTCGCTGCCGCGAGGGTCGCCATCCCCTGGCGCGTCCATACCGTTGCGGACGCGATGTGTGGAACGATCACTACGTTGTCGAGATCTTCGAGTCCGGGTTTCATTTCGGGCTCGTCCTCGAACACATCGAGGCCGACCTTGAACTCGGGGTGCGTTCGGCAATGGTCGACAAGCGCTTCCTCATCAACGACCGGGCCTCGGCTGGTGTTCACAAGGATGGCGTCGGGTTTCATGATCGCGAGCCGCGCCGAGTTGATCAGGTGATGGGTGCTCTCGTCAAGCGCCGTGTGGAGGCTTACGACATCGGCCTCCGCGAGCACCTCTTCGACAGATTCGAGACGCCGACATATGAGAGGAGAGCCGCCCTGACCAACAATGAACTCCGAGTAGTCGGCAACAAACTGTTCCAGACGGGTGTTGGGATACGGATCGAAGTACACGAGGTTCATCTTGAATCCTTCGACCATCATCCGTCCATACGCGGCACCGATCCGACCGGCTCCGATCACGCCAACCGTGGCGCCGACAAACCGTTGCCCCATGTACATCGTGGGTAACCACCCCTCGTACCGGCCGGCTCGCATGAAACGATCCGCTTCAACGACGCGTCGGCCGGCTGAAAACGTCAGTGCAACAGCCATCTCTGCGGTCGTTTCCGTCAGAACTCCCGGTGTGTTGCCAACGGGGATCCCTGCGGTGGTCGCACCAGGAACATCGACGTTGTTGTACCCGACGGCGTAGTTGCTGTACGCAGTTCCGCCCGCGGCAGCGAGTGCGGCGAAGAGTCCGGCGCTCCAGGATTCGGTGAGTTGCCCGATCGCGCCGTCACACTGAGAACCGATTTGGTCGATGATCTCGGCTTCGGTGAGCACATCGGTCGATTGACACACCTCGACACGGCAGTCGGCAGCTTCAAGGATCCTTAACCACCGGTTTCCGGGGAGCTCCTTGGTGACAATGACCCTCCGACCCCCGCTCGGGTTGTGAACCCTCCACTCTGTTGCCATCGGTTTACCCTCTCATTTGAGTCTTGCAGCACCACTAGGTTTAACAGACTTCGCCCTCTCCTTGATCGTCACGGAACGCCGGATCACTAAAAAGCCGGGGTCTTTAGCGCAATAGATATTGACATTGCATTGTTACTACTTCGTGAGAGGCTGTCGCGCGCCTCAACCGATACGACGAGTCCTACGGACTGTCGTTGTACACAAACACAGCCGCTACAGTATCCGCCACAAATCAAAGGTATTCATGAGCAACAAACCAAAGGCAAAATCTCCGGGGAAGAAGGTTGCGGTCGAACAAGCCGCATCGAGCGACTCACGCGTGAAGAAACTCATTGCACCGCTGCTCGGTATCATCCTCGTCGGCGGGATTGTCGCCCTCGTCTTACTCTCGCCACCTGAGCTCAAGGGTGTCCCCGACGGCACCCAAACTCTCGCCCTTGCAGATCCGCGCCACGTAGAAGGGCCGGTTGCTCCGGCTGGCGAAGTTCCCGCCGGCGGCCCACACTCCGGCATCTGGCAGAACTGCGGTTTCTACGACCAACCAGTGGGCACCGAGAACATCCTCCACTCCATGGAGCACGGCAGTGTCTGGGTCTCCTACGACCCGAACCTCTCAGCCGACGAGATTCAAGCGTTGCGACAGTTCGCGAGCCCGAACGAGAAGGTGCTCGTCACTCCAGTGCCCGGGCAAAGCGCTCCGATCATCGTTACAGCCTGGGCAACCCAGCTCGAACTTGATGACGTCTCAGATCCTCGACTCAACCAGTTCGTGAACGAATTCACCCGTGGACTCACGGCCCCGGAGCCCGGTGGAACCTGCCGCGGCGGCGTCGGCTCGCCCCAGTTCTAGACCACCACCCACCCGAGGTTGCCATCGCACCCTCGTAATCTATATCGGTTCACGGTAACTCGTCTCACTTGCATGCAATGTCGAGATGGAACTATGGTCGGGAGCCGTGGGGTCTACTGGAGGAGGATGCGTGTTAGGACGCCGACATTCACGGCTAGTAAGGGTTCTTGGGACTATCGGTCTGGTTGTTGGTTTGGTAACCGGTACCGTCGGCGTCGCCGCCGCGGGACTGCAGCCAGGGGGTTCGTTCTCGGATGACAACGGCAACGTCCACGAGGGCAACATCGAAGCGATCGCCGCGCAGGAGATCACCAAGGGCTGTAACCCGCCGGATAACACCCTCTATTGCCCTGGTTCATCGGTAACCCGCGGCCAGATGGCGGCGTTCCTTGTGCGAGCACTGAACCTACCCGCGACATCCACAAATTTCTTCACCGACGATGACGGCACCCTCTTCGAGTCCAACATCAACCGCATGGCCGCGGCGGGTATTACCTCGGGTTGCAATCCTCCGGACAACGATCAGTTTTGCCCGTACAACAACGTCACCCGCGGCCAGATGGCAGCATTCATCGTCCGTGCCTTCGAATACACCGACCCGGGCCCTGGCGGGAAGTTCGTCGATACTGCGGGATCGATTTTCGAAACCAACATCAACCGACTCGCGACCGCTGGGATTACTGCCGGATGCAATCCGCCGGAGAACGATCGCTTCTGCCCTAATGACCTGGTCAAGCGTGATCAGATGGCATCGTTTCTGGCTCGCGCCCTCAACCTTTCACCGATCATTCCGCCACCGGTCCCCCCGCCGGTACCCTCCGATGCATGTGATGGATCCAACATCGACATCCCGGTGTCGGAGTGCAACGCGTTAGTTGCTCTTTACAACGCAACCAATGGGTACGCATGGAAGTCCGCCACGTTCTGGTTCAATCCCGCGGTGAGTCCATGCGATTGGACGGGCGTGGTATGTACGCCCCTAGTCCAGGGTCAGCGCAACGTTTTACGTCTGCTTCGGGGGAGCATCGAGATGACCGGCCCAATTCCGCCCGAGATCGAGGACCTTCAGTCCCTCGAATGGATCTACTTCGCCATCAACAACCTCAGCGGCACGTTGCCTGCTGAGCTCGGCAACCTACCGGCCCTCCAGATTCTGCAACTCAACGCCAACGAGGGACTCGGAGGCCAGATTCCAGTGGCGTTCTACACCGGACTCCAAGATACGCTCGTCTCGATGTCGATCGGACCTGGCAACGGGTGCTTCACGGTGCCGGCGGGGGCTCCGGCCGGCATGGTCCCATGGTTGAACAGTGTGGCACCGAGTTGGGATAGCAGCTGCTCCTAATCGTCGGAGCACCGGCTCAGGGGGATTGAGCGCCCTCTTCGCGTAACGTCGCCTCGCGTTGGAACTGCTGTTCCGTCGGACCCCAGTACGACCTAAAGAACTCAAGAACCGCCAGCATGTCTTCTTCTGTCAGCTCGCCGCCGAATGCAGGCATCAGGGAATTGTCTCCGAGGCCGCCATTGGTGATGATATCCAGCAGCGTCGCGTCCCCGTGGTGCCACGTGTGACCGGAAACGTCCTGTGGCGGCGGGTTAAAGGTGCCATCCTCGTTCGGAATCTTCCAGTTGGGGACACCCTGCAAGTTCGCACCGTGGCATATCGCACACGACGCCACATAGATCTCGGCGCCACGTGCGACAAGATCCTCGTCCAGATCTAACGCAGGGGGTCCCGAGGGTTGGCCGGCGACAAGTCCGGCTCCGAAATAGGCGACCGTGCCGGCAACGAGCGCCACGCCAAGTACCTGTGCGAATTTGAACTTGGAACCGATCACGGAACTTCCTTGACTCGTTGTGGAAGAAGATTAGCCCCAGGCGTGTCGTTGCCGGATTCGGCGAATGCCCTATGACGGCGGCGCGAGCTATCGCTCGCGGCAGGTTCGGTTACACGTCGATGGTGAAGTGTTCTGCGATCTTGTCACGCAACTGCTCCTCCGACATTTGCCCGGTCACGACCTCCCGAACGCGGCCTTCCGCGTCAATGAACACGGTTGTCGGCATCCCGATACCACCAAACGCGTCGTAGACAACGCCACGTGGGTCACGTGTGACGCGGTAGGTAACCCCGGTCTCTTTACGCAGTTGATTCGCGAGGCCTTGATCGTCCTGAAGGTTCACACCAATGAACTCAACACGACCTCCTGCAGCCTGACTGACGCGCTCAAAGTCAGGCATTTCCGCAATACAGAACGGACACCACGACGACCAGAAGTTCAATACGATGGGCGTACCGATGAACTGTGCGAGTGTTACCTCTTCGCCATCAAAATCGACCATCTCAATAGCGGGTGCAAGCTCGCCTTGAGAAGCCCGACCCTCAACCACCACGGCCTGAGCGGGCGGTTCAACGGTAGTGAAGAACACAGTCACGAGCCCGATCGCCGCCACCGTCACACCGGCCCAGAGCAACATTCGGTTGCGGGTGCGCCGTTTCGTCCCGGCGATGCGCCGGGCCTCGCGCTCCTCACCTTCCTGCTTCGATTGATATCGTGCCACGTCGATCTCCTCGTTATCTGTCAATCTTCTCAGCTCCCGCGTGCTGGATCTCCCCAGCCGGAGTGTTGAATCGTTTCCACACCATGACGGTCAGAATCGCCGCGAGTGCCGCGCCGGCGGAGAACATGAATGGACGTCCGTAACCAGCAGCGAAACGTTCGATTGCCGAGGTGAAATCGCCGACGAACCCGACGATCGGATCATCTCCAAGGGTCGCCACCGAACCGAATTTCACGCGAACCCAGTAGTAGGTCAGGTACAAACCCGCAAGGGTCAGCATCGACCCGGTGATCCGGTGCATGTACGGCAGCATCCTGCGGACCGCTCGCACGAGACCATCACGCACCAGCGCTGCGCCGGTTGAGAACAACATCAGCATGATCGCCATGCCAAGTCCGTATGAGGAGAGAACAGCCAGGGCCGAACCCGGACCCCGGGTCGCCAGCGAAGCGCCAACCACAGCGAGAAACACCGGCAGCGTACATCCGAGCGAGGCAATTCCGTATCCAACTCCGAAAACGAACATGGTCTTCGGTTGACGTTCCTGTTCGGGGCGAATCGGATTCGCAATAGTCATCGATATCTTGCGACCGGCGAGCGTTGCGACCCCGACGCTGAGCAACGCGAGGCCAAGAACGATGCCGGCCCACGGTATCGCCCGCACGACCTGCGTTGCGCCGTAGGTGATCGGGAGACCCACGATCGCGAATACCAGCAGGAATCCCGCGGTGACAAACAACCCGGTGATCAACCCCTGGGCTGTGCGGGTACTCGCAGTCGGCAGTTGATCATCGTCAGCACCGACGTAGAACGACAGGTATGCAGGCAACATTGCAAACCCGCATGGGTTGACGGTCGATAGACCACCGGCAGCGAGCGCGAGGCTGAGAGGGCCTAACTCCATCTCGGGGCCTCCTGTGCGCTATCACCGGCTGATGGGAAGGGCCGATCGCGTTGCGGGCGAATCATCACGCCTCCACGAGCGTCGTGTCGGGACGGAACGCTGCCCAGGAAAACCAGAAGGTTCGAACGAAGGTGATCGGCTCAAGTTTCGTGCCGACCATGGGCCCGTCGGTCGCTTCTCCAAGGACATTCCACGTCGAAGAGGTCTGGTCATCGATAAACGAGTCACCATCCACACGGAAGGTGAGTGTTTCGCCGTCAACAATCGGCGAGAACACACCGACCGTACCGACGTCTCGGCCCGCAGCGATGTCGCGCGCATCCAAAGCCGAAGCTTCGCCGGCCTGCCAGAAAATCGTCAGGGGTTTGCCCTCAAACTCGCCGGCGGTCGCCTGTGCCGCGACGTCTCCGCTCAGAGCACTGAGAGACCATGCAGCAGCATCAGTCTCGCCCTCGATTGCCACAACGCGCTGCATTGCCTTAGCTCGAACATCGATCTCCCCGTTGAACAGAAACGGCTGACCATTGGGGTCGTCAAGACCGGTGTACGGATTCGTGCCGTAGTTGCGCTGAGCGCCGGTCCTCTCGCGATCAAGCACCTTCGCATCAGGAAGGGATTCTTTGAATACAGCCCACGACACCGTCGATGAAGGTACCTGGGTAAGGGTCTCACCGGTGAGGAGTCCGACAACAGCGCGACCGTCAAGCTGGTTCCACAAGGATTCGGTGGCTCGGTCGTACATGACCAGGTTTGCGAAGTACAGGCTGCCGGACGTTCCGAACGTGGTCTCAACGCCTCGCACCGTCCGTTCGAACGTAATGGCTGAGTTGCACAGCGGACAATAAGTCACCGCAAGAGGGAGGCCACCGACGGTGTCATTCACGATCTCGTGCCACATCATGATCTGAATCGGGTACCCACGCACGTCCCCATCGACGTCAACGACCAGGATCGGTTCGGGATCGTTCAGCCACGCGTCAGCAACGTCCACTGATACGAACTGCGGATCATCGACCGGCGGGATCCCGTCGGGTGGTGGCCCACCGGAGAGGATCTCGCCGGGGTCAATCAGCGGCGGCGGGAACGACTCATCAAACCGATTCTCCAGCGCCGACACCCCTTCTGGCAACACACCTTGAACGACCGGAGCACGTGATGATGGTGCAGCCGTGGTTGACGGGGTCGCGCCGGGTGCGTCGGAGCCGGATGGAGAGGCGCAAGCGGCGGCAACAATGGCCAGCACACTTGTTATGACAATCAGTTTCCTCGGGATAATCACGATGCGTCCTTGGGATCTTTGGCGGTAGCAATACACGCAATGTGTGTCGTGCGATTACTGAATTAAACGACCCCGCGCCCGTGGATATTCCACGATTCAGATTCGTGCGTTCACGCCTCTCGCTTAACCGCGTGACCGCCGAACTGATTTCGCAACGCCGACAACAGCCGATCTGCGTACTCGACATCGTCACGCGATCCAATGCGTCGCATGAGCGACAGCGAGATGACCGGGGCAGAAACGTTGAGATCAATCGCTTCGAAAACGGTCCATCGCCCCTCACCCGAATCAGGCACGAACGGCGCGATACCGTCCATGGTCGGATTTTCTCCGAGCGCCGCCTCTGTGAGTTCGAGAAGCCAGGACCGCACGACGCTGCCATGCCGCCAGATCGACGCGATCTGGGCAAGATCAAACCCGTAGTCTTCCTTGGCCTCCATCAGCGCAAACCCTTCAGCGTACGCCTGCATAAGGCCGTATTCGATCCCGTTGTGGACCATCTTGACGTAGTGGCCGGCACCGGAGTCCCCGGTGCGGCCCCAACCCAGGTCCGGCGCAGGGGCCAATGTCTCGAAGATCGGACGCAGGTATTCGACAGTTTCCTGTTCTCCCCCGACCATCATGGAATACCCCTCGGCAAGACCCCACACACCACCGCTGGTTCCAACGTCGACATAGTGGTGCCCATCGGAACGACGTGCCTCGGCGCGACGGAGGGTATCTTTGTAGTTGGAATTCCCTCCATCGATGATGATGTCACCGTCGTCGAGGAGCGGTACGAGAGCGTTGATGGTCGAGTCAACCGGTGCCCCCGACGGGACCATGATCCAAAAGATTCGCGGGGTCGGCAACTTGCTAGCGAGGTCCTCCAGGGAGTCGGCGCCCTCGGCCCCGCGTTCGATAAGACCCGACACAGAATCCGGGTTGAGATCGAACCCGACCACGCGGTGACCTCCTCCTACGAGCCGCTCGGCCATGTTCGCCCCCATCTTCCCAAGACCGATCATGCCGACATCCATAGTTGTCTCCTTCTTCATATCGCAACTCCTAGGTTTCTGAGTGAGCTCCGCAGCTGGGTTGCGTCCGTAAAGAGGATCGGACGGATCCCCGCGAGGTCAGCACACTCCAGGTTCAGCTCCCGGTCATCAATAAACGCACATTGCCCGGGACGGTGTTGGGTAATGTCAACTGCAACCTTGTATATCTCTTTGTGGGGTTTCGCTAGCCCCAGATAGCTCGACGACAGGAACACGGAAAACAGGTCGCGCAGCCCGAATGTCTCAATTCGGTAGTCATTCAATTCGCGCGACTCATTGTTGAGCGTTGCCAGAAGGTAGCCCCCGCTGCTTGCGAGTTCAGTGACAACGGCAAGAGACTCCGGCATCGCGACTGACTGACTCTTCATGAACTCAATGAACTCCGATTCGGAGAAGTCGCGGGTCCGGTAGAACACCGTCCGGGTGAGGTACTCAGTTATCGTGAGATTGCCGATTTCGAAATCGAGCGCCACAAAATCGTGCCGATCCTGGAACTCGTCCCAATCGATGCCGAACGTCTCGCACGCCAGCCGGCGAGAATGGCGGTCCCATCCATTGGTAAGCAGAACACCGCCCACATCGAAGAACAACACTTTGATATCAGACATGGTGCCCGCCTTTCACGATGGTCACAACAAGATTCCGGGTTGAGCAGTGTCTCGTTCGTCCAGGTTAAGAGTAGGTCCGCCCGCGGAGCTAGCCGTCCCCCCGATCGACGGCGATTCAAAGCACTCTGTCGGTCAAGACGAAGACCGCTCGGGTACCCGCCGACGTCGCCGAGCGAACTCAAATGCCGCAATCCCGAGGACGACCGTGATGAGCCTGCCGGCCCACAGAATCGGGGCGTTGGCGATCCCGTTGGTGAACCACGCCGATACCCCGGTTATCCAGCCGATTGGCTTGTACAGGGTGGACTCCGACGTCAGATCAAACGTCAACTGCACTCCCCAGTAGTACGAGATGAAGAGACCCGAGGTGACCAACAGCCATCCACCAATCCGTTCAACATGAGGGAGTATTTTGCGCATCCGCGTGACGAAGACCTGTCGCGAGGTCGCGAGGGCCACGGCAATCGCGGTCAGAACCAAACCCATCCCAGCCGCATACGCCAGGAACACCGCCCAACCTTCGAGCAGACTTGAACTTCGTGTCGAGATCCCGACGACAGCGAGGAAGATCGGGAGTGTGCACGAGATTGATGCAGTCCCGAATGCCACCCCGAATCCGGACATCGATCGGAACGATCGACCTTTGCCGGCTTTCGTATTCATCATTCGAGCGCTGAGTTTGAATCCGCGCAAGACAGAAACGCCAAGGATGAAGAGAGAAATACCGATAACCAACGCCACCCAAGGCACATAGTTGATCAAACTCTGAAGTCCGGCGGAAACGAGGAGTCCGACAACGCTGAATAGAACGAAGAAACCAATCGTCACCGACGCCCCTACTCGGAGGCCGGTACCGAGCCCGACGGATCTTTCTTCGCCATCGTCCCCTCCTAAGAACATGGAGACATAGGCGGGCAGCATTGCAAACCCACAGGGGTTCACAGTGGCAGCCATTCCGGCTGCGAAGGCGAATAAGAGCGGCGTAGCGAAAACCATGAGTGACGGAAGTATCCCACACTTCGCGTTTCAAGTCGTCGCGGTAAGTTCGCCGGAGTACATCCTGATCACGAGGTCTTCGTCGCCACCAGGGATCGGCGGCTCCTCTGCAATAATGCGACCGTTACATTGGTTAAACACGATATAATCACGCCAACGCTACTTTCCCCAGACGCCGTGCTATTCACCTGGCCACTCGAAACTGACGATCGGAACCCCCATGGGACGTCCAGCCATCATCGAACTCACACCCCGCCCACTCCCCGACGACGAGCTGATTGCACGTATCTTCCGAGGACTCGGGGATGCGACCCGGGTGCGGATTCTGCAATTCCTGATCGACGGACCCCGCTCTCAGAAGGACATTGTTGACGAAGTGGGACTGTCCCAGGGGCGGGTTTCACAGCATTTGTCCTGTCTCGTCTGGTGTGGGTACCTGGAGAGCGAGAAGCGGGGCCGGGTCGTTGAATACCGAATTGCCAACGCCCGGGTCGTTGCTCTCCTTGACCTCGGCAGGGCATTTCTCGATTCGACAACCGGCGACATCGGGTCGTGCCGAACAATTGCTCCGGCGTAACCGAGAAACTTGGAATTATTGGGTTAACCAGATACTTGAATACAACAGATTTGAAGAACACGGAGTACAGACATGAAGAACCTCATCACCCTCAACGTTACCGGAATGACCTGCGACGGATGCGAGGGCCACGTCCGTGACGCCCTAGCCTCGGCCGGCCTCGCAGACGTCACCGTCGATTGGCGTCGTGGTCTAGCAACCGGTATTGATGCCGGATCGTTCGACCGATCCGCCGCCTCCGCGGCACTCGCATCGACCGCATATGACATCGTGGCAGCTCATACGTCACACGAACCGTCCCAAGACGAAACCCCGTCCGACTCCACAGGTGACAACGACTACGACCTCTTGATTCTCGGGTCGGGATCTGCAGCATTTGCGGCTGCAATCAAGGCACGGGATCTCGGAGCTTCGGTTGCGATCGTTGAGAAGGGAACAATCGGGGGGACATGCGTCAACATCGGATGTGTGCCCTCGAAGGCGCTCTTACGACCGGCAGAGCTCTACCACCGGTCCGGCCACTCCCCGTTCGCAGGTGTCGAGACCTCGGCGGGCGATCTCAACCTCGAGGCCCTCATAGGCGCCAAGGACGATCTGGTCGGCATGCTCCGGCAAGAGAAATACGCCAAGCTTCTCGATATTTATGGCATCGATCTGATCCAGGGAACCGGTCGGCTCACCGGTCCGCAAACAGTCGAAGTCGACGGACGGCCTGTCACCGCGAGACGATTCCTCATCTCAACAGGCGCATCTTCGTGGGTGCCACCAATCGACGGACTCGACACAACCGACTACCTAACGTCAACAACCGCCCTCGAACTCACCGAACTCCCCGGAGAACTCATCGTCGTAGGGGCGAACGCGATCGGACTCGAACTCGGACAACTATTCGCCCACCTGGGTTCAAAGGTCACATGGGTCGAGGCCCTCGACAGAATCGCCCCCTTTGAGGAACCCGAGATTTCGGGCCTGATGCGCGGACACCTACGCCACGAGGGCGCCGAGGTGTACGAAGGAGCGATCGCGCGTCGAGCAGGCAAGGATGGCGACCGGGTGTGGCTAGAAATCGAGTTCGGCGGCGACACGACTCGTCTTGAGGCCGACCGTCTCTTGATGGCTACCGGGCGACGAGCGAACACTGCCGGCCTTGGGCTGGATCTTGCCGGAGTCGAAACCGACGAACGCGGGGCCGTGATCGTGGACGCTGGACTCGCGACTTCGAATCCGGTCGTCTGGGCGGCCGGTGACGTGACCACAACCCCACAGTTTGTCTATGTCGCCGCCGCATCCGGAAATATCGCCGCCGAGAACGCGCTTCGTAACACAGGACGTACGATTGACTTCCGGACAATGCCCCGAGTTACCTTCACAACTCCCTCTATCGCTTCTGTCGGACTCACTGAGGCGGCGGCTCGTGACGCGGGACACCCGGTCATGACGTCGATCTTGCCCCTGGACTCGGTACCCCGTGCCCTGGTGAATCGCGACACAACCGGTGTGGTGAAACTTGTGGCGAACGAAGACACCGGCGAGTTGCTGGGAGCTCACATACTTGCTGAAGGCGCCGGCGACGTCATCCAGTCGGCCGTCGTGGCCATGCATTACCACGCAACGGTGGACGAAATCGCTGCCATGTTCCATCCCTACCTGACCATGGCTGAGGCACTCAAGCTCGCCGCTCAAACGTTCAACAAGGACGTGGGCACACTCTCGTGCTGCGCGGCGTGATACGTCATGAACCGACTCTCGAAACGGGAACGCCCTAACAGGACCCGGATCCGACCCCGAAGACCTGAAGACGAGCCAGATCACTTTCTGACATGTTGACCTTGCGTAACGGTCCACGGTTGAGCGGCCGCGGGGCCATCCGTTCACGTTCGTCGGCGATCGCGTTCCTGGCGGCCTCAAGCTCCCAGCGGGCAGAACCGAGATCGGCGATATTTACGATCGTCCGCGGTACATCCTGATGATGCCTGAAGGCGGCAACCAGACGCCTGAAAAGCCTGTCGAAGCGGTTCGATACCATGCCCCCAACCTATCGCTAGTCGGCGGCTATGTCGAGGAATCTCCCGGTTAGCACCGCTACCTGGTCACCCTACCCGGCGACGACAACCTGCGTCTTCATACCGGCTTCGTAGTGACCGGGGACGTAGCAGGCGGCCTCCAGCCGAAGCTCACCATCGACGGGGAAGGTAAAGACCTCTTCGACGGTTGCCCCCGGGGGAAGGTCGTCCGCATGAATGACGAACAAGGCGGCCTCGTCCATCTCTTCCATGTTGGATTCACTCGGATCGAGGGGCCCGACGATCATCATCTCATGCGCTACAGCACCTTCGTTGGTGACGACAAAGCGGTACGTAGCCCCGGGATCAAAGGCAGATTGTGAAAGCTCGACCGAGAACTCATTCAGGGTCACGATTACCTCAATGGGCGCCGTGTCTAATTCAACAGGCTCGGAGACCAAAGCGACCGGTGCCGGCGCGATTTCCGTGGGTGGCTGGGTTACGGCCGTGGTCTCGGTCACAACCTCGACCGAATCGTCGTTTGCGCGAGGAGCGGCGGTGAATACGTCGGCGTCGGGCGAAGCTCCGCCACCGCAGGCCGCCAGCACAAGTGCGAACACACCGGTGAGGACTGCTGCCCGACTGGATTTGCGAGATTGACGACCGGACATTGTGGCGAACTCCTTGTAGAGATGCCTGTCCTACAGGCATCTGGCTTACCCTTCCCATACTCCCATTCGCCGCATGAGGCATGGAGGGCAAAAGGTCCCAGGCGAGGTAGGCAATTTGGCGTATACGGAATCAGCAACATTGACGCCCGGAGACGCTGAGACCACGGACTGAACAGACCTCTAGGATGAACCCATGACCGAACCAGACACAGCCCCGATTCGTGTCGTCATCGTCGATGATCATGCGCTCGTGCGCGAGGGAACCAAGGAACTCCTTGCCAAGCACGACGATATCGACGTCGTCGGAACAGCCGCCGATGGACTCGAAGCGTTGGAACTGATCACCAGCGTTGTTCCTGACGTCGCCCTTGTGGACATCGCAATGCCCGGGCTTAGCGGAATCGAAGTGACCGAACGTGTCAAGGCCGACCACCCCGAGGTTGCGGTCCTTATCCTCACCGTTCACGACGAGATGGGGTACGTGCGTGCGCTCATCAACGCAGGTGCAGCGGGTTACTTGCTCAAAGACATCGGTGAGACCGAGCTCGTCAAGTCGGTACGAGCAGTCCATGCCGGCGAATCGGTGCTCCATCCCACGATCCGGCGCATCGTTTTCGAGAGTCTCGCTACAGATGCACAAGAGGCCGAACCGGATTGGGACGACATTCTCACTGATCGCGAGCTGGATGTACTGAAAGCGGCGGCACAGGGACTATCGAACAAGCAGATCGCCGGCGATCTCGACGTGAGTCCCCGCACGGTACAGGCACACCTCGCCCACACGTTCGAGAAACTCGGGGTCGCGTCGCGAACCGAGGCGGTTATCCAGGGGCTGCGCAAGGGACTGCTCGACCTGGACGAGTTGGGATGAACGACACCTCGCATGCTCCGTTGCCTCTGCCGCAACGCATGCGGCAGGCAGCCGCACGCAGAATTCGAGAACCGGCGTTTTGGAGAATCCAGATCGCGGTCGCTCTGATCAGCGCCGTGCATATTGCGCTCGAAGCCGGCGACATCCCACTCGGCCCGTGGAAAAATCTCCCGGGGGTCCACCACATGCCGGTAATTCTGTACCTCGCCCCGGTCGCCTACGCAGCACTCATCTATGGTTGGGAAGGCGGCGTTCTCACTGGTTGGTGGTCCGCAGTGTTGGCTTCGGCCAACCTCCCACTGTGGCACAGGACAGACTTCGAGTGGGTGCTTGAACTTGTCTTTGTCGGAACTGTCGTCGGGATGGGTGTCGTGATGGCACTACCTGTCGAGCGCGAGCGTCAGGAGCGCCAGCGAGCTGAAGCGGCGGCCAAACGACTGGCCATACTCAATGAACTCACGGC
>VAPH01009730.1_pt1 | contig 13834 bp, 15 predicted proteins | sample 3393861 | NCBI WGS metagenome assembly VAPH01 (sample SAMN08290439, study PRJNA428436) | hydrothermal vent metagenome | isolation source: Deep-sea hydrothermal vent chimney | place: Atlantic Ocean: South-mid Altantic Ridge | reverse complement strand
GTCACTGAAGACGCAAAAGTAGTTACGTATTACGAGAGTAGGTTCATTGAGGAAGGTTTGAAGATTAACTATTGTCAGCTGTCTGTCTAAGCCATTCGTCTAAGTTGCCGGCCGACATGCCGATGACTAAGTCGCCTGAGTCAACGTGCTCTTTTATTTTCTTTGCTAGGGCGTTGTTCATTTCCGCTGGTTCAATGAATGAACTGTCTGAAGTAGATTTTATCAAATCGGTCGGGCTTAGGATTTCAAGTTCTTCGTCTTCGCGGCTTAGATATGTTGGTAGCCAATAGACTTTTTTTGCACCGCTGAAAGTGTCATCGTAACCGCCATCTTTAATAAGCTGGTGTTGGCGGATGTTCTGGTGCGGCTGGTAGATGACAGCGACTTGGTTATTTAGTTCTTTGGCAAGCTGAATGGTGCTGGCTATCTCAGTTGGGTGGTGTGCGTAGTCGGTGTATAGATTTTTTGAGAGTTTTTCGAATCTTCGCTCTGTACCAGGAAAAGTGTTGAGTGTAGAGATTATTGCATCTTCATCCTGAGTTGGTAGCAGTCTTTTAACGGCTTCAAGAACCAGGGTGGCATTAGCTTTGTTGTGGCCAGAGAGTACGATATCTGGATGTGGTTTTTCTGGTGATGAAATGTATTTTGCACTTAAGCCTGATTCTTTCCAAGCCAGTGTCTGCTTGGACTGTGAAACAAATTTTTCGAATGCCTCTAGGTAATCTGCCTTAGTTTCGTAAGTGTCCGGATGATCGTAGTCGAGCGAGGTGATGATTGACAGATGCGGTTTGAATTTAAGCATATTTTTGTCGAATTCATCTGCTTCGTAGATGAAAAACTTACTGTCGCTATCGTATTTTGCTGGAGCACCAAACGACAGCCTAGTGCCGATGGAGTAGCTTATAGGTATTTTAAGTTGTCCAAAAACCCAAATTAACATCCCAGTGGTCGTGGTCTTGCCATGAGTGCCCGAAACAGCAACCAGTTTCATGTCTTTATATTCAATGAGTTGGTTAATTAATTCATGCCGTTTGACCGAAGTAATGCCATATTCACGGGCGTATTTAAGCTCGGGATGATCTGGTGGCAGAGCAGCAGTATAGACAAATAAATCTAACTCTGAAGACTGGTTGACGTTATCGAGGAATTTACCCGATTGGTCTAACGAGACCTTGACGCCTCTGTCGGCTAGGTCGTGGAACATCGGGCTCTCGACAGCGTCTGAGCCAAAGACATCGTGACCGGCGTCCTGGGAAAGCATGGCCAATGGGCCGACCCCGACACCACCAACACCAGAGAAGTAAATATTCATAACAGTACCAGTATCTGTTATTGCTCCCCAGGCATCAAGCCCAGACTTCTCATAGCGCCGAATAAGCTTAAAAGGTACAATGGGCATCAGTTATGCTAGAAGTAGTACACACCGTTACACACAACAAACATTTTTGGCGAAACGTAAAAATGTCTGAGCTCAGCGAGCTATATATTTCGATTACCCTCAAAACTTTTGCCTTTAGTATGATTGGGGTCTTTGTCCCGATTTATTTGTACCAATTGGGTTTTAGTCTGCAGATGATAGCTATGTACTACGCAATGTATTTCATAATACGGGTGCCTTTTAATTATTTAGCGGGCGAGTTAACTGCTAGGAATGGCCCAAAGCACGTCATGAGCTATGCCTATGTATTGACACTCTTGTATCTGGGAATGTTACTTACTATGGAGCCGTACCAATGGCCGCTATGGTCGCTTGCGCTAGCTGCCGCGTCAAGCATTAGTTTCCATTTTATTGGCTACCACGTTGATTTTTCTAGGATTAAACAGAGCAAAGAAGTTGGTGCAGAACTGAGTCACATGTATTTGTTGCAGAAAGTGGCGAGTGCTATTGGACCATTGCTGGGAGGGTTGCTAGCAATGGCTTTTGGCATTCAATTCGTAATAGGCGTATCAATTATCTTTGTGCTGCTGGCCATATGGCCCTTGATGCTCACCCGCGAACCGATGCGCCGTCGTGAAAATATGAGCTTCAAAGGCATAAAACTAAAAAGAGAACTACGAAATATAGTGTCTTTTGGCGCAGTTGGTGTCGGTAGGCAAATGGCCCTGAGTCTTTGGCCGCTTTATATTGCGGTCTTCATCTTTACAGAGAATATATACGGAATGGTCGGCCTGGTGACTTCTATTTCCGTAATCGCTTCGATTTTAATGGCAAAAATAATAGGTAGTTTGATTGACAACGACAAAGGTGGCGCCTTGATGCGCTATTCAGTTGCTTTTTTAACTGTAGTACACGGTCTAAGAGCATTTGTGAGTTCATTGGCCGGTGTAGTGGGGATGAACATTTCCAGTGAGTTTAGCGAGACAGGTGTACTGCTGCCGTTAACGAAAGGTTTTTACGCTAGAGCTGATAATGCCAAGGATAGAGTGGCCTATATAGTGCTAATGGAGACATCGATAGTTTTAGTTAGGGCTGTTTTCTGGGTGCTGGTAGCTGTTTTGTTAATTAACCTAGACCAACAGCTGGCCTTGCGAGTTGTATTTATATTTGTAGCTCTAGTGACGCCCCTGACTTTAGTGCAGAATTTCGGGGCATTGAAGAAAAAGTCATGAAATTTTCACCTAAACGTTTTTTAGCTGATGTGCAAATAGCTTTTAAGACGTTTTTTCGAGCTGTATGGCACGAGTACTATCCGCTAGCATTTGCAGGTATATTTATTTTTATAATTTTCTTACTGCAGTGGATTTTTCAGTATCAGCAATTCTATGAGGTAATCATCGTCAACGAAGTGGGGCAAAGCGTGGTTGAGCTATTCGATTTCTTGTTCTTTAGTTTGACAAGTATTTTTCGATATCCTGATGATCTAACTCCCATAGCATTGATATTCATAGGTTTTTTTCAGGCTACCACACTAGTGATATGGCTCAGGGTTAGAAGTATAAAAACCGCGCGCAGAGCTAGTATGGGAGCACTAGGCGCTGGAATAGTTGGTGCAGGCTGCGTGGCCTGCGCCAGCTCTTTGCTAACTGTTCTATTCTCGGTCTTTGGCAGTACGCTGTCATTGGCATTCGTTAGTGCTATTGGCGACGTCTTATTGGTATTTGCGGTGCTGCTTTCGATGAAGGCATTTATGGATATTGGTGTTAAAACAGCGAGCTTCTTCGATGAATAAACGAAAGCTGCACCACTATTGGGGGAAAATCAGTTCCATTAAGACCTGGCAGCTCGTATTTTTGATGCTACTCTTTGTTGTTCTGTCGGTTTACGGTCTTAGGCAAAACAGCATTGGTCTCGAGCCAAAAATCGAAAAGGTCATCACTGCCGACATCAACAACAAAGACATCGATATTGCCATCAACGAACTGGGTGACTATGTGGTGCATCATATGAATGCTGATCTACCGCGACCAATTCAGCTCGAGAATAGCTACAAGCGTGCTGTAGATAAAGCTTACGACAAAGCCTTGAAGGATTTGCGCAGCGGCTCACTTCTTGAGGAGGCTAGAGATGTTTGTAATAAACTTGGAGTTATTGTGTCTGCTGGGCCACAGTGTATTCAGGACTATTTGGATAAGAATTGGAACCCCGACAAGGGTTCACTAATCGTAGACTTGCCTGATGTGTCGTTATTTACTTATAACTTTGCTGCTCCTCGTTGGAGTTCCGACCTGCCCGGTTGGTCGATACTCATTGCGATAGTCTTATTGATGGCAATCATCGGCAGATTCATCGCCGGAATAATCGTCAAGAGCATTCTTAAGAGTCACCAATAAAAAAACACCTCTCGGGTGAGAGGTGTTTGAAACAAATTACTGTTGTTTATTGACCATTACCATTGTCGCCTGCTGCTTGATCGTTTTGGTATTGAACGATAGCGTCAGTGACTTGGCCGTCAGTCTTCAGGTTCTCCCAGAAGACTATTTTGTCGGCATTGATAAACATTTGATCTTCCGGACCATGTAGTTCGTTGCCCAGCTTGGCCAGTGAAATTTGTTGCTGAGGTGTGTCAGCGGCACTTTGGTCTGGTTGAACTTGCTGATCCACCTGTAGATAATAAATATCAGTCAGTTGTACGTACTCACTATTTAGATTTGAGAGCTTTCCGAAATACACCTGTCCATTGTCCAGGAATACCGCTTGATAAAGGTCGTCTTTTACGGTACTGGAATTGTTGAAACTCTTCCAAACTCCAGCAGCTAACACCACTATGATGGCGAGTGACGCGAGTATCAGCGCTACTACCAGAAATTTACTTCCTAATGTTGGTTTGTGACCCTTGTTTTTGTTAGTTTGTGCTGGCGCAGGTGCGGCGTGTTGCTGCGGTCTTGCCTGAGCTGGCTGTGATTGTCGTGAAAAACGTTCCATCTATCCTCCCTCTTAAAGTCATTCAAAACCAAGTTTAACGCATATGCTTGTAGTGTTCAACGCTAAATACCGCAAAGCCTGACATCTATAAACTATTTGACAAACAGATGAGCCACAGAGTATGTTAGTTGTACGGAAGTAATTAAATAGGAGGTGAAATGGGATATTCACATACAAATTCAAAGGGTGTAACTTATTATCTACACTCAAAAGATGTAGTACTACGAGGTGGAAAAGAACAAACAATTTTTTACTTCGCTAAGGACGAGCGAGACAACACCTGTGATCTTCCAAAAGATCGAGAAGTTGTAGAAAACCCACGGAACGGCTTTCTAGTAGTCAAGAAAAGCAATAAGTAGTTCTTTTCTTTAATCAAGCATCTGCCCCTCGGTCAACCCCGAGGGTTTTTGCTATATACTTAATCTTAAGATGAATATTTGGAGAGAATTACCGAAACCATTTTTTGTTTTAGCGCCTATGGATGACGTAACGGATACGGTTTTTCGTCGTGTAATATCCAAAACAGCCAAGCCAGATTTGTTTTTTACAGAATTTGCTAATGCCGATGGCTTGCAGTCTGCAGGGCGCGAAGCGGTACTGCAAAAACTAACATTCACAGAGGTAGAGAAACCCTTGATCGCGCAACTTTGGGGTATGAAACCGGATAATTACACTAAAACCACTGCTGAGTTAGTGGAAATGAGATTTTCAGGGGTGGATTTGAACATGGGGTGTCCAGTGCGAAACGTCGTCAAGCTCGGTGCTTGCTCGGCGCTCATCAACAACCATGAACTAGCTGAAAGTCTTATAAAAGCTACTCAAAAAGGCGCTGATGACAAGATTCCAGTTAGCGTGAAGACTAGAGTTGGCTTCGACAAAGTTGATATGGGTTGGATTGAGTTTTTGCTCCGACAGAACCTGGCGGCACTAACGATTCACGGGCGTACAGCCAAGGGGCAGTCAAAAGTCCCTAACGACTGGGAGTTAATCGGTAAAATACGCCGTATGCGCGACGACATCGCCCCAGGCACGATGATTATTGGTAACGGAGACGTGATGTCCCGTAAACAAGGCGAAGAACTGGCGCAGGAGCATGGATTAGACGGAATAATGATCGGCAGAGGCGTTTTCCAAGACCCATATGTATTTTCCGGAGATAGCCCCTGGAAGCGGATGAATACGAAAGAGAAAATTGGCCTATACAAAAGACACATTAAGCTGTTCGAACAGGAGTGGGGTCACAAGAAGAACCCTGCCGGTCTCAAAAAATTTGCCAAAGTTTACATCAGTGGATTCGATGGTGCCAGCGAGCTCAGAAGCAGGCTAATGCGATGCACGGATACAGTAGAAATGCTGGGAATACTAGGAAAAGCATAAACACTTGCTTTTTTAGTAATTTTGTGGTAGTATAATATATATGGACGCTATCAAACCCACTACTGAAGGAGAATGGCAAAAAGCAGTTGCCGAAGGCTTAGAATGGGCAACTCAGCGAGAGCCTGAACACATTGCAAGCTCAATAGTTGACCATGTCTCAAACACTAAAGGTACGGTGTTTTGGCTAGATAGTGAGTACACGCAATCTACCGAGGGCAATATCGATAGGAGGAATCCGATGAAGCTGGTGCGCCATATTGAAGCTGTCGCGAATGACAAGAAAAGAGGCTATGCCAGAGGTTTGCAGCGTTCCTATGAAGAGACAGGGAAGCTTCTAAGAGATGCTTTTACTGACAGAGTTGCGATTGACCAAGCGATCACCGATGAATGGTCACCCGGTAAAATCAAAGTTGAATTTCAAAGCGGCGATAGTAAATTTGCAAAAGTTCTGACCGAATATTTCTTCGCTGTAGCAACCAGCTTGTACAAAGAGGAAGAGAATAAGCCTTCTGATAAGCTGATTGCCAGAAGTCTTGGGTTTTTGGTTGGATCAACTGACGAAATAGATCATGAGAAAATACTAGAGTTAATACAAGGAGCAAGCGCGAATGCCAGCAGACGCTTCAAGCATCATTCTGGCAGCATCGCAATACTTGAAAAAGACGCCGAAGGCTTTAGCAAACGGGCAGATTTTTTCGGTAGCGCCAAGCCAGCACTTTCGCCAAAGGAAATACACCAGATGACTATGGATCACGCAAATGCTGCGGATGATTTGGTTAGCTCACGATCTGATAACAATTTGAAATAATCATTCACCTAAAAGTGTATTACCATAGAGATGATCTATGGCCTCAAGAGATTCTAGTACCGATAAAAGCGATGAAGATATTGTCGAGCTTATTCTAGCCGGCAACGATGAGCTTTTCGCGATAATTATTAGTCGTTATCAGAAGCAACTGATTTCGTATACCAGAAGACTAACCTTCAACACGCAGGCTGCTGAGGATGTCGCCCAGAACACTTTTTTTAAGACTTATAAGAATCTGCGCAGCTTTGACACAGAAAAGAAGTTTTCAAGCTGGATATACCGCATCGCGCATAACGAAGCTGTGAATTATATTCGCAAACACCGTCGCGAAATCACTACTAGCGACGAAGGCTGGTTCGATACCAAAGCATCTAACCGAGAGAGTGTTGAGGAAACTCTAGACAGAAAACTAGACAGCAAGGCACTACATAACGCGCTTAAACAGCTCCCACTTAAATACCGAGAGTCAATCGTCCTGCATTCGATAGAGAACAAGAGCTACGAGGAAATAGGCGACATACTACGCATACCAACTGCGACTGTTGGCACCAGAATAAGACGAGCCAAGTCTAGGCTAAAATTAATTTTACAAGAAGAGAGGAGTAAGTAATGGCCAAAAAAGAAACAAAGATGTCTAAAAAGATTATGAAAGACATCCAAAGCGATGAACTCCAGATGCATTCCAGAGCATACTTTAAGATGCTAAACTTGGCGCTTGTTGCTGTTAGCGGTCTGTTTCTTATGATTTCGTCTCTTATAATATTAATCGCGTTTCGAGATATTAAATATGGCGAATCGCTTGGCTTACGAGCTTATGGTACCAGAGGTTACAGTGAATTTTTCCAAACACTCCCCTGGCTAGCAATATTTCTCGGCCTACTCGCGTTTCTCATAGTGTACACACTGATTAAACATTTTAATTTTACCTACAAACACAGACTGCACACGGTAATTGGTGCTTTAGTGTTTGCCGTGGTAGGGCTAGGCATAGTTTTTGCTTCAACTGGCGTAGAAGGCACTATAAGCAGGACAGGCCCATTCGAGAACCTACGTACATTTAATAGATTTTCGAGAGAACATTCTGTTGCTGGAGAAATCGTCGGTCTTGAAGCGAACAAATTGACTATATTTACCAAAGAAGGCGAAACAGTTAACGTGCGTTTTACAAACAACGCAAGATCTAGATATTCAACATTCAAAGTAGGTGAAGTAGTTTTTGTTATGGGTAACAAACAAAACGATGGTTCGTTTGAAGCCTATGGTATACGAAGAGGTGAAATGCCTCCACCACCTCATGCGAAAGGCATGAGGGAAAGATTTATGAAATAATTTGATTAGTCTGCGCGTATTACACGTAGAGCCGACGCAAAAACAGCAAAGTTCGAAAAGCCTGACACCTCATAATTCTTGTTTCAAAACGAGTATTTACACATTGCTAGGCGTTCGTTTGTTGTTTGCAGAGGTCCTAATAAAAGTAACGAAGGAGTATCAATGAATTATCGAGCAACACTTTTAGTAACAGGTGGAGTTATGCTAGGGGCACTGACATTTAGTGCGATTGGAGTATCTGCCTACAGCCCAGGAAATGGAGACGAGAGTCGGGAGCGGCCAAGACGACAAGGTTTTGGCATGATGGAACATCGTAGGAGTGAAGGCAAAAAATATGCCGCCGAGGTCTTAGGGCTGACGCCGGAAGAGATTAAAGCAGAAATAGAATCTGGCAAAACTATGGAAGAAGTCGTATTGGCGCAGGGGTATACAAGCATTGAGAGCTTCAGAGAAGAAGTTCAGAACAAAGTACGAGAAAGAATGGCTGCTGAAGGCTTAAGCGACGAAGAGATAAATCAAAGAATCGAGAGACATAAAGCGCGTCGGGAGCACAGATTCGAACACATGAGTGAAAATTTTGACGAAGACGCAGCCCGAGAGAGGATGCAAAACAGAGGCCTTAATGACGAACAAATTGAAAAACGAATGGATAGGATTCAAGAACGGATGGGCAGTTTCACGAACTAGCCAACCTTAATGGAAACAAAAGAGCCCTCTCGTCTAGGGCTCTTTTTGTTGGGGGTAAAATTACTTGTATTTGTCGTCCAAGGTGTAAACATGCATAGCGATGTAGACACACTGGAAGCCAGTTTCCATGCCTCACAAGAAGATTATCTTGTGAATAATACCAAAGCCGAGAGAGATAGCGCACCAGCGAATTCTGACTTAAACAAACAGTTGGCAGATTTAGCTAACACGCCTTCGGAGTTGTTGAGGCTTAAATTAGTCGGCGTTGGCAAGATGCTAACTGGCATTTTCATTGTGCTCTTCGGCATAATGATTGCACTAGTTATGATGCCCGTGCGGCTTGGTCAGATAATTAGAAATCAAGATCGACTCGCCAATCAAAAAGCATAAACAAAGTAACGATATTCGAACAGCTAAAGGGTCTATAAATGAACCCTTTGGTTAGAATTGGTCTATAATTATACCTATCTAAGGAGGGTTGAATCATGGGGCTAAAGGTTAATAAGTACAAAACTTGTGACGAAGCGACCCGAGAGGCCGCAGCCAAACTAGTTAGTGCGCTAGATCATCCGGTGAAAACCCTCCTACTTCTTTCCGGAGGGTCATCGCTAGAGGTGGCAAAGGTAGCCTTGTCAAAACTCAAGGCTGACCAGAAGCGACTAATCACCATAGCTCAGATAGATGAACGCTATGGTGAACCAGGACACCCAGATTCTAATTGGAATGGTATTGTTGAGGCAGCCCAGAGTTTTAACGAGTACGCCGGTGTAGCCAACATACTGCAAGGCAGTGGAAGTATTGAAGAGGATGCAGCTAACTATAATGCCAGGCTTAAAATGCTCTTCACGAAAAATATTTTAAAAGTTGGCCTGTTTGGCGTAGGTGCGGATGGTCACGTCGCTGGCATGCTGCCAGGAAGCCAAGCCAAATTTCTCAAGTATACCGACGGGCGGCTAGTGGTGAACTTCAAGGGGGGTGATTTTCCTAGAATAACCACCACCAGTGCGCTGATGAAAGTTCTGGATGAAGCAATAGTCTATGCTTGTGGTCAATCGAAGGAAGGCGCAATAGACAAGCTTGAAGAGAGATTACCAGCCCATAAGAATCCAGCGCAGTTGCTAAAGGGAGTTAATGAAGTATCAGTGTATTTTGGAGGAGGACAATAGATGAAAGTAGGAGTTGCAGGTCTAGGCAAGATGGGTTCTCAAGTAGCCGAGTTGTTATTAAAAGCTGGACACGAAGTAGTAGTAGATGAGCGACACGCCAAGAACACCGATCCTTTGAAGCAAAAAGGTGCAAGGTCATTTTCAGACTATAGCGATTTATTAAACAAATTAGACGAAAAACCGATAATTTGGTTGATGATACAAAATGATTATGTACCGGCGGAAGTCGATAAATTACTAGAGGCACTACCAGAGAGGTCAATTATTGTTGATGGTGGTAATTCTCGCTATACAAGTTCAATCGAGCAAGCACATAAGTGTTCAAGAAAAAATGTTGATTTTGTAGATGTTGGGACAAGTGGTGGAGTATGGGGGATAAAAAGAGGCTTCCCGATGATGGTAGGGGGTGATAAAGCAGCTGTAGAATACATTTCACCACTGCTAGAGGTGTTGTCGAAGCCAGAAGCTGCCTGGTATCACTTTGGTCCTAGCGGTGCCGGACATTTCGTGAAAATGGTTCACAACGGCGTCGAATACGGCATCATGCAAGCCTACGCCGAAGGTTATCGTGTAATGAAGGAAGGACCGTATAAAGACCTAGACTTAGGCGAAGTGGCTAACGTTTGGCAACATCGAAGTATCAACGAGTCTTTCCTGAATCAACTTATTGAGGGCATGATCAAAAACGACGCAGACTTTACTGGGGTAGAAGGTGTCGTGAGTGAATCGGGAGAAGCACGTTGGACGCTTGAGACAGCCAAAGAATTAGGTATTGAAACGCCAGTCATACAGTCGGCTTTCGATGTGCGACTTCGTAGCCAAACAGGCGAGACCAACTGGGCTACCAAATTCTTGGCTCAACTTCGTAATGAGTTTGGCGGGCATGACGTGAATACCAAGAAAGACTAGTCGCAGTGCAAAATGCTGAGCCGACAATACTAACAATCGTAGGAATAACCGGTGATTTGTCGCGCCGAAAACTCCTGCCGTCTCTTTATCATTTAGAGCAAGATAATCTACTACCTGATAATTTTCAGATCGTAGGAACAACTAGAAAAAATGTTAACAAAGAGCAATTTTTTGAAGATATAGAGCAAAGCATTATCGAGTCGGATAGTGTGTGCGAGGTGCCGGTGCTAAAAAGACTCCTCAGTAAGCTGACAATTGAAACTATAGACATGGGTGATAGTGAACATTACGGCAGTCTTGCCCGTCTACTTAAGCAAAAAGAAGAGGAAGCGGGTGTGTGTTCGGTTCATCTTTTCTATTTGGCGATTCCACCCAAAGTTCTACCCCGGGTGGTGGATTTGATAGGGCACGCCCAGGTGCATAAATGCTCTCATGGCAAACCAGGCAGAATACTAATCGAAAAACCTTTCGGTCGCGACCTTAAGTCTGCTAACGAACTGTCAGAAATCATAAGTAGTCATTTCGACGAAGAGCAGATATATCGGATTGACCACTATTTGGCTAAGGAAACTACGCAAAATATTCTCCATTTTCGTTTTAACAACCCAATCGTCAGAGATATTTGGAATAGCGACTACGTAGATAGTATTCAAATAACCGCCGCCGAATCTATTGGCATAGAAGGGCGCGTTGGATTCTACGAGGAAACTGGTGCGCTGCGCGATATGGTACAGAGTCACTTATTGCAACTGCTTGCTCTAACAACTATGGAGCGGCCAAAGGAGCTTAATGCTCAGGAAGTTCGAGTTAAACGCGAAGAAGTCCTAAAAAACTTGAAACCTATTTCACTAGAAGAAATTGATGAACTTGTCGTGCGAGGTCAATACGAAGGTTACCGCGAGGAAGTAAACAACAATAAATCTAACGTTGAAACTTTTGTTGCCTTGAAAGCAACCATCAACAATGATCGTTGGCGCGACGTACCAATTTACCTACGTACGGGAAAGAACCTGAAACACAAGGCTACAGAAATTACTTTGGTGTATAAGAATAACGAAACTGGCTCAGAAGACGATATCAACCTCCTCACTATGCGTATACAGCCGAACGAAGGAATCGCGCTTCGTTTGCGGGCTAAGAAACCTGGCTTAGAGAACGAACGTCAAAATATCGTCATGGATTATTGTTACGTACGAGCGGATGACAAGATAAAACACAGTGCCTACGAGAAGCTTTTGGTAGACGCTATGCGCGGCGACCAAATGCTATTTCCGACCACTGAAGAAGTAGTAAACAACTGGAAATACTTAGACCCAGTATTAAAACACTGGCAAAGCTCAGACAAAGCCCCCTTCGAATACGCCGCGAACTCTTGGGGTCCAGAAGCAGCTATGAATATGCTTGCCGACGAGCATGACGCCTGGATGCAACAAGACAATAATATTTGTCAGCCAAGTGCGGATTAGAACACGACTCAAAATTATTTGTAATAATCGATAAAACAGATGACTGAGCTTAGTTTTTATGGTTAAATAACCGTAAGCATTGGCTGTGACGGGGAAGTGAAAAAATTATATAAAAAACACAATAAATTTTTTTGGGTACTAATAGGCGTATTCGCCGTAGTATTGTTGGTGGTCATAAATCTATATCGCCCTAGAGATATCCGCATAAACGGACGGATTGAAAGTTTCCAAAAACAACGAACCGTAGATTTAAGGTTGATGTTTTTTGACACCGAAGCTGGGGCAAATGTTATCAGGACTGTTGAGTATGACGACGTGCTCACAACGACTGATGGACGGTTTGACCTAGTCTACACCACATCATTAGCGTCTCTGCCAAATCAGAGTTACGCGCAGTTATGCGTACGCAATGTTACCAGCAATAGCTGGGAGAATTCGATTCCTATTTGTTCTGAAGATACTGAAATTGCGATGCCAGCACGAGTCCAGGGAGCTAGGTCTGACGAGCAGACAGTCGTAAGTTGCGTTAGAAAACGAATTGGCGGAAGTTTATTTGGGTTGGCGAGTCTCTTTCTAGGGACAACACCAGATGAATATGAATTTGAAAACTACTGCAACGATGTTTATACGGAAACAGAGTATGAAACAGTGGTCATAAGAACAACCGAACTTAGCAAAGTTGACATCGGAAACGGTGGCAACACGTTTATTACGGTAGACGGTAACCTGGCTAATCAACCCAGCCTACAGGTTCTTAGTATAGACGGCAGCAAATTGTCTATAAGTGACGGCAACACAATTGATTTACCGATACCGATTTATGTCGACAATGACAATCAAGAACTTGCACTAAGTAGTGGGGTGTTAACTATTTCTGGTGGAAATGACGTTATTTTGCCACAAACTTCAGCCCCGCAACCCTTTTCTGTACTCTATGGCTCTGGACTCAGCGGAAATTCGCCTGTGAGTAACGGCGGAACGTTATCGCTGAGTAATACGGGAGTGCTTGGCGTTGCTGGCAGTGGGGTCATTTCTTCTTCAGGCGGACAAAACCCCAGTATTTCACTGTCGCTTTGCGCCAACGGCGAAGTACTTCAAGTAAGCGGAGGCGTCTGGACTTGCAACACCACAGCAGGCACTTATACGTTTAGTATTTTCGACGGAGTGACTTCACAGGGAATTGCCAGCGGCGACAGCATAACCTTTCTTTCGGGTAACGGTCTTCAGTCATCGGTGTCTGCAGTAGATACGGTCACATACTCGATTGCAACCAATGGCGTTGGGACAAACGAAATATCCAATGGAAGTGTAGCTAACGTCGATTTAGCTAACAGTAGTTTAACAATAATTGCAGGTTCTGGCCTAAACGGTGGGGGCAGTGTGAGTTTAGGAGGGAGCGTATCGATCAGCAACGCTGGCATACTCTCGATTGGTTCAACAGGACCCGTCACAATTTCTGGTGGCCAAAACCCCACCATTGCCCTTGCCGCTTGCGCCGGAACTGAAATTATCAAGTACGACGCGGGTTCGTCGTCTTGGATTTGCGGGGTGGACATCGACACCAACACCGACGCACAGACGATTTCGTATATTTCGGGAACGCAAATTTTGTCTATATCAAACGGCAACACAGCTGACTTGTCATCACTTCTGGATAATACTGATGCCCAAGACTTAACTTTAACAGGTGACACGTTGGCGGTGTCGGGAGATCCAAACACTAATGTAG
>VAPH01068690.1_pt1 | contig 13893 bp, 11 predicted proteins | sample 3393861 | NCBI WGS metagenome assembly VAPH01 (sample SAMN08290439, study PRJNA428436) | hydrothermal vent metagenome | isolation source: Deep-sea hydrothermal vent chimney | place: Atlantic Ocean: South-mid Altantic Ridge | reverse complement strand
TGGCCGGCTGGCTTGGCGACAGGTGGAGTTCGACCGGCATGATGGGGGTGTTTTTTGCCGGAACCGGGGCCGGAATGGTGATGACCGGACTGTCCGGGAGCGCTTTTTCCATCGCTTTCTGGCTGGCCGTTACGGGGTTTTTCGCCTCCATCTACCACCCGGTCGGCATCGCCTGGCTGGTCCGGCACGCGGTCAATCGCGGCACGGCGTTGGGGATTAACGGCGCCTTTGGGGGGATCGGGCCGGCCATTGCGGCTTTAACGGCCGGTGTTTTGATCGACGGGTTCGGCTGGCGGGCCGCCTTTATGGTTCCCGGCGGCGTTCTTCTCGCGACGGGCGGGGTGTTTTATGTTCTCGTCGCCAAACGGATGATCGTTGAAACCAGGGAGGACAGAAAACCAGACATCCCGACAACCCGCCGGGACAGGTTTCGCGCTTTTATGGTCCTTGCCGTGACCATGTTAAGCACCGGGGTTATCTATCAAGCGACCCAGGCGGGGATGCCGAAAATTTTTTCGTTGCGCATGGCCGGGTTTCTCGATGACGGGGTTTTCGGCTTATCGGCCTTGGTCGCGGCGGTCTATTTAACGGCCGGAGCGATGCAGCTTGTGGCCGGCCGTTTGGCGGACCGGTATCCGCTCAAGCGCGTTTACATTCTCAGCTTCGCCTTCCAAGCGCCCTTCCTCGCCCTGGCCGCCGTGGTGGACGGGGGCGCTCTCTTCGCCGTCTTCTTGATTATGGTATCGGTCAATGTGGGCGCCTTGCCGGCGGAAAACAGCCTCGTCGCCCGTTACGCGCCGAGCCACAGGCGGGGGCTGGCTTACGGATTGAAATTTATCCTCGCGTTCGGGATAAGCGGTTTCGCCGTGTGGATGGAAGGGGCGTTCTATGATTGGAGCGGAGGTTTCTTCCTGCTTTTCACCGTGCTGGCCGCCGTCGCGGCCGTCGCCCTGGCGGCGGGGCTCCTGCTGCCTTCCGAGAAGGCGATGAACGCCCCGGCGGCCGCCGAATAAGGAGAGGATGACGATGTTTATAATCGAGCGGATCGACCATTTGGTGCTGACGGTGAAGGATATCGGGGCGACCTGCGCATTTTACCGGCGCGCGCTCGGAATGACCGTGGCTACCTTCGGCGAAGGGCGCAAGGCGCTCGCCTTCGGGGATCAGAAAATCAATCTCCATCAGGCCGGAGCCGAATTCGAGCCCAAGGCCGCACGCCCGACACCGGGGTCGGCGGACCTCTGCCTGATAGCCAAAGCCCCGTCCATGGCGCGGGTTACGGCGCATCTCGAGTCCCTGGGGATCGAGATCGAGGAAGGCCCCGTTACGCGCACGGGCGCCAAGGGGGCGATAACGTCGGTTTATTTTCGCGATCCGGACGGCAACCTGATCGAGGTCTCGCGCTACGGTCCTGACGTTTCTTAGGGCCTTAAGGCAAAAGCCGAACGCATCCGATCTTCGGGCGTCGTTTCTGACCCCCATTTTTCATCTTCATCAATGCACGGAGCGGTCAGGCCACGCATCCGTTTCCTGAAACGATGTCTTGGCTCATGCGTTTGGAAAACGCCCTGTTCGCCGTCTCTATTTCATCGCGCATGGATTCCATGGCCGGCCTGTACTTCATGTCGCTGCCGAGTATGTGTTTCGTCAACCAGGTTTTCATGAAATCGAGGACTTCGCCGCTGATGTTGTTTTCGGGATGGGCCAGGTAGTCGTCCCGGATGGCGCAAACTTTTTTCCTAAGAACGGCATGGCCCTGTTTATGGCCGATCGCGTCCGCATAGGAACAGGCTTCCATGAGTTCTTCCTCACGCTTGAAATGATAATCGGTATAGTCGCACAAGGCGTTGAGAACGCTGCCCACCGTCTCTTGTCCTTGCCCTTCCTCGACCGCCTTATGAAACTGATTGATGAGACTTATCAACAGTTTGTGGTCCGTATCGATGGCGTGGATTCCAACGCTCATTTGCAGGGTCCAGGTTATGGCCGGCATGTCCGTGTGTCCCGAGAATTAAAGCCTGTCCCCATGGATATGGGGGCGTTTCACAAAAAGTACATACCTTTAATGACGTCTTGCCTTTCGGAGGCCATGGGCCATGACCAGCGGTATTATTATACCGCTAATACAAGTCCCGGAAATATAAGCGCTTTTTCACGTTGACATCGTTATAAGCTGTGACATACTCCGCGCCCTTCCAGGAATTTGGGGTCGATCGGACTCCGCGCCGGGAAGACTAAAGAATAACAACGGTGGAAGAGAGATGAAGACCTATTCGGCGAAACCGTCCGACATCGAGCGGAAGTGGTACATAATCGATGCCGACGGCCTCGTTCTGGGCCGACTGGCGAGCATCATTTCCATGCGTTTGCGCGGTAAGCACAAGCCCATTTATACCCCTCATATGGACTGCGGCGACAACATCGTGGTCGTTAATGCGGAAAAGGTCCAGCTTACGGGACGTAAGCGCGCGGACAAGATCTATTATTGGCATACCGGTTATCCGGGCGGAATCAAACAGAGGACGGCCGGGGCAATCCTCGATGGCAATCATCCCCAAAGGGTGATCATCAAGGCCGTCGAGAGGATGGTCAGCCGTTCGCCCCTGGGACGCAAGCAAATGAAAAAACTGCATGTTTATGCGGGCGTTGAACATCCCCATGGGGCGCAGAACCCGGAAAACCTGGATGTGGCGTCCATGAATCCGAAGAACAAGAGGAGCGCGTAATCGGATGGCCGAGGAAACAAAAACCCTTGAGGATCTGAAAGACCTTCAAGTAGCCGCTGGGGCCGAAGGTGTTGGCGCCGAAGCGGCCGCCGAGCCGGTGATCGCCGTCGTCGAGCCCGTGATCGACGCTCAAGGCCGTTCTTATGCGACGGGCAAGCGGAAGAACGCCATCGCCCGGGTCTGGATCAAGCCGGGCCCCGGTAAGATCACCGTCAACGGCCGGGACGTGGAGACCTATTTCGCCCGTCCGGTCCTCAGGATGCTTCTCAATCAGCCCTTTAACGCCGCCGGGCGGGAAGGCCAATACGACGTGGTCTGCACGGTCAAGGGCGGGGGGCTTTCCGGCCAGGCCGGGGCCGTCCGCCACGGCATCAGCCGCGCCCTGACCTATTTCGAACCGGGCTTGCGGCCGGCCTTGAAGAGCGGCGGCTTCCTGACCCGCGATTCCCGCGTGGTCGAACGTAAGAAATACGGCAAGCGCAAGGCGCGCCGAAGCTTCCAGTTCTCGAAACGCTAGGGCGTATCAGGACGGCACTGGAATTGGGGCGCTCCCGGCGGGGCGCCCTTTTTCTTTGATTTAAAACCATGACCGAAGGAATATAGGGGCCATGGCGCACAAAATATTCATCGACGGCGAAGCGGGAACGACCGGATTGCAGATCCGGTCGCGCCTGGTCGGGCGGGAAGACGTGGAACTCATCAGCCTGCCCGATGAGGCCCGCAAGGACCCCGCGGCGCGCACCGAGGCCTTGAATGGGGCGGATCTTTCGATCCTGTGTTTGCCCGAGGCGGCTTCCAGGGACGCGGTTTCCATGATCGAAAACCCCGATACACGGGTGATCGACGCCTCCATCGCGTATCGCACGGACCCGGCATGGGTTTACGGCTTTGCCGAATACGGTCCCGGCCAGAGGCAGAAAATCGCCGCCGCCAAGCGGGTGAGCAACCCCGGCTGCTATGCTTTCGCGGCCGTCGCCATGGTCCATCCCCTGGTCGCGGCGGGTCTTTTGCCCGCCGATTTTCCCGTTACCGTCTATGGGGTTTCGGGGTATTCGGGCGGCGGCAGGAAACTGATCGAGGCCTTCGAGAACCCGGATCTGGAAAACGGGATCGACAGCCCGTTCCGCCTGTACGCGCTCGGCCTGGACCATAAACATACCGAGGAAATTCGGGTTCATGGTTCGCTCGATGCGCGGCCTTTGTTCGTTCCCAGCGTGGGGCGGTTCTCGCAAGGGATGATCGTCTCCCTGCCGCTCCATCTCGACGCCGTGCCGGGATCGCCGGGGCTCAAGGCCGTCCACGGGGCGCTCGCCGATCATTACCAGGGCCAGCGGTTCGTTACCGTCGCGGGGTTGGACGAAGCGGCCTCAACCGATCATCTGGACCCGGAAGGGCTCAACGGCTCCAACGAACTCGGGATTTTCGTCTTCGGAAACGAAAAACACGGCCAGGCGCTCGTTTGCGCCCTGCTCGACAACCTGGGCAAGGGGGCGTCCGGCCAGGCCGTGCAAAACATGAACCTGATGCTGGGCCTCTGCGAGGGGGCGGGGCTGGAGTAGGGTCAAACGTCGACGTCGTTAACGAAGCGGGCGTTTTCCTTGATGAATTCGAAGCGCCGTTCCGGCTTCCGGCCCATGAGGTCGTTGACCAGTTTTTCCGTATCCTCGGCTTCCACGGCGTCTTCGACGGTGTGGCGGGGCGGAAGGGTGACGCGAAGCAGGATCCGGTTTCCAGGGTCCATGGCCGTTTCCTTGAGCTGGGCCGAGGGCATCTCGCCCAGGCCCTTGAAGCGGCTGATCTCTATCTTGCCCCGTTTTGAAAACGCCGTTTCGATCAGTTCGTCCTTGTGCGCGTCATCCCTGGCATAAAGCGTCCGACCGCCCTGAGAGAGCCTGTATAGGGGCGGTATTGCGATATAAAGATGGCCGTTTTCAATAAGTTGCAACATTTCCTTAAAGAAAAACGTCATGAGAAGCGAGGCGATATGGGCGCCATCCACATCGGCGTCCGTCATGATGATGACCTTTTCGTAGCGCAGGTTTCCCTCGTCATAATCAGACCGGGTCCCGCATCCCAAGGCCTCGGCGATGTCGCTGACTTCCTGGTTGGCTTTGATCTTGTCGGGCGAGGCGCTGGCGACGTTGAGGATTTTCCCGCGCAGGGGCAGGACGGCCTGGATCTTGCGGTCGCGCGCCTGTTTCGCCGAGCCGCCGGCCGAGTCGCCCTCGACCAGGAAAATTTCCGTTCCCTCGGCGATCGAACGGGTGCAATCGGTAAGTTTGCCGGGAAGGCGCAGGCGTCGCGTCGCCGAGGCCCGCTTGGTTTCCTTGGCCTTGCGCCGCCGCAGCCTTTCGTCGGCCCTCTCTAGCACCCGTTCGAGCAGGATTTTGGCGGCCGCCGGGTCTCCGGTCAGCCAGTGGTCGAAATGATCGCGGAGGCCGTTTTCGACCAACCGGGCGGCCTCGGGCGTCGATAGCCTTTCCTTGGTTTGGCCTTGGAACTGGGGGTCCCGGATAAAGAGCGAAAGCATGACGCAGGCCCCGCCGACGGCGTCCTCGGCGGTGATTTTCCCCGCCTGTTTGTTGCCGGTCATCTCGGCATAGGCTTTGAGCCCCTTGGTCAGGGCCGAGCGCAGACCCGTCTCGTGGCTGCCGCCTTGGGGCGTCGGCACGGTATTGCAATAGGAATTGAAGAAATCGTCCTCGTCGGCCGGCCAGGCGACGGCCCATTCGACCCTGCCCGACCCGCCGTTGAGTTTCGCCTCGCCGGAAAACGGGGCCGGAGTCAGGACTTTACGCTCGACCAGGGTCGAAGCGAGATAATCCCCCAGGCCGCCCGGGAAATGCAGGGTCGCGTTATGGGGTGTTTCGTCCCCCGCCTTGATAAGCCCGGGGTCGCAGGACCAGCGGATTTCGACGCCCCGGTAGAGATAGGCTTTCGAACGCGCCAGCCGGTAGAGCAGGGCGGGGCGGAAACGATGCCCATGGCCGAAGATGTCGGGATCGGGATGAAAGACGACGGTGGTGCCGCGCCGGTTCTGCACCGGGCCCAGGTTTTCCAGGGGAGTAACGGGCTTGCCGCGGCTAAAACCTTGCCGCCAAAGGGTTCTGTCCCGGGCCACCTCGACCGTAAGGCTGTCGGAAAGGGCGTTGACCACGGAGATTCCGACCCCGTGCAGGCCGCCGGAGGTTTCGTAGGCGTCGCCGCCGAACTTGCCCCCGGAATGGAGCATGGTGAGGATCACCTCCAGGGCCGATTTATCCTTGAATTTGGGGTGTGGATCGACGGGAATGCCCCGCCCGTTGTCGCGCACCGTGATGGCGTGATCCCCGGAAAGCCCGAAATCGATCCGGCTGGCATGGCCGGCCACCGCTTCGTCCATGGCGTTGTCGAGGATTTCGGCGGCGAGATGGTGAAGGGCGTGTTCGTCGGTGCCGCCGATATACATGCCGGGGCGGCGGCGAACCGGCTCCAGGCCTTCGAGGACCTCGATGTCCTTGGCCGAATAGTCTTCCTTGGCCGCTTTATGGCCCGAATTTCCCGAGGCCTTTTTATTCCCGGCCTTCAAAGGGGGCTCCTTCCCGGTTTCCGTATCGAAAAGGTCGCTCATCCCGTCCATTCCATGTCCTCGCCGATTTTAGGCCTTCATGAGGGGGTATCTTAAAGAACCCGGCGCCATGCAATCAACCTTGATAAGGTGTTTGCCGATGGAAATTATAACAATATATGGTGTGGAAGAGGTTAACGCCCTGACACTAGGGGGAACAGAGGGATCCCAAATCGAGCGTAAAGGAGCAACTAGCCGCGGGCTTGAAATATTGATCGAGTTTGCCGGGGGTGCATTCTGTGTCCTCAAGCAGGCCCACCGCACCGTCTTTGGTGCAGACCAGGATCGCCGCATCCTTCCCTTTGTGCAGGACTTTAAGCAAATAATCGTCAAACGGTTTTAGAAGCGACGGGTCGTGTTTCGTAGACAGGGCGAGAAGCTCCTTTCCCTCGATCCCGGCGGGAGGTGATTTATAACGTGTGGTGGAATAAACGGCCTTGCTGAGCTGTAAAAGATGGCTGGATAGTTTGAGCATCTTCGCCTCGTCGGGCGGCTTGCTTTCCGAACAAGCCGATAACGCCAGCATGGCGAGGAGGACCGATAGGGGGGCCGGTTTTATGGTCATGGTCCGTCCACACTCCAGAAAACTAGATCCCCGTTTTCATCCCGGCCCGTATCCAGGTTCCAGTCGCCGATGTTGTCTTCGACCAGATTTCCGTCCTCGTTAAGGACGTCTCTTCCCACCCAGGACCAAACCGCCCCGACGTTGGCGGCCGCCCGGTCGAAGATCGTGTCGTAATCCATGGGGGTTTCGGGGGTTTCGAGGGCGGATATGTATTGGTCGTCGATATTGTCCACGGCCGGATAGGTTAGCCCCGAATCGACGCCCAGGTGCCGGGCCAGGGGAAGCAGGCGTTGGCCTTCCTCGATGGCGTCGATAACGGAGACGAAACCGCGGTGCCACGAATCAATGTCCGGCGGCGCCTGGGCGAAGGTTCCGGGATAGACCTCGGCGAGCATGGTGCGCCAAAGGCCGGCGATATCGGGATCGAGGGCGCCGTCGTCCCCGGGCGCTCCGCAAGCGGCGATGCCCGCGCGCAAGGGTTCGGCCAAACCGATCTCGTCAAGATTGAGCCGCAGGTAGATGTAGGCGTCCTGATGCATCTCGCAGATGCGGTGGTCGGTTTTGTTTTGCGCGTAAGGGCCGACCTTGAGTTGGATGATGGGATGGATGGTCACGTCCATGGCGACGTGGGCCGCGTAGCCGAGCAGCCAGGCGAGGCATTTGTCGCGGGTTCCCCCCGGCCCCATGGCTGCGAGGGCGCGGGTTCCCGATAGGATCATTTCGCCCGTTCGGATGTAATGCATGTTGTCCGCCCATTGGAGGGCGTCCCCGTCACCGAGGGCCAGGTACGGATAGTCGGGGCTTACGGAGCCGAGTTCGCAGTATTTGGCGTAATCGAGGTAGGCCGTTTTGGCGCCTGTCGGCAAGCCGGCGATACCGTCGAGGTGGCCGGTCATTTGCTTCACCAACGTAATATGGGCGAAAGTCCCAGGCATGTCCCCTCGACACTTTGTCTAATCACCAAGAGCTGAATACAACGGAGTATAAGGCAATTTTGAATAGAAATGCATTAAAGAATATCCACTCAACCGTTTATCCAATCAGCATCCACAGATAGGCCGCCGAAAGCATGGCGCTCAACCCCATTAAATCCTTTATGAATCCCGTTCCCGTCATTCCGTCCTCCTGTTTTCGAGTCTCCCCAAGCGTGAAACAGATATATAACGAAAGAAGAACAAAAAAGCAACATAATTTATTTTCACACGACTTTCCCATAAAAATGGTGCTCGCAAGACAGGAATTTGCTAGGGGGTGCGATACGCTTTGTATCGAAGGGAAAAAACCATGACTTTCATCGGCGGCGCCGTTAACGCCAAGGTCGGCGCGAGGGGGGGAGGTTGGCTTAGCCGGAGGGCGGCGGCGATTGCCGGGGCGGCTTTATTCCTGTCGGTCTTCATGCAACCGTCGATGGGTTTGGCCGGCGAGGTCGTCGTGGTCAACGCCGTGGCGGGCTCCTCGGGCGCGGGCTATCGTTTCGATGTGACCCTGCGCCACGCCGATACGGGATGGGAGCATTACGCCGACCAGTGGGAGGTCCTGGCCCCCGACGGCTCCGTGCTCGCCACGCGCACCCTCTACCACCCCCATGTCGATGAGCAGCCCTTCACCAGGAGCTTGTCCGGGGTGAAAATTCCTAAAGGGATGAAGTCCGTCTTGATCCGGGCGCGGGACTCCGTTCACGGATTCGGCCCGAAACTGTTCGAGGTCAAATTGCCGGGCCGGAGCTAGGGGCGTTTCAGGCTCCAAGCCGTCCGATCATTTCGGTGATCCAGTCGTAGCCGTGCTGGATTTCCGCCGTCACGGTCTCGACGGGGTACTCGAAAACGATATTGATATGCGGATTTTGGGCGACGACGATCCCGAGAATAGATTCCAAGTCCAGCCAGCCTTCAACGGGGCGCTGGCTGGGATGGAGTGGAGTATGGTGGTGTTTCTTCGTGTGTTCCGGTCCCGTGGTGTTCCACAAATGCATGGAACGGGCCCGTGGGGCCAGGGCGGCGATGTCGTCCAAATAGTTTCTGCTCCGTCCATGGGCGCCGAGATAGGTATGTCCGATGTCGATGCAGACGCCCAGTTCCCCATGTTCAGAGACCGCCGCGGCGAAGTCTCCGGCGTCGTGGAATCCATCCGAATAAGCGGCGAATTCCAAATCCAGGGAGACGCCCGCCGCAGCGCTCATCACGGCCATCCTCGCGCAGGCCTCCCGGGTCAACTTCAGGGCCGTGTCCGGGTTTTTGGTATCGCTGGGCCCGAAGGTGAGATGGCTGACCACGTAATCCGCTCCCCAGCGCCGGGCCTCGTCCAGGGTTCGTTGTAGAAGGGAAAAGGATTTCTCGCGCAGGTCTTTCTCTTCCGACAGGAAAAAACAGGTGACGCCGGAAAGAGGAAAATCATCGGGCCGCATGATGGGGGCATGAAAGCTGAACCGATCCCGGCCTTCGGCGCTGAATTCGTCGAGCAAGGGGTCGAGGTTCACCATATGCTCCGCCGACAAGTCGAAGAACTCCACCCGGCCGAGGCCCCTGTGGATCAGGCATTCCGAAGGGTGACGCTTTTCGCTCATGGCTTGCTCATGGGGCAAACCGCCTCCACCTCGACCAGGTTGCTGTTGAAAGCCGATCCCCCGGCCATGTCGGCTGTGAAATCGGGCGTCGTGAAATTGGCGTTGCCGCCGTCCGGATACATATGGCTCCACCACTGTCCGGGGGCCGCGACCACGCCGGATTTGACCTCGTCCGATACCCTGGCCCAAAGACGGCAGGCGCCGCGGTCGTTAAAAATCCGCACCGGATCGCCGTCGCCGATCCCCCGTTTCCCGGCGTCATCGGGGTGAATAACGACGAGGGGGCGGCGCTCGGTTTCCTTGAACCCGGCTTCATGGGCGTAGCTGGAATTATGAAAGCCGTGTCCCGAGGGGGTCAGCAAGCAGAGGGGATAACGTTCGAACAGGTCGGGCGAGCCCTGTTGGCTTTCCCGGGGCGGCGTGTAGGAGGGAAGGGGGGGGAGGCCCGCCGCCGCCATGGTTTTTGAATAAAACTCGATCTTTCCCGAAGGCGTCGGGGTGCGATGCTCCTTGAAGGCCTCGATAACCGGGTCCGCCCCGGCCTGCGCCCAACCGTCCCGAAACAGCTTTTCCCGGTCGAGCCCGGATATGGCCGGGAAATCCAAATCCAGGACGGCCTCGATGATGTCGGTTTCACTTTCATCGAAACAGGGGTCTTCAAAGCCCATTCCCCGGGCCAGGTCGCGAAAGGTATCTAAGTTGGAGCGGCATTCGCCGACGGGCGTGATGGCGCGCCGGTTCAAAAGAAGGCTTAAATGGTAATACGAAAACAAAAGGTCGTCCTGTTCGAACTGGGTCGTCGCCGGAAGCACGATGTCTGCGTAACGGGCCGTATCGGTCATTTGGCGTTCGTGAACCACGGTGAACAGATCGCCGCGCGCCAATCCCTTGCGGACACGGGACTGGTTGTAAAGAACCGAGGCCGGATTGCCGTTGAAAACGTATAGGCTTTTAACGTTCGGGCCATCGAGCATGGCCCCCAAGCCGATCATGTTGTAAGCGCCGGCGGGATTGGGCCTGAGGCCGTCTCCTTCCAGGGCGTGAAAGTCGGCGGGGAAACAGGTGCTGGTCGGGAAATATATCCCGCCGCCCGGATGCCGCCAGGCCCCGGTCAGGCCGGGCAGGCAGGCGAGGGTCCGAAGGGTCATGCCGCCGTTTGTGTGGCGCTGGCAGCCGGGGCCCACATAGATAAACGACCCTTTAACCCCGCCATAAAGCCTTGCGAAATTGCGGATATCACCGGCCGGGACGCCGGTCATAATTTCGGCGGCCCCGGGGGCGTAATCCCCGGCCTTTCGCGCCAATTCCTCGAAACCAAGGGTGAAGCGGCCGATAAAATCCCGGTCGATCAGGTCTTCTGAAATCATCACCTGCATCATCGAAAGCGCCAGGGCGGCGTCGCTTCCGGGCCGGGGCCTGAGGTGGGCGTCGGCTCCGTCGGCCCCGGCAATCGAAAGCGGGTTGACGACGACGTAGCGGGCCCCGTTCCGGCGGGCTTCCTTGAGGAATATTTGCTGGTGGATATTGGTCGAGGCGGAATTCACGCCCCAGTCGATGACCAGGCCGCAGTCCTTGATCGCGCTCGGGTCCGCGCCGACCGAGGCGCCCATGGTGTAGTGGTATCCCTGCCGCCCGGCCTTGGTGCAGATGGTGCGGTCGAGTTGCAGGCTTCCCAGGCGGTTGAAGAACCGGCGGCCCGCGATGTGGCCGTGCACCAGACCTTCCGTTCCCGACCCGAAGAAAGGCAGGACGGCATGGGCCCCGTCTTCGGCGATGATTTTCCGCCATCGCCCGGTGACGGCCTCGATCGCCTCGGCCCAGGAAATGCGCTTGAATTTCCCTTCGCCCTTCGGCCCGTCCCGCATCATGGGGAAGAGCACGCGGTCTTTTCCGTAAACCCGTTCCGGGGCATTGAGAAACTTGCGGCAGAGGGTTCCCCTGGTCACGGGGTGATCGGGATTGCCCGATATTTTCACCAGTTTCCCGTCCTCGACCCGTGACAGGATGCTGCAGGTATCGGGACAATCATGCGGGCAAACGCTGTGGATGACGCCGTTAAGGGGGGGGGATGAGTTCAAAGGAGCCTTTCCGGGGGCAATAAAGACCAAGATGGAAGCTTACCATAAGGATCGTATAAACAAAAAAGAAGCCCCCTGAACAAGGGGGCTTGAAGGGGGCCTGATGGGGGGGGATATCAGGCGGCGCGGACCTCCACGAGGAAGTTATCGACTTCGCTTTTCAGAGTTTCCGCTTGTTTTGAAAGGTCGTTGGCCGAGGACAACATTTCGGTTGAGGCCGAACCCGTTTCCCCGGCGGCCGTGGTCACGCCGGTGATGTTGTTGGTGACTTCCTGGGTTCCCGAGGCGGCCTCTTCCACGTTTCGCGCGATCTCTTGCGTCGCCGCGCTTTGTTCCTCAACGGCGGAGGCGATGGTCGAGGCGATTTCGCTGATTTCGGTTATGGTCGAGCCGATTTTCTGAATGGCTCCGACGGCGCTTTGGGTCGCCGTTTGGATGCCGCTGATTTGACCGCTGATCTCTTCGGTCGCCCTGGCGGTCTGGTTGGCCAGGTTCTTGACTTCCGAAGCGACGACGGCGAAGCCCTTACCCGAGTCTCCGGCGCGCGCCGCCTCGATGGTGGCGTTCAAGGCGAGTAAGTTGGTCTGCTCGGCGATATCGGTGATCAATTCCACCACATCGCCGATCTTCGAGGCCGCCATAGCCAAGCTTTGGACCATTTCATCGGCCCGTCCGGCTTCCATGACGGCGGTTCCGGAAATCTCGGTGGATTTGGACACTTGCCGTCCGATTTCGGCGATTGAACTGTGCAGTTCTTCCGCCGCCGAAGCCACCGTCTGCACATTGGCCGACGCCTGGTCAGCGGCTACCGCCACGGCGCTCGATTGGCGGCTGGTTTCTTCCGCCGTCACCGAGAGGGATTCGGCCGAGGACTGCATTTGGGTCGAGGCGGACGAAACCGAACTGACCACGCCGCCGACGGTTTCCTGGAACTGGTCGGCCAATTTCTTCATATCTTGAACGCGTTGGTTATGCGCTTGTCTGCGCTCCGATTCCTGTTGGTTGGTAAGGGATTCCACACGCACGGCGTTGTCCTTGAAGACCTGAACCGCGCGGGCCATATTGCCGATCTCGTCACGTTTGTGGATGCCGGTGATGATGGCCGTCAGGTTGCCGTCGGCCAGGCTTTCCGAGGAGACGGCCAAGGCATGGAGAGGCTTGGTGATGGAGCGCACGATAACCATCACGACCACGGTCGTAACGCTCAGCAACAGCGCGATGACGACGCCGTAGAAGATGAAGGACCGGTTGGCCGACGAGCGGATCGTTCCAGCGAGTTTCAGCAAATCGCCCGCGACTTTATCCTCCGCCTCTTTGAGAAGGTTGATCTTCTCGGTGATCGCATCGAACCATACGGAGGCTTCGATGCCGCCGGTCGAGCCGGTCTGCGGGCTGTCGATGGCTATTTTGCGCATGCGCGCGACGTCATCGACGGCGGGCCCTTTTACGATTTCCCTGAAGTAGTTCTTCTGTTCTTCCGTCGCATAGATTTCGAAGGTCCCGAAGAAGGTTTCCTGTTGGGCGATGAGCCCTAAGAACTTTTGGTAGATGGCGGGCTTGAATTCGCCTTTTCCAAAGCCGGCGGCGCCCATGGCGCGTTCGATTCCGGCTCTTTCCTTGCCTTGAAGCAGGTTGGTGTAAGCGGTAATGGCGTCCGTGATGCGAACGTTGGTGCTCAGCACGCCCATTTCCTCGATTATGGAAAGAAGCTTGGCGGTGGTCGGTGTGTAGTAGGAGGCCATCTTGGCAATGTTCATCGTAAGGTCGCCGACCTCGCGCCTCTTATCGCCCAAGACAGAAAGCGCCGTCCGGGCTTCTCCGATCTTATCGACGAGAGCGGGGCCGAAAGCGGCCGCGTCGAACACCTTGAACTCCTTGTTCATAAGGGCGATCTTTTCGTCCGTGAGGTTGCGTTGCGCGGCCAGTTTGTCGCCGAATTTCTTTCCTTTGGAGCCGATGAAACCGGCGGACGCGCCGCGTTCTTTCTGCATTTCGTGGACGACGGCGCTGATGTCCGGGGCCAGGGCGGCCAGGGATTGAATGGAATCCATTTCCGCAACGACGCCGTATTTTTCCAAAAGCGCGTTGCCGGAAAAGAACAACAGCGCGGTGATGGGAAGAACGGCCGTAAGAATGACGCGGTGGCGCACCTTCAGTCTATCGAGCATGCGCTCGACGATACCGCCTGATTTCTTCACCGTATCGCTGACGCCTTTTTCGAACAGGTAACGCTTGAATTTCGAGTCTTCGCCGAGGAAGTGGTTGGCGAACCAGTAATGCAGGAAATGCTCGACCTTTTCCGGAGTAATGTCCGTGGCGTTGTTCCTGTGCGCTTGATGAAGCTGGAGGATTTC
>VAPH01014055.1_pt1 | contig 13899 bp, 10 predicted proteins | sample 3393861 | NCBI WGS metagenome assembly VAPH01 (sample SAMN08290439, study PRJNA428436) | hydrothermal vent metagenome | isolation source: Deep-sea hydrothermal vent chimney | place: Atlantic Ocean: South-mid Altantic Ridge | reverse complement strand
GCAGGATTTTCCTATAATATTTACCAAAAAGTTATTGCCAAATTAAAGTCAGAAGCAGTTGAAGATTTTAGAATTGACTTTGAAGATGGTTTTGGAAACCGGTCTGATAAAGAGGAAGATGAAACTGCTGAAAATGCGGCTCGACAAGTCGTAAAAGGAATGCAGGATGATACTTTATCTCCCTTTATCGGAATCAGAATAAAGCCCTTTACAGAAGAATTAAAAGAACGTGGTTTACGTACACTTGATATTTTTTTAACTACCTTATTAACAGAGGCCAAAGGCGAATTACCCAATAATTTTGTAGTGATGTTACCGAAGGTCACCATATCTGAACAAATAATTGCTTTGGTAACTTTTTTTGAGATCATTGAAGAACAATTCAATTTAAAACCGGGAAGTTTAAAAATGGAATTCATGGTAGAAACAACACAATCTATTATGAGTCACAAAGGAATAAATCCTTTATACCAATTTATATTGGCGAGTAAAGGACGTTGTATTGCAACACATTTCGGAACCTATGATTACACAGCTTCTTGTAATATCACAGCCCGATATCAGGAAATGGATCATCCGGTTTGTGATTTTGCCCATCATATGACAAAAGTTGCTTTGGCGCATACCGGTGTTTGGCTTTCTGATGGAGCTACCAATACCATGCCTATCGGACCACACAGAGGTGATCTAACACTACAACAAAAAGAAGAAAACAAAATGGTTGTTCACAGGGCTTGGAGAAAAGGTTATCAACATATACGTCATTCTCTTTGGAATGGATATTACCAGGGTTGGGATCTGAATCCGGCTCAATTACCTATGAGATATGCTGCAGTTTATGCTTTCTTTTTGGAAAGCTATGACGATGCTGTTATCCGATTAAAAACCTTTGTAGAAAAATCGGCTAGAGCCACTTTGATAGGTGATGTATTTGATGACGCCGCTACCGGACAAGGCTTACTTAATTATTTCCTTAAAGCTTTAAATAGCGGTGCTATATCTGAAGAAGAAGTTTTAGCTACCGGATTGACTTTAGATGAAATTAAAACCCGATCTTTTGCTAAGATATTAAAAGGAAGAAGAGCCAATAAATAAACTGAATTTTGGCATTAAACTATAGTAGTTTCTAATTGCCCTAATATAATCTGCGGAATCTGCATGAAACAAAAATCCATCTAAATAATCATAATATCCAGATGGATTCAATCTTTATTATTTATCTAACTCTCAGATTCCGGAGACATAAATTTATATACCAACCCTGCTAAAATTGCACCAACTATCGGGGCAACCCAAAACAGCCACAATTGATCCATGGCCCAACCTCCAACAAAAATAGCCTGACTTGTACTTCGTGCGGGATTAACCGAGGTATTGGTTACCGGTATACTTATTAAATGAATAAGTGTTAAAGCCAAACCTATTGCCAATCCCGCAAAACCTTTTGGGGCTTTTGAATGTGTAGCTCCTAAAATAACAATTAAAAACATAAAGGTCATCACAACTTCTGTAAGTAAAGCTGCATACATACCATAACCACCGGGTGAATGTTCACCAAAACCATTGGCAGCAAAACCACCTAATTCATATCCTTTTTGCCCGGTTGCGATAAGATACAAAATTCCTGCACCTGCTATTCCACCTAAGACCTGAGCACCGATATACGGAAGTAGATCTTTTTTATCAAATCGTCCACCTACCCAAAGTCCGAAAGAAACTGCCGGGTTAAAATGTGCTCCCGAAATATGACCTACTGCATATACCATCGTTAAAACTGTTAAACCAAAAGCCAGTGCAACTCCTGCAAAGCCAATCCCTAATTCTGGAAATCCTGCTGCTAATACTGCACTTCCGGCACCACCAAGTACCAACCAGAAGGTACCGATAAATTCTGCTACTAATTTTTTCATCTTAAATTTAGTTTAGTTAATTAATTTTTTATGGTTAACGAATATATTGATTGTTAACCGTTTACTAATTTAAGTAAAAAAAAATAAATGAAAATAATTGTTAGTAGCTTGCTGAGGTATAATAGTACTTGTTTGAATATTTATAACTTACAAGAAAATCCCATTTCTATGTTGGCACTATTGTAGCCCTTATTTGGTGCTCTAAAACCAGCATTAGAAACATGACGAACACTAAATCTTAAATCAAGAAAAACATCTTCTATTTTATAGCCCATGCCTAAACCCAAAATATCAGAAAAAGCAAAACCTGCATTCATTCTTTCTGTATCCAAATCAGAATACATGGGTCCTACACTAGCAAGTGCGTAAGTACTTAAATAGTTAATTAACTTATATCTTGCTATAAAACCTAAATTAAGTACATATTCGTTCAATTGTTTTTTTTTGGAGAATTCTAAGTTTTTTTCCAAAGAATTATCGCCCGATTTTTGTTGTGTATTAAAATCACTTAGCAATTGATGCTGATTTAAATAAATACTTGGTTCAACATTTATTTCAAAATCCCATTTTCTTTTTTCAATCACCCTGTAATTCAATTGAATTTTATAGAATTGCACATCATACACATAACTATTAGAATTAAACGGAAAACTTTGCTGCTTCCCTGATCCGTAGTTAAAACCAATTTTTAGTTTGCTCTTACTTTCAGAACTATTTTGTGCATTGACAAAAAACCCTAAAAATAACACATAGATTATCAGTATCTCACGCATATAAATTGACCTCATACTTTATTAATTTTTGATCCATATAAATTTAATTTGCCAAATGTTATTTAAAACAAATCTCTTCTATTGGTCAAAATGTCAGTGATTACCTTACGAAATTAAATTTTTTAGATCCTATTATTTTGTTAAATAAGTATAATTTTATCTCATCTTGAATCCATATTTACCTTATAGGTCTTTCTGTTCATAAAGAGATTTATAACTGAAAAGTAAATCCGATTTCTAAATTAGTACTGTTATAGCCATTATTTGGCAAACTTAAATTAGCATTTGAAACATGACGAATACTATATCTGAAATCAAGAAAAATGTTTTTTATTTTATAGCTAATTCCTATACCAAATATATCCGAAAATGCAAAACCTTCTCCCATTCTTTCTGTGTCTGTATCTGAATACATGGGGCCAATACTTGCCAAAGCATATGTGCTCAATTTCTTAAAAGTATAATGTCTGGCAATAAACCCAAAGTTTAGTACATACTCTTTAATTTGCTTTTTTTTCGTATACTCTAATCTTTTATCTAAATAATCAGCTCCATGTCTTGGTTGTACATAATATTTATTCAATAACTGATGCTCATTTATATATAAACCGGGTTCCGTATTAATTTCAAAGGCCCACTTTCTTTTTTCAATTAGCAGATAATTCATTTGCACTTTATAGAATTGCACATCATAGGAGTAATCATTAGAATTTAAAGGGAAACTCTCTTGCTTACCAAAACCATAATTAAAACCAAGTTTTACCCTTCTATTGCTTTCAACATTTTTCTGTGCATTTGAATATGGGCAACTAAGGAAAATCATGATAAAAAACAGGTCAAATAGATATTTCATTTTTTTATCTTGGCTTTCTCAATTATATATGGAAAATGATCAATACTGTTAAAATATGTCCTATTTCTGCGTTAATGAGGAGATGATTGAGCATTTTTATTCGGATTTGTACTCTTCCATTTGTTCTCTGGGTAATTTTTCATCCCGCTGGGCTGTATGGTATACAAATGAAGCAACAATTACTGCCATTTGTTTGAGGTCGTCAATAACCAATCTTTCATAAGTATCCATATTTGTATGATGCGTTCTTGATCGATATTCAATTTGGTCTTGAATAAATTGAAAACCGGGAATTCCGATTGCATCGAAAGCAAGATGATCTGTTCCACCTGTATCAGTTATGGTGAGCGTAGTATGATCTATCATGTCTTCAAAAGGCGTAAACCATTGTTCGAAAATAGGCCTTACCGATTCATTACCTTGTAAATAAATACCCCGAATTCTACCTGTTCCGTTGTCGATATTATAATACGCCGAAATCTTTTCATGTTCCGGTTTAATAATTTTGGTTTTTGGATCACCAAAATGATTCTTAACATAATTTCGCGATCCATGAATTCCTTGCTCCTCGCTGCCCCACAATGCAATTCGTATGGTGCGTTTTGGTTGAAGCCCGGTTGCTTTAAGAATTCTTACGGCTTCCATCATCACTATGCATCCGGCGGCATTATCTGTAGCTCCGGTAGCTCCATGCCATGAATCTAGATGCCCACCCAACATTACTACTTCTGATTTTAATTTTTTATCTGAACCAGGTATTTCGGCAATTACATTATATCCCTGTAGGTCATCTTCATAAAAAGTGGTTTTTACTTCCGCTTCAATTTCGACATCCACATTATTTTCTACCAAACGTAACATCAAATTAAAGTGCTCGGGAGCCAAATCGATTTCACAAATACCTTTAGGTGAATCTTTTAAATATCCACTTCTATTACTACTCGTAAATAAGGTACCATGACGACCCGACGTACCTCTGACTATCATGGCAACTCCTTCATCAGTCAAAAATTTACTTATTTTTTGATTCAACTTACGATTTGCTTTGAGTTTTGTCATTTGTTCCGGAGTAAAGCGACTTGGTGACGAAGTTGCAATTTCTTTTTCTTTTAGCTCTTCCTCGGTAAACCGAATTGCATCCGCTTTAAAATTTGGTTGCGGATTTCCTCCTTGTATCCCTATTATCAATGAGTCAGGTTTAAGTAAAATTATAGCTCCCTTTAGCTTTCCTTTGTATTTCTCAAAATCAGTCTCCGAAGAAAGGTTAAGAAATTTCACCTTACCATTAACTATACCATCACTGCTATTTGACCAGGCTTTCGGAACAGCAATAAATGATAAATAGTACGGTTTGGTCATCGCTATATAACTTTTATTGAGTTCCCATCCTCTTCCAAATTCACCCCATGGTTCCAGTACGACATTTTCTAGTCCCCATTCTTTGAACTGATTTACTGCCAGGTTTGCCGCCCTTTTATATCCGGGAGAATTGGACAACCGAGGACCTGATCGGTCGATAATTTGGAAGGCAATTTCTTCAATTTTAGAATTTTTAAGTCCTTCATTTTTGATCTTTTCAATTGCTTTATAATCAATTGTTTCCTGACTCGTTAAGATAGATGTATAAAGTATTACAGAGATAATAAATAGAATTTTTTTTATGAGATTTGGATTGTATGATATAGAGTTTTAAAATTTATTGAAATGGTATATGTCTGAATTGTGGGTACAATTTCGGAACATTCGACTTTCATTCTACGATGAAGATGGCACGAGATATTAACTTTGATATTACAACTATTTTGCCTATCTATTTTATACATTTTTGTTGGTACTTTTATATAACTTGCGTTATCCATTTAAAATCACAAACTTTGGCTCCTCCAGCTATACTTCCTGTTCTCTCTAATTTACCCTTCCATAATTTAGCCAATGGAAAATCCAAGGCACACCAGGTTTCTGTACAAAATTTAGATAGATTTTTAGCCTCAAAATACTCTGCTACTGGGCACTTTAAGCAATTAAAGCAAACTGTATTGCTAGGGCTTGGCTGATCACTCCATACGTAAGAAGGGCTGCCAAAAGGGAATTTTCTAAAAAGTCGAGTGGCCATAATTAATCGATTTATATTGCTTCTTTCTTTCAATTGAGTTACTTTCCAAGTATAACTACCCATTTTTTTATAAACAACCCAGGCAATGTCATAGAACATTTTTGTTGCTGTCTTTTCATCTTTTCCTCTTGAAATCAATTCCAAATAAAAAGCAGTTGACATTGCCGCAAGCTGTACCATAATTCCACCACCAATAGTTGGCATCGAAGGAGCATCAGGTTTTAACACTAAATATCTTCGCCAATATGCATTAAGAATTTGCTTTACTTCTGCCCTATCGAATTCTTGAGCAAGTATTTCTTTACCTGACTTTGCGGCTTGCAACTTAAACCAGTACAATATCAATTTTTTCATTTTAGATGTTATTTAATTGCCTAAAATTAGTTTGTAAAGTGTATTTATTTTCTTCATAAAAATAAAGACTCATCCTTAACTCGTATTACAACTATTTTTTAATCGAAAAATACAATCCAATGCTCTTATACTTTCATCAAAAGGATAAATATAGCTCAAATAATCTTGGTTATTTATGGGTGATTAAAGTTAATTAAAATTTCCATACCCATATTCTAAATGAGCAGACAATATTTGATTCCTAATCATAACTTGTAAATTAACATGCAACTGTAACTATTACCTTGCATAAATCTACCTTTTTACTATTGTTATAATAGATCATTACCTACTATTATTTTGTATCTTGTAAACTTAAAACCGGATACAATGATCCAATCCTACAAACAAAATCCGCAAGTAAAAGAACACTATGATACCATTATTATAGGTTCGGGTATGGGTAGTTTATCAACCGGTGCTATCCTGGCAAAAGAAGGGCAAAAAGTACTGATCCTTGAACGGCATTATACAGCCGGTGGTTTTACACATGTTTTTAAACGCAAAGGATATGAATGGGATGTAGGCATACATTATATCGGAGAGGTTCAAAGACCAAATAGTGTCATGAAAAAACTCTTTGATTATATAAGTAATGGTGAGCTTAAATGGGCAGATATGGGTGAGGTTTATGACCGTATAATAATAGGTGACCAAGTATACGATTTTGTAAAAGGTGTAAAAAACTTTAAAGAAAAAATACTTGGCTACTTTCCTAAAGAGGAAATAGCTATTGAAAAATATATTGATCTTGTTTTTGCTGCAAATAAAACGGGTAGAAATTTTTATACCAACAAGGCGATTCCACCTCTAGTGGCAAAATTGTTAGGCGGTTGGATGCGAAAACCGTTCCATAAATTTTCTGACAAGACAACTTATGAAGTGATTAGCTCCATAACCAATAATCAAAAGCTGATCAAAGTTCTCACGGGTCAGTATGGCGATTATGGACTTCCACCAAAACAAAGCAGTTTTTCTATGCATGCCACTGTAGTTGGTCACTATTTAGAGGGTGGAAGCTTTCCGATTGGAGGATCATCGCAAATTGTAAAAACTGTTGCACCTTTAATTGCTGCTGCAGGAGGTGCTATTTTGATAAAGGCTGAAGTAAAAGAAGTTATTATTGAAAAGAATACTGCAACCGGTGTTCGTATGTTGGATGGCAGAATCTTTACAGCAAACAATATCATAAGCGGGGCCGGTATTATGACGACTTATAGAAAACTACTTCCATCACATATCGTCACAAAACATAAATTTAAAGATCAACTTCAAAAAATCGATCAATCGGTTGCACATGCCTGTCTTTATATCGGTCTTGAAGAATCACCGGAGGATCTGCAATTACCTAAAACAAATTACTGGATTTACCCCGATGATTGTGATCATGATACCTGTGTTTCTCGTTATGTAAAAGATATAAATAAACCATTTCCATTGGTTTATATCTCATTCCCGTCTGCCAAAGATCCCGATTGGTCGAATCGATATCCGGGTAGAAGTACAATTGATATCATTACCCTTATTCCTTATGATACTTTTGCACCCTGGTCTGGCAGTCGATGGATGAAGAGAGGAGAAGATTACAATGCTCTAAAAGAAAAAATTGCCCAACGCTTGTTACAGGAGCTATATAAACAACTTCCACAAGTTAAAGGCAAAATCAAACATTACGAACTATCTACACCACTTACCACCCAACATTTTATCAATTACGAGAGAGGAGAGATCTATGGACTCGATCATAGCCCTTCGCGTTTTCGCCAAAAGTTCTTAATCCCCCGAACTCCAATTAAAAATTTCTATCTCACCGGTCAGGATATTGTAACTGCAGGTGTTGGAGGTGCTTTATTTTCAGGAGTATTAACAGCATCGGCAATGACCGGAAAGAATGTGATGAAAAAGGTGATGGATCAGAAACCAAGGAAATGAGTAAGGATCATGTTTGCTTATATAGCTGTATATAGGAAAAAGAAATAATTCTCTTTCTTCTTCAACTATAATATAAACTGCTCATTTGCTTTGAGCTTATCGTCTGTCAATAATTATCTTTTACCATACAGAGTTTTAATTGTTTATACCTTATTATTATATTGAATATTAATTTGAGGTTGTAACCTTGAGAATAAAGGTCGAGTTTTTTGTTCCAATTACAATTTTATCATTTTTTTTGTTTTACTGGATAATATCTATTAGATTTGGACAAGTGTCAGTATTGGCATTGAAATACTAATTATCAAAAAATCCTGATACGTCAATAATATTAACCGAAAAACAGTTTCAATCTGAATAAATAATTGTTACGTACCCAACTACAAAAAATTGAATCGCATGGCCACTGAATGAATGATTTATGTTTACTGGGAACTTACCTGTTACCTAAATTTATTCAAGTTTGTCCATCACAGAATTATTAAAAATACTCTTATTGAGTTTTAAGTTATGAATAAAATTATCTCTTTTTCACAAAAGCATTGGCATTTCCTTATAGTTTGGGTCGCCATGATAGCAATTTTTCTCGGTACGAATTCATGTAGCGGGGACTCAGCATCAATTGAACAGCTTCCTACTGTTAGTCTTGGAGTGGAGACCCAAATCACATCGAGTACTGCTCCACAGCGGCGGCCACGTATCTCAGAATTCTATATTGTTTGGGAAGAGTGGGAGAGTGGAATTGGTCAGATTTATTTCTACGATCTAAACACCAAGGAAACTAAACCGGTCTCATTTGGACCAGGCAAACAGTTACGTCCGGCGATTTCGGGATCTTTAGTTGTTTGGGAAGATTGGCGTAGCGGAAACGGCGATATTTATCTTCACGATCTGACTACTGGCGTAACTATTCCGATAGAAACGGGACCCGGAGTCCAATCGCATCCTGTTATTTCCGGGAGAAAAGTGGTGTGGCAAGATGATAGTAGGGGAAACTCTGATATCTTCATCCATAATTTGGATACCCAGATAACACGAGCACTTACTGATGACGAGAACGAGCAATCATTCCCTGCCATTGACGGAAACAGGGTAGTTTGGCAGGATGTACGCTTTGTTAGTACAGATATTTTTGTATATGATCTTGTAACGGGGCAAGAACTTCGGATTACTGATCGCGACACAGAAGAGCTTTTCCCGGATATATCAGGAGATATCATCACGTGGGTGGATTTTCGAAATGAAGAAGAAAACATCTATATATTCGATCTATCCAAAGATCTTGAAACACAAGTCACCTTTAAACAGGAACTGAGTTCCCGACAGGTTACACCTGACTTTCATGGGGAGAGTCAAAGATTTCCTGCGCTCTCAGGTCCTCTTCTAATTTGGCAGGATTATGTATGGAACTTTCACGACATACTTGTATTGGATATCAATAAGAACATAAGGCGGAAGATTTCCGATGCTGGTCAGATAACCCGTCTCCCCGACGAACAGGCATATCCAGATATTTTTGGTCATCGCATCGTTTGGCAGGACGTTAGATTCGGGAACTCAGACATCTTTCTTTTCGATCTTGATGAAAACTTTTAATGGAGTGTTCTATGCTGACAATCGTATGACCCCGATCCATAGACTGTAATTCCCTTAAATCATTACTATATGTCATTTAACCCTTTTTTCTAGGTCTGTTCTAGATATCAATAATTGACGACCCAGGGTTTTACCATTTCTAAAAGTTTGAGTACGTAAACTAAGATTACCTTTTGGAATCTCAAACGGGGTAGTATATTTTTGTCCGAATCGTACAGGATAGGTGTTGTTAACCGTATAATATATCTCTGTATTAGGAATAGAATTTTCCAGTTTACACATCAACTTATCCTCCTCCATGTAAACAGTTATTATAGGGTCAAATACCGCTTTAGAGATATTGGTATTATCATCAGCAAATCTGTCGAAATGTGTTTCTGTACGATTTACAAAATTATCCCAGTTTTTATTTTCTTTTGGACTCCAAACGGTTTCCGCAATAGCGAAAGCTCTTGGATAGGTCATATAAAACGCAAACTCTATATTCGGAACAACTTCTGTCCATAAATTAGCTTGTCCTCCTAAAATATACTTAGGATCTACTCCATCCGGAATAGGTTCAAATCTATAAGATTTTTCTAAACTGAGATCCGCATAAATCACATTTTCAACACTGTGATCTCCCTGAGAATAATCAAGATACGCAAAAGTGGTTGGCGACATAACTACTTCGTGTTTCATTTTAGCCGCTTCAATTCCTCCTTTCATTCCTCTCCAACTCATTACTGTGGCTCCTTCAGCTAAACCACCTTCCAGTATTTCATCCCAGCCTATCATTTTTTTACCCTTACTATTGATTATTTTTTCAACTCTTTTAACAAAATAACTTTGTAATTCATGCGTGTTCTTAATTTTATTCTTTTTCATGAATTTTTGTACGTTTGGATCCTTAGCCCAGTAACCTTGATAACTCTCATCGCCACCCATATGTATGTATTGTCCCGGAAATAATTCTGCTACTTCTGTAAACACCTTATCAATAAAAACATATACTTCTTCATCGGCAGGATTTAATGTGTTTTCAATTAGCATTTTAAATTTTCCATTACCATACCATTTTGCAAATTTCGAGCCTGGATTTACAAATTTTGGTTCTCTTTTTGTAGATAGTTCCGGATATGCTGCTAAGGCCGCCATACTATGACCCGGCATATCAATTTCAGGTACAATTGTTATATTTCTTTCTGCAGCATAACTTACAATATCTTTTATCTGTTCTTGGGTATAAAACCCTCCATAAGTTGCTTTTTCACCTTTTTTTGGATAGGGTCTTTGACTACCAAATCGACCATATCTTTCTACACGCCATGCACCAATTTCTGTTAACTTTGGTAAAGATTTAATTTCAATTCTCCATCCTTCATCATCGGTTAAATGCCAATGGAATACATTGAATTTATATTGAGCCATTTTATCGATAAAAGCTTTTACATCTTCTACAGAAAAGAAATGCCTACTCACATCAAGCATCAATCCCCTCCATGCAAATCTTGGGTAATCTATTACTTTACAGCCTATTACGATAACTTCATTTGAAATATTCTCATCAGACTCTCTATTTTTCAATGGAATTAATTGCTTTAATGTTTGGAAACCATTAAAAATTCCGGCGGCTTTATTGGCGGTTAATTGAATGGTATTTTTATTTACTTCTAATATATATCCTTCATCTCCTAGATCTTCATTTCTTTCTTTATTAAGAGAGATTGATATGGCCTTGTTTAAATTCTTTTCTTCTTTATCATTTATAATATTTACTTTAATATCCAAACCAGTTAAATATTCCTTGAAAAAACTGGCATTTTGTAAAACATCTGCATCATCCGTTTGTATTAATATTTTTACTTGATCATTGATCACAAATGATGAATTTTCAGTTTTAAAACTCACCGGAACAGGGATAATAGCATGCTGAGAAATTTCATTTTTTACCTCCTTATTACTAACAATCTCTTTTTTACAAGAAATTAATAAGACCGTAAAAAATACTACGGATAAAATTATTTTTTTCATGGGAATGGCTTATTTTTAAAATGATAAATGTTTTTCTTGATTTGCAATATACTAACAAAGTTGATTTTACATCAAAAAATGTCGTTGAACAACTAATTATTACCTATAAACAAACCCAATACACTTATTAAGATGGTCGAGATACTTTTTTTTGTGAAAAGAATATAAAAAAGGTGCCTTGTGAGCTTTACCCTGCATTTGTTTCTCATGTCGATTTAATATCTGCATTTTCAGAATTTTTTTTTGAAAATTTCCTCTGTCTAGTTTCTTTTGCAAAATAGACTCTACTAATTTTTGCAGGTCTTTCATTGTAAATTTTTTTGGCAGCAAAGATATCAAAATGGGAAGGTAATTGATTTGTTTCTGTATATGTTCCAATGCTTTTTCTACTATCTGCTTATGGTCAAAAATAAGATCCGGTAATTCGCTTATTGGTTTCCAATCACAAATCTCGCTTAAAATATCTGGCTTTGGAATGCATTTTTCAATATCGACAAGTGAAAAGTAGCCAGTACTAATAAATCTTTGCTTCATCCATTCTGCAAGACTTGTGTTCATATTCATAATCTTTAAACTTTGAATCACTTCGTCATCGTTTCGTCGATTGTTAGCTCCAAAAGTGTAAAATTGATCTAAAAATATATTTCTCAACCCTGTACGGCTGTTTAAAATACGAATAGCTGCTGTGTTCATATCTTCATCTAATTGGATAAATCCTCCAGGCAAAGACCAGACTTTTGTTCCTTTCCAATTTAAGATGAGTATATTTAATTCTTCGTTTTGATACCCAATAATCACGCAATCAATAGATTGCCCCGGTATCAAATTCTTAAAATAAAAATCGTATTTCACAGGTGTATTTTTGATTCTCATTTAACAAATATATTAAAAATCATAGCGTAATTTGTACATAACAAATATTAATTGTATTATTGTGTCAAATATACACAATATAAAATTATGAAAAAAATATTTAAAATTTTAGGCCTTATTTTATTTTCACTAATAGTTATAATAATAATTGTCGGAGTCTTTAAATATACCAAAAGATCGAATCAAGTTAATAAATACTATTCTTTGTTAGGGAAAGATGCAAAGCAGATAAATGTAGATGGTAAGATTTATAGAGATTTGAATAAAAATGGAAAATTAGATGTCTACGAAAATTCAAATGTTGCTGTTGAAGATCGAGTTAATGATCTAATCAGTCAAATGACTATCGAAGAAAAAGCGGGTTGTATGTTTATAAATATTATTGGTATGAAAAGTAATGGAGAACCTATCGATAAACTGTTTTTTACTACAAATCCAATAGATATCTTGTTATCGATTATGGCTCCTCCAAGTTCGGAAATGATAGCTCTCAATAAAATGAATAGTTTTAATATACTTCATTCTTACAATTCTGATATATTAGCCAAATTTAATAATAACATTCAAAAATTAGCTGAAAGAACACGTCTCGGTATACCGGTGACCATTGCAACTGATCCTAGACATGGTGTCGAAAATAACCCTGGGGCTTCTGTTTACACTCCTTCCTTTTCACAATGGCCTTCTTCTCTTGGATTGGCTGCAACTCGTGATACTTTGCTTGTAAGAGAATTTGGGGATATTGCCAGACAAGAATACAATGCAGTTGGCATAAAATTAGCCCTTCATCCCATGGCCGATCTGGCAACTGAACCAAGATGGGGGAGAATAAATGGAACTTTTGGCGAAGATGCCGAGCTTTCATCTGTCATGACAAAAGCCTATATATTAGGATTTCAGGGAGATTCCTTAACTCAATCCAGTGTTGCTTGTATGACCAAACATTTTTCGGGTGGCGGACCTCAAGCTGGTGGAGAAGATCCACATTTTCCCTATGGAAAAGAGCAGGTCTACCCTGGAAATAATTTTAGTTATCACTTAATTCCTTTTGTAAAAGGTGCACTTCCAGCAAAGACAGCACAAATAATGCCCTATTATGGCATTCCGATGGATCAGACAGATGAAAATGTAGCCTTTGCATTTAACAAATCCATAATAACCGGTATACTCAGAGACTCCTTACATTTTGATGGAGTAGTTTGTACAGACTGGAACATAATTTCCGGAAGCGCAATTGGAGAAGCGAGAGCATGGGGAGTAGAAAATCTAACTCCATTGGAGAGAACAAAAAAAGTAATCGATGCAGGATGTGATCAGTTTGGTGGTGAAAGCAATCCTAATTTAATAATAAAACTCGTTAAATCCGGCCAACTATCTGAATCAAGAATTGATGAATCTGTAAAGCGAATCCTTAGGGATAAATTTCGATTAGGGCTTTTTGAT
>VAPH01061625.1_pt1 | contig 13956 bp, 11 predicted proteins | sample 3393861 | NCBI WGS metagenome assembly VAPH01 (sample SAMN08290439, study PRJNA428436) | hydrothermal vent metagenome | isolation source: Deep-sea hydrothermal vent chimney | place: Atlantic Ocean: South-mid Altantic Ridge | reverse complement strand
GGTAAATCACGAATTATTTCAGATCCCTCGATTTGAAGTTTATTAAAACCCCTGTATCTTCTGTGAGAAAATAATCCTAATAATCGAATCAATGTCTTTTTAAGAAATAAATTATTTCCAAAAACATCTCTTTTAAATAAAGCCATTTTAGAGTATTTGCACAACAAACATAAAAAAATAATTGATTATAATGATTTTAACAAGTCTTTTATTTCACTTAACATCATCGCTGTCGCTCCCCAAACCGCATAATTATTTAATTTAAAGCAGGGTACATCAATATTTTTCATATAACTTGTTGTTAATTTTTTTGTTGTCATAGTTTTTTCATGGAATAAATCTTCTAATCTTACTTCTATTGTATTTTCAACTTCATGATTATATATAAATTTTGGCGTTTCTAAAACCAATCCAATATAAGGTCTGACCAAAAAATTGCTCGGCTGAATATAGGTATCTGTTAATTGTTTCTTTATGTATATATCTTCACTCCTAATACCAACTTCTTCATAAGTTTCTCGAAGTGCTGTATTTTTTAAATTTGTATCGGAATCTTCATATTTACCTCCCGGAAAACTTATTTGAGAAGCATGTGTTCCATTATAATGGGCTCTTAAAATTAATAAAAAATTAGTTTCTTTTTTCGAATCGGGGTAAAAAAGAGCCAGTACTGCTGCTTTTTTAGGTTGAACATGAGATATATATTGTCTGTTATAAATTTTTCTTTCCTTGGGTATCATTTTTTCATGTGATGAATACCCACCTAGCTCTACCTGATCTAAGTTTGAAATTAATGACAAAAAAGAATTGAATTCCATTTAAAACTTTATTTTTACATGCAGTAAAATTACGATATAATTAGTTAAACATTAATATGAAAAAAATTTATAAAATAATTATTGGTGTTCCAATAACTCTTTTACTGATCTATTATTTAGTTGCTTTAATTGTACCCGGTATAATTGATAAAGATCATAACAAAATTAGAGAAAAAGCTCCTTATCTTGTTTCAAACGAAGCAGAAACATTGTACAATTCACTTGATTTTGTAGCAGATATGCATTGTGATGCTTTGTTGTGGAAAAGAAACTTGCTTAAAGAAAATAATTATGGACAAGTTGATATTCCAAAAATGTTAAAAGCAAATGTAGGCCTACAGGCATTTACCATCGTAACAAAATCACCAAAAGGCCAAAATTTCGATAAAAATTCAGGCGATTCAGATAATATTACATCTTTGTATTTTGCACAAGGCAGACCGATGAATAGTTTAACTAACCGAGCTATTTCACAATGCGAAGATCTATATAGTTTTGCAGAAAAATCGGATGGAAAATTTAGAGTAATAACTTCATCAAAAGAATTGGAAAAATATATATCCGATAAAGAAGAAAATAAAAATATTACTGCTGGAATATTAGGTGTTGAAGGCGCACATGCTTTAGATGGCAGATTAGAGAATGTTAAAGAGTTATTTGAGCATGGTGTTCGGATGATGTCACCTACACATTTTTTTGATAATAAACTCGGTGGATCAGCCCATGGAATTAGCGGTGATGGGTTGACAGATTTTGGAAAGGCTGTGATAAAAAAGATGGATGAATTAAATATAATTATTGATGTTGCACATAGTTCCCCAAAATTAATCGATGATATATTATTAATTACTAAAAATCCAATTGTTTCTTCCCATACGGGAGTAAAAGGTACTTGTGACAATGTTAGAAATCTTTCTGACAAACATATAAAAGCCATTGCTAATTCGGGTGGATTAATAAGTATAGCAATGTTTGAACAAGCTGTTTGTGGAATAGATGCAAAAGCTACAGCAAATGCGATTAAATATACTGTAGATTTAGTTGGAGTAGACTATGTTGCTTTGGGATCTGATTTTGACGGTTCGGTTGTTACCCCGTTTGATATAACCGGATTACCTTTGATAGTTGAAGAATTGATGAATTTAAATTTTTCAAAGGAAGAAATAAATAAAATAATGGGAGGAAACATTAAGATATTTTTATTAAAAAATTTACCATAATTTAGTAAGGAATTAATATTTTATCGTCTGTTTTTTTTTAATATTTTTAAATACAAATAATGAATATAGGAATAGTTTGTTATCCAACTTATGGTGGGAGTGGAGTTTTAGCAACTGAGTTGGGAATGGCATTGTCACATAAAGGGCACAATGTACATTTTATTACCTCGCACCAACCTGTAAAACTAAATTTTTTAAATTCCAATATACACTTTCATGAGGTGTTTATTGAAGATTACCCATTATTTCATTACCAACCTTACGAATTGGCCTTGTCGAGTAAACTAGTTGAAGTAGTTGAAAAATATGCATTAGATATTGTACATGTTCATTATGCTATTCCACATGCCTATGCAGCATATATGGCGAAGCAAATGCTCGATCAAAAAGGAATTAAGTTACCAATTGTAACTACATTGCACGGTACAGATATTACCCTAGTAGGGAGTCATCCTGTTTATAAGACGGCAGTAGAGTTTAGCATAAATAATTCAGATGCAGTAACAGCCGTTTCAGAAAGCTTACGAAGTGATACCTTGCGATTATTTACGATTTATAATAAAATTGAAGTGATCTATAATTTTATTGATTTTGAAAACCAAAAAAATTGGAATGATGAGGATTGTATAAGAGATTCTTTAGCAAAATCAGATGAAAAGATCCTTGCTCATGTAAGTAATTTTCGCACTGTGAAAAAAATCCCGGATGTGATCCATGTATTTGATAAAATACAAGATAAAATCCCCTCTAAACTACTAATGGTTGGTGATGGACCCGACAGAGAAAAAGCTAAAAATTTAGCCAAAAAACTAGGCCTTAAAGATAAAATTTTGTTTTTGGGTAAGAGTGATGAAGTTAGGAAAATATTGTGTTTTACAGACTTATTTTTGCTTCCATCTGAAACAGAAAGTTTCGGGTTGGCTGCATTAGAGGCAATGGCAGCAAGAACTCCGGTTATTTCAACTAATACAGGAGGATTGCCTGAAGTTAATTTACACGGAATAACAGGATTTTTAAGTAATGTTGGCGATGTTGATGATATGTCAAAAAATGCAATTTCAATACTAAAGGATGACAAAATACTTGAGAAATTTAAAAATCAGGCCTATAAATTTGCTCAACAATTTTCTATAGATAAAATATTACCTCAATATGAGAAAATGTATAAACGATTAATTGAAAATTAAATTTAATCCTATCTTTAAGTAGTTATTTTTTCCTTCTTAATTTGCAAGAAACTTAATCTGCTGCTGTATTCAATGATAATTTTGGTAAATCGCACATTATAAACCGCTTCATTATCGTTGTTGATGTCATTTATTATTAAATCTTTGTATTTTTAATACAAAGCGTTTTAGTCTAAATAATATTCAATTCCTTCAACCAATAATTCTTCATTAACTTGTATATCAATCTTACATGATTCCATTTTATCAAGTAACACGAAATTTACCTTACCACTTACATTTTTTTTATCGTATTGCATCAAACTAATTATAGGTGTAAAATCACTTTTATTTATTGATGTCTTACCGTAAAAATTAATTGTAAACTTTTTTAATTCATTGGTTTTCTCTAAAGGAAAGTCAAATATTTTGAAGGAATAATACAACTCAATAACCATTCCAATGGCAATGGCTTCACCGTGTGTTAATGATTTTTTTTGTTTATCTTCAAGAAAATAAGATTCGATTGCATGCCCGATAGTGTGGCCAAAATTTAATGATTTTCGTAAGTTTTCTTCTCTTAAATCTTTTAAAACAACTTCATTTTTGATTTCTATCGAATGATAAACCAGATCATTAATTAATTGAAAATCAATTTGCTTAATTGGTTTTATCCTTTCCCAGATACTTTGGTCGAAAGTAAAACCGTATTTAATAATTTCAGCCAGTCCTGAACGCATTTCTCTTTCAGATACGGTTTTTAAAAAATAAGTATCAATCAATACCATTTCGGGATTGCTGAACAATCCAATTTGATTTTTTAAAACACCAAGGTCAATTCCTGTTTTACCTCCAACCGAAGCATCTACCATGCCTAAAAGTGTTGTAGGAATATTTATAAATTTTATACCTCGCTTAAATGTTGAGGCAACAAATCCGCCTAAATCAGTAATTACACCACCACCTAAATTGATCAAAATACTTTTCCTATCGGCACCTAATTTTGTTAAAGTATTCCATATCGTTAAACAAGTTTCCAGATTTTTATACACTTCACCTGCCTTAATTTCTATAATTTCAATATTTTCAGAATCTTTAAAGTTTTCTAAAAAATGGGGTAAGCATACTTTAATGGTATTTGAATCCACCAAAACAAATATTTTTGAATGCATATTTTCATTCAAATAATTTTGTAATGAATTGTATGCATTATCTTGAAAATGCACATAATAGTCAGTTGACAAAATTGAGTTCATATAATCATAATTGAAGATGCAAATAACGGTGAATTTTTTGAAAAATATTAATTAGTCTAATTATCTTTGTGCAAAAATTTAAAAGTGGAAAATTTATTTAGCAATACAGAAGTAGCATTTGCTTTGAAGTCTGATTCTGAATTAGAACGAGCTTATTTTTTATTTAGATTAATAAAAAGTGAACCCTTGGTAAAAATAGGTACTGCTGTAACCAAATTTGCCTTAAAATCATCCCTTCCGGTTGAAGGGTTGATTCGTTCAACAGTTTTCGATCATTTTTGCGGTGGCGTGACTGAGGTAGACTGTATGCCAACTGTTGAAAAGATGTATACCAAAAGTGTACATTCTGTATTGGATTATTCTATTGAAGGGAAAGAAAATGAAATGCAGTTTGATCATGTTATGGATAAGACATTAGAACTCATCAATTTTGTAAAGGGAAAAGACGCCATTCCTTTTGCAGTTTTTAAACCAACCGGCTTTGGTAGGTTTGCTTTGTATCAAAAAATTTCTGAGAATAAAAAATTAACTCCCTCTGAAAAAGAAGAATGGGATAGGGTAATTGCTCGTTATGAAATAGTTGCAAAGGCATCTTTTGAAAAAGACATTCCTCTATTAATTGATGCTGAAGAAAGTTGGATGCAAAAAGCCGCCGATGATCTGGTAGAAAAATTGATGGAAAAATATAATAAAGAAAAAGTAATAGTTTTTGGTACATTGCAATTATATCGTCATGACAGGTTAGAATACTTAAAGCAGTTATATCAAAGAGCAAAGAAGAAAGGATTTAAAATTGGTATGAAACTTGTGAGAGGTGCGTACATGGAAAAAGAAAGAAAGAGAGCCCTTGAAATGGGCTATGAAGATCCGATATGTAAGGATAAAGCGACAACAGATAAAAATTATAATCAAGTAATGCAATATATGTTCGACAATTTGGAAGATATGGCTATTTTTAATGGTACGCATAATGAAGAAAGCTCATTGTTAATGATGAATTTAATCAGCAAATCCAATTATTCAAAAACTGATTCCCGATTATGGTTCGGGCAGTTATATGGTATGAGTGATAATATTAGTTACAATATTGCCAAAGAAGGTTATAATGTTGCAAAGTATTTACCTTTTGGACCTGTAAAAGATGTTATGCCGTATTTGATTCGAAGAGCAGAAGAAAATACATCAGTAGTAGGGCAGACAAACAGAGAATTGGATTTGATTAGAACAGAAAAAAAACGTAGAAAATTATAAATGTCGACAAGAAATATTTCTTTAAATAAATTTTTTACTATTCTATTCTTTCTTGCGATGGATGTTTATGTTTATTTCGCCTTACGAAAGAGCATAGAAAGACACAAGTTTAAAAAAGCTATTAATATATTGTACTTCATAGCTGTAATAACTGCTTATTTAGGCTTGTACTTTTTGTTTATAAATTTTACACAAAAACCCCTTCATGCATCGTTAGTTAAAAATTTATTCATTGGGTTTTTCTTTTCCTTTTTTGTTTTTAAATTAGTTTTAACAGTATTTTTTCTCTTTGAGGATATATTTAGATTGGTGCAACTTGTGTTTTTAACTTTTCAAAATTTATTCTTTCAAAAAGGGAAAAAGATATCTGCTCCCGGTAGAAGGAATTTTATTCGTCAAACAGGTTTATTTGTTGCTGCCATACCTTTTTCTTCTATGCTTTATGGAATAACTAAAGGTAAATACGATTTTAAGGTGAAAAAAATAAGTTTATCTTTTAAAAATTTACCAAAATCTTTTAATGGATTTAAAATTGTACAAATATCAGATATTCATTCTGGCAGTTTTGATAGCAGAGAGGCTATATTAAAAGGAATCGACCTGGTAAATAAACAAAATGCTGATATTATACTATTTACAGGTGATCTGGTGAATAATGATTCAAGAGAAATAGAACCTTATATTGATGATTTTAAAAAACTAAAAGCAACTAATGGCGTATTTTCGGTTTTAGGAAATCATGATTATGGAGACTATAAAAAATGGAATTCAGAAAAAGAAAAGCGCAATAATTTAGAGCTCCTTTTTGACTATCATAAGAAGATGAATTTTGAATTATTGAATAATGATAATAGGGTGATATCGAAAGGGGGATCGGATATTGGTATATTTGGAGTTGAAAACTGGGGTAATTCTCCATTTCCACAGATTGGAGATTTAGATATAGCTTTAAAAGGAAATGAAAATATGCCATTTAAAATATTAATGTCTCATGATCCAACGCATTGGAAAAAGAAAGTTATACCGCATAACAAACAGTTTGATCTTACTTTATCGGGTCATACACATGGCATGCAATTTGGTATTGAAATTCCGGGATTCAAGTGGAGCCCGATTAAATATATCTATCCGCAATGGGCAGGTCTATATAAAGAAGCAAAACAATATTTATACGTAAATAGAGGATTTGGATTTTTGGGATTCCCCGGAAGGGCAGGAATTTGGCCAGAAATTACGGTAATTGAATTGAATCATATTTCATAAATTTGCCAGATGTTGAAAAACTTTTTTAAAAAAACCGATAGGAATAAATCAAATCCGGACAGAATCGATTTGATTGATGAAATTCAAATTGATGAGATTTTAATATTATCTCAGCAAAAACCTGTATTGCTTTTTAAACACAGTACTCGCTGTGGAATAAGCACAATGGTATTAAAGAGATTTGAATCTAAAATTGCCAAGAAAATGGATCATTATAATTATTACTATTTAGATTTATTACAATATAGAAACATGTCTGAATTTATTGCCGAAAAATTTAACATACCACATCAATCACCTCAATTGATTATAATTAAAAACGGTTCAGTTTCTGAACATGATTCACATCACAGAATTTTGGATATAACTTTATAGACTGAAGCAATCACTTATCAAAATTCTAATTTTTCTATTTTGCTTTTTTAATCCTGCCTTTACATTCTCCGAATCCAATTCTAACATTTTCGTTTTCACAGTAGCCACGTATAATTACCGTATCACCGTCATTTATAAACTTACGCTCGGTTCCATCACTCATTATCAATGGTTTGGTTCCTTTCCAGGTTAATTCCAGCATAGACCCGAAACTATCTTGGGTAGTGCCTGATATTGTTCCACTACCATACAAATCACCCGATCGTACATTACAACCATTTACAGTTTGATGTGCTAATTGTTGGTTCATAGTCCAATACAAGTATTTAAAATTTGTTTTACTAACTAAAGTTTCTTCTTGCTTTTTTGGTTTAATTGAAGCCTGTAATTTAATGTCATAACTGTTTTTTCCTTCTTGCTGTAAATATGCTAAAGGTTTAGGATTTTGCTCCGGACTATCAACTCTAAAAGGTTGTAAAGCATCCATTGTTACTATCCAGGGAGAAATTGTAGATGCGAAATTTTTTGCCAAAAACGGCCCTAGTGGTACATATTCCCACTTTTGTATATCTCTGGCGCTCCAATCATTTAATAAAACCATTCCAAAAATACACTCTTCAGTTTCTTCAATAGCAACAGATTTTCCTAATTTATTGGCATCAGTAGTTATAAAACCCATTTCCAATTCAAAATCTACTAATTTTGAAGGACCAAAAATGGGTTCACTTGCACCGTTGGGTAAAGTTTGACCCTTAGGACGTCTTATTCTTGTTCCTGAAACTACGATGGATGAGGATCTTCCGTGATATCCCACAGGTATATGTAGCCAGTTTGGTAACAAGGCATTATCAGGATCCCTGAACATGGTACCAACATTTGTTGCATGTTCTTTACTCGAATAAAAATCAGTATAATCTCCAATTTCTACGGGTAATAACATTTCAACATCTTTTAAATTAAAGATAATTTCATCTCTGTGTTTTATATTTTCCTTTAATTTTGGGTTTTCATTATCAAAAGTCTCTGCAATTTTGTTTCTCACTAAGCGCCAGGTTGTTCTTCCGTCAGAAATAAAATCATTTAAAGAGTCTTGCATGAATATATCATCCGTCAAAGGAATGCCTTCAAAATATCCCAATTGATGCAGGGCGGCTAAATCAATAGCGTATTCACCAATACGGGTTCCTATTGTTGTTATATCATCTTTGGTTAAAAAAACGCCAAAAGGTATATTCTGAATTGGAAAATCAGAATATTTATCGACACTTAACCAAGATTTTCGGTTTGGATTATTAGCTGTTATTTTCATTTTATATGGAGTAAAAAATATTTATATTCAAATATAGAAGTTTCTGTTTATATGCGAAATGAATTTATTATTTTTGTGTTCATTTTAACATATAAACACCAAGAGTAAAAACTTTAATTTAAAGGTATATTAATATGCAACGAGATCAAATTATTTTTGACCTAATTCAAGATGAAAAAGAAAGACAAACTAATGGTTTAGAGTTAATCGCCTCAGAAAATTATGTAAGCGATCAAGTTTTGGAAGCTGCAGGCTCTGTATTAACGAATAAGTATGCAGAAGGGTATCCGGGTAAAAGATATTATGGAGGTTGTGAAGTTGTTGATCAAGTTGAGCAAATAGCTATAGACAGAGCAAAGGCTTTATTTGGAGCAGACTATGTAAATGTTCAGCCACATTCCGGGTCACAAGCAAATGCTGCTGTTTACCAGGCGATTTTAAAACCTGGTGATACAATTTTAGGTTTTGATCTTTCGCATGGAGGTCATCTCACACATGGATCTCCTGTTAATTTTTCAGGAAAGTTATATAAAACCTCTTTTTACGGTGTGGAAAAAGAAACCGGAGTAGTGAACTATGATAAAATTCAAGAAACTGCTAAACAGGTAAAGCCTCAATTGATAATAGCCGGTGCTTCTGCGTATTCAAGAGATCTTGATTTTAATAAATTTAGAAAAATTGCCGATAGTGTAGGGGCTATTTTAATGGCAGATATTTCACATCCTTCGGGATTGATCGCCAAAGGAATTTTAAATGACCCCATGCCTTATTGCCATATTGTTACTACTACAACACATAAAACTTTGCGAGGACCCAGAGGTGGTATTATCATGATGGGAAAAGATTTTGAAAATCCTTTTGGTGAAAAAACACCTAAGGGGAAAACTAAAATGATGAGTACTTTATTAAATTCTTCCGTATTTCCGGGAATGCAAGGTGGTCCGTTAGAGCATATTATTGCCGCTAAAGCTGTTGCATTTGGTGAAGCTTTGACAGATGATTTCTTAAACTATCAAATTCGGGTAAAGAAAAACGCTGCTGCAATGTCGGATGCTTTTGTTGCTAAAAATTATCATATTATTTCAGGAGGAACAGATAACCATATGATGTTAATTGATTTACGAAACAAAAATATTACAGGTAAAGAGGCGGAAAATGCATTGGTAAAAGCGGATATTACAGTTAATAAAAATATGGTACCTTTTGATGATAAATCCCCTTTTATTACATCTGGAATAAGAGTTGGATCTGCTGCAGTAACTACCAGAGGTTTAAATGAAAGTGATATGAAAACTATTGTTGCGTTTATTGATGAAGTAATATCAAATTTTGAAAATGTAGAAGTTTTGGAAAGCGTTGCACAAAAAGTAAATGACCTAATGAAGAAAAAACCATTATTTGTTTGGTAGCTTCCCTGTTATAAATATGATAATAATCATTTTATTCTGAATTTAATTATAGTATTTTTATAGATGAAATTCTTCTGTTATGGGCATTCACTCGGTAAAAGCAATTGAAAGTTTAAGTGAACGTAAAGATTTTTTATATCATTTATTGAATGATGTAAAAACCTTAGACACAATGATTAAAGATGATTTGTTTGAAAAAGGAATTCAACGAATTGGTGCAGAACAGGAACTTTGCCTGATTGATAAAAATTACCGACCTTCAAATAAAGCTTTACAAGTTCTTGATAAAATAAATGATGAACATTTTACTACCGAATTAGCCCTTTTTAATTTAGAAATAAATCTTGACCCTTTACAATTAGAAACCAATTGTTTTTCACAGCTGGAATATCAATTGAAGATCTTATTAAAAAAAGCACATATTGCTGCAAATGAGTTCGATAATAATAAAATATTACTTGTTGGTATTTTACCCACGCTAATGAAAAAAGATTTAGTATTTGAAAATATCACACCCCATGAAAGGTACAAAGTATTAAACAAGATATTAAAAAAAATTAGAGGTGACGACTTTATGGTTCGAATTAAGGGTGTAGATGAATTAATTTTAAACCATAAAACAATACTTTTTGAAGCATGTAATACTAGTTTTCAGGTGCATTTACAAATTCCCCTAAAAGAAATTGTGGATAAGTACAATTGGTCGCAAGTAATAGCAGGCCCAATGCTATCTGTTATGTCAAATTCTCCTATGTTATTAGGTAAGGAGTTATGGAGCGAAACTCGTATCGCACTTTTTCAACAAAGTGTTGATATTAGAAATAGGTCTTATTTATTAAGAGAACAGAAACCCAGAGTTTCTTTTGGTAGTGACTTCATAAAAAAATCAATTATTGAATTGTATAAAGATGATATTGTAAGGTATACCCCTTTGTTCACTTCAAAATACATTGAAGATGCTACAGCTAAATTAAAGCAAGGTGAATTCCCAAAATTAGAAGCTTTAAGTATTCATAATAGTACGATATATAAATGGAATAGGATTTGCTATGGTCAATTTAATGATAAACCACATTTACGTATTGAAAACAGGTATATTCCAGCAGGACCAACAGTAAAAGATGAAATAGCCAATGCTTTATTTTGGGTTGGAGTAATGCAATGTATACCAGATAAATACAAAAATATTTATAATAAAACTCCTTTCAACGAAGTAAAAGGAAACTTTATCAATGCAGCAAGAACAGGAATTAATACTTATTTTAACTGGTTTGGAAAGGGTATTTCAGCTAAACGTTTAATTAAGGAGCAGTTATTACCCATAGCTTATAAAGGATTAATTAAATCAAAAATAGATGATGATGATATAAAATATTATTTAAATATTATTGAAGAAAGAGTAAATGCCAACCAAACCGGAAGTGTTTGGATTACAAGCAGTAATAGAATTTTACGAAAAAAAATGACCAAAGATATAGCTAATGCGACTTTATCATCATGTATGTATAAGAATCAAATAAAGGGTAAACCGGTGCATAAATGGAAATTAGCTAATCCAAAACATCGTGTTGATTTTGATATACATATTATAAAATTGGAGAATTTCATGACAACGGAGGTTTTTGTTGTAACAGAAAATGATCTGGTAGATTTAGTTGTAAAGATTATGAAGTGGAAAAATATTCACCATATTCCTGTTGTAGATAATGAAAATAAAATTACAGGTATCATTACAAAAACAAATTTGAATGAGATTTATATGCAAAAGGATAAATTACATGTTGCCAAAGATATTATGGTGACAAATATTATTACCGTGAGCTCAGGAACTTCTATGCATGACGCGGAAAAAATAATGATAAATAATAATATTGGTTGTTTACCTATTCTTGAATTTGGAGAATTGGTTGGTATACTAACAAAAAACGATCTTAAAAAATTGAAAAATACTACTAGAAAAAATGTATAAATCGAATTTTTTATTTTTAAAAAATGATGTTTATTCAAATCGCATCATGGGTAATATTGAAGGTTCAAAAAAGACACCAACTGTTATTATTATAGCTGGAATTCATGGTAATGAAAAAGCAGGTGTTAAAGCTTCAAAAAAAGTATTGCATAAAATTAAAGAAGAAAATATTGCCTTTAAAGGGAATTTATATGTGATCTTAGGAAATATGCATGCCTTAAATAAAAATATTAGGTTTGAAGATGTTGATTTAAACAGGATATGGAAAAAAGATAATTTAAATGCAGTAAAGAATAAAGACAATTCAGAACAAAATATCGAAGCAAAAGAACAAAAACGTATTTTATTAATTATAAAGAATATTTTAAAAAATGAAAAAGGACCTTTTTATTTTTTAGATTTACACACTACTTCATCCATGTCGATACCATTTATAACGATAAGTGATTCATTGAACAATCGTAAATTTTCATCTAATTTTCCTTTGCCTGTTGTTCTTGGAATAGAAGAGTACTTGGATGGGCCATTGTTAACATTTATCAATGAATACGGGCATATAGCTTTGGGATTTGAGGGAGGAGAACATAACAATCCAAGGTCAGTTGAAAATTGTGAAGCTTTTATTTGGAAGGCTTTGGTCCATTCTAAATGTATATCAAAAAAGGATATTTTGGATTATAACAAATATAAAAAAGAACTTTCGGATCTGTGCTGCAAATATGAATTTTTTGAAATAAAATATCGTTATGCTATACGAAATGATGAAAAATTTAGTATGAATCCCGGATTTAAAAATTTTGAAGCCATAGAAAAAGGACAAAACTTAGCTGAAACCGATGGGATTAGCATTGCAGCTAATAGTAATGGAAGAATTTTTATGCCATTGTATCAGGAACTAGGTGAGGACGGATTTTTTATTCTACGAAAAATTTCAAAATTTTGGCTAAAAACTTCAATTTTAGCGAGAAAATTAAAGATCAATCATTTTTTACGACTCATCCCGGGTGTAACCAAAGATCCGGAAAACAATTATACCTTAATTGTAGATCCTAGAATTGCCAAGTTTCTAACCAAAGATATACTTCACTTATTTGGTTATAGAAAACAAATTTTTAAAAATGATAAGTTGCATTTTATCAAGCGGGACAGAAAAATAACTGAATTTGAATAAAAACATCAAAATTAAGTGATGAAGGTTTATAGTATTATTTGAAATATTATTTCAATTCGAAATATTTTTTTAAAATACCCAAAGCATATTTACTTGCAATGTTTTCGGCGAACTTTGGGAAATCGATATGTGAATTAGAATTGGCATTATCAGATATTGTTCTGATTATACTAAATGGAATTTGGTATTCATAACAAACCTGAGCTACTGACGCCCCTTCCATTTCAACACAAGCTACTTCCGGCAAGCGATTTTGAATTCGATCTATCTGTTGTTTTGAAGAAATAAATTGATCTCCACTAGCAATATCCTCAATGTACACATTTGGCTTGGTTATATTAAATTGGTTAGAATCATTTAATTGAATAAAATTTTTAAAGTCGTTTATAAAAAGTTGAGCTGCTTTTCGTATTAAACTCCTGTTAGTTTCATCTGTTTCAAAATATTTTTTCTTTAATAAAGGTATTTCAAAAACCGGTAGAATCGGACTTGCATCCATATCGTGTTGAATCAATTTCCTTCCCACAATTATATCCCCTATATGGATATTATTTTTAATTGAACCTGCAACTCCTGTAAAGATAATTTCATCCAAGTCAAAATCATTGATCAATTGTGTTGCTGTAGTCGCAGAGGCAACTTTACCCCAACGAGAAAATACCAAAACAACTTTTTTTTCAAATAAGGTTCCTGTATAATAAGTACGCATTCCCTTCACAATACAATGTTTAACCTGAAGTTCGTTTAGT
>VAPH01015299.1_pt1 | contig 13972 bp, 15 predicted proteins | sample 3393861 | NCBI WGS metagenome assembly VAPH01 (sample SAMN08290439, study PRJNA428436) | hydrothermal vent metagenome | isolation source: Deep-sea hydrothermal vent chimney | place: Atlantic Ocean: South-mid Altantic Ridge | reverse complement strand
GAAAAGATGAAGGCCCTCCTTGAAAGTATAGACCAGGAAGATGCAGAGGATATACAGGAACTCCTGGAACATGAAGAGAATACCGCAGGGGGCCTGATGACCAATGAGTTCATTGCCTATGAACCGGAGATCAAGGTCTCCGAGGCTATCGAGAGGTTCAAGAGAGACGCTGCCGAAATAGAGACGATATATTATATATACGTAATTGACCCTGACGAGAAGTTGCTCGGAGTCCTTTCCCTCAGGGAACTCCTCCTTGCAGATCCGGGAAAAACCCTTTCGGAGATAATGGTTACAAACCTGAAGACCCTCAAACCCGAGGATGATGAAGATATAGTGGCAGCAGCCATATCAAAGTATAACCTCGCAGCAATACCGGTTGTCGACAATGACAACGTACTGCTCGGGATTGTCACAATGGATGACATTATAGACAGGATCCTGCCACCAAAGGCAAAGCGAAAGCGTAAAAAGGTCTGAATCAGTCACTGGTCAGGCTCCGCACCCTGCACTTTCCTGACGTTAACCGTTTCTGAACGAACTAATGACACCGTAGGCAAGGCATGAAAAGATATTTTACAAAGATGGCCCTTTTTTTCTCTGTGTTTGGCCCGGGGATAATCACGGCCAACATTGACAATGACGCCAGCGGGATTACCACATACTCTGTAGCCGGCGCAAGGTTTGGCTATGCACTCCTGTGGACACTCCTTCCAACCACTGTCTCGCTGATAGTTGTGCAGGAGATGATCGCCCGCATGGGCGTTGTTACCGGTAAGGGACTCTCGGACCTTATCAGGGAAAACTTCGGGGTGAAAGTCACTTTTTACATGATGTTGGGGCTCTTCGTTGCAAACCTCGGCACAACTATTGCCAATCTTGCGGGCTGGGCTGCAAGTATGGAGATTCTGGGGTTCAGCAAGTATGCAATGGTACCGGTTGGCTCACTGGCAATATGGTTGCTTGTCACAAAAGGTACATATCGTACGGTTGAGCGGGTTCTTCTCCTGGCATGTATCATTTATATCGGCTATGTGGTATCAGGGATAATGGCAAAACCGGACTGGTCCCTTGTTTTTAAAAGACTGGTAGTGCCTGAAATCAAGACAGACCCCGAGTACATCATGCTGACAATAGCAATAATCGGTACAACCATCACCCCGTGGATGCAGTTCTACCTCCAGTCCTCTATTGCTGAAAAGGGTATTAAGAAGAAGGACTACGGGGCCTCAAGGCTGGATGTGGTGCTGGGGTGCAGTATCACAAACATAATCTCCTTCTTCATAATTGTTACCTGTGCCACGGTCCTCTTTCCGGCGGACATAAGGATTAATGAGGCAAGTGAGGCAGCCATGGCATTAAAGCCTTTTGCGGGCGGGTACTCATCCCTTATCTTTGCAGTAAGCCTTGCAAATGCCTCATTGCTTGGAGCGATTATCGTTCCCCTGGCAACTGCCTACTATACGTGTGAAGCCATGGGATGGGAGGCAGGGGTCAACAAGACCTTTAAGGAGGCCCCCCAATTCATGTGGATTTATACCTCGATTATCATAATTGCCTCGCTTCTGGTCCTGATCCCCGGGGCGCCTCTTGTCACGCTTATGGTCTTGTCCTCAGTGGTTAACGGCCTCATCCTTCCCTTTGTCCTCTTTTATGCACTGAAGCTGGCGAACAACAAAAAGATCATGGGGGATTACACTAATTCGCGCATCTTCAATATCATTGCCTGGGCCACGATCAGTGTTATCATCTTTCTCACCATATGCATGCTATTGTTTATTTTTGTGTTATAATTTAAGCACCGAGGGGGTTGACGGACAGTCAATTCAACAAAACTAACCGGTTATAAACCAGACTTACAAAAGGACTCAGACGAGAGTGCCACTTTATGGTTAAAAGCATCGAATGGGCAGACAATATGGTAAGGATTCTTGATCAGAGCAGGTTACCCCTTGAGGTCGTATACATAGACTGCAGCGATTACAGTATGGTGGCTGATGCCATCAAAACCCTTAAGATCCGGGGGGCTCCCGCCATCGGGATTGCAGCAGCGATGGGGGTTGCCCTCTCTGCACAGGATATAAAGGCAGCCTCTTTTGAAGAGTTTACGGCATCCCTCAGACCCCTTATGGATACAATGATATCTACAAGGCCGACAGCCGTCAACATTCGCTGGGCCATGGACAGGATAAAGACACTTACGCTGAAGAACAGGCACCTGGGGGTTGAGACCCTGAAGAAGATGCTCGTTGACGAGGCAAAGGCCATACTTGAAGAAGACATCACAGCAAACAAGGCAATCGGGAGCTGGGGAGCTGGGTTTATAAAGGACGGGGCAACGGTCCTGACCCACTGCAATGCAGGTGCACTCGCAACCGGGGGCTATGGTACGGCCACGGCACCCATTCTTGTTGCCAGAGAGCAGGGGAAAGAGGTGCAGGTTATTGCCGATGAGACAAGGCCCGTGCTTCAGGGGGCAAGACTGACAACCTGGGAACTGATGCAGACAGGCGTGCCGGTGACCCTCATAACCGACAACTCTGCCGGAGCACTAATGAAAAAGGGCATGATAGATATGTGCATAGTGGGAACAGACCGCACTGCAAGAAACGGTGACGTAGCAAACAAGATAGGCACCTATTCCGTGGCAGTCCTTGCAAAGGAGAATAATATTCCCTTTTATGTTGCAGCACCTTTAAGCAGTATTGATTTTACCATCCCCTCCGGGGAGGAGATACCGATAGAGCAGCGCCCTGTAGAAGAGGTAACACATATATGCGGTCACCCGGTTGCTCCGGAAGGAGTAAGGGTTATCAACATGGCCTTTGACGTTACTCCTGCAAGGTATATCACCGCCATAATCACTGAAAAGGGGGTTTTCAGGCCGGGGGACTTAAAGAAATTGACAATCAAGGGAGTGAATCTCTCAGAGTTGAGACTAAAACCTTGACTTTAGAGTCAACTATCCCCTATCATGTCATCTGTATGTTATGCTATGTATAACAAATCTTACAGATACCCCTAATTAAAAGGTATGCCAGAACTACTCTGTGATGTAAACACCGTCTTTTCCACCTATTCAGGAGAACTTGGCAAGGTAGAAACCGAACTCCTGAATCTGTTCAATAGTTCAGCTCCAGTGATACCCTCCATCGGAGGCCATGTTGTTCGAAGCGGGGGCAAGAGACTCCGTCCGCTCTTCCTTGTACTCGGTGCAGAATTATGTGGCTACAGAGAGCACCCCCGCATTATCCTCGCAAGCGTCATAGAGGCTATCCACACGGCATCGTTACTCCATGATGATGTGGTTGACAGCGCGGAACTCAGGAGGGGCAGACCCACGGCCCACTCTGTCTGGGGCAATCAGATAGTGGTGCTTGTAGGTGATTTCCTGTACTCCAACGCCGTAAGAATAGCCGTCCACCTGGAGAATCAGAAGATTATGGAGGCCCTTTCAGAGGCGACTGCCAGAATGACGGAGGGAGAACTGCTTCAGTTGAGCAGGATCGGCGATCCGGAGATCAAGGAAGGAGAATACCTGCAGATAATATCGGCCAAGACAGGGGCACTTATATCTGCTGCGTGCAGGATCGGGGCTATACTCGGTAATAAGGAGAGACGGTATGAAGAGGCCCTGTCCAGGTTTGGAATGAAGACCGGCATGGCCTTTCAGATGATGGACGACATCCTTGACTACATGGCCGTGGAGTCACGGCTTGGCAAGAGACCCGGGAAAGACCTTGAAGAAGGAAAGATAACCATGCCCCTTATATATCTCCTGCAGGTCTGCAACAAAGAGGAGAAGATGGAAGTAAAAGCGATAGTGGCCGGCATGGGCGTGGATAAAGAAAGTGACGACAGCCTGGCAAGACTTGGTTCCCTTTTCCGGAAATATAACACAATTGAAGAATCAATGAATCGCGCCAAGGGGCTTGTACGGGAGGCAAAAGAGGAACTTCAGGTCTTTGCTTCCTCGCCCGCCAGTGAGGCACTTTTCTGCCTTGCTGATTACGCCCTGTTCAGGAGCAGCTAATGCATCCCCTTGTATCACTTGCCAAAAGGGCTGTAGAGGAGTATGTCAAACACGGGCATGTTATTAACCCGCCCGAGGAGCTGACTCCGGAGATGCAGGAAAGGGCCGGGGTATTTGTATCGCTGAAAAAAGACGGTCAACTCAGGGGATGTATCGGCACCTTTGCTCCCACTACGGCAAACGTAGCAGCGGAGATAATCAAGAATGCAATTGCAGCAGCCACTCAGGACCCGCGGTTTGCCCCTGTTGATGAAGGGGAACTGGATGCACTCACTTACTCGGTTGACGTACTGTCGGAACCCGAACAGGTAACGGATTTAAAAGAGCTTGACCCCGAAAAGTACGGCGTTATTGTCGTTAAAGGGTTGCAGAAGGGTCTCCTCCTGCCGGATCTTGAGGGGGTTACAACTGTGGACGAGCAGTTGAGGATAGCCAGGATAAAGGCCGGGATATCTCCTCATGATGAGGAGTGCGTGATTTACCGCTTTAAAGTCAAAAGATACCATTGAACGAAAAGACCAGACTTGAACAGGAACTTGAGAGGGTCCAGAATAAGGGCAAACAATGGAGAGGCATCCTCGTCCTGCTCTTTGTCCTTTTACTGCTTGCGGCCATGTATATCGTCAATCTCAGGCAAAAGCTCTATGATGCCCATGAGATGATCAGGTCGTTAAACCTCGAAACCGATACCCTGGGGCTTGAAATAGAGACCTTAAAACTTGATGCCGCAAGATGTTCAGATGCCTTAACCGTTCCGGAAGAGGCGGAGAAAGTGAAGAAGGATATCCAATTAGTCCCGGAAGGCACTGAAAAAGCAATTGGGGAATTGAAGGACCTTCAACCTTAACTTGTTGAACTTTCAATAGAAATGGGCACTGAAGAGACAGATTTTCGCAGAGAGGTAAATGGGTTACATGCAAGGCTCGGTAAGCTGAATCCATACGAGTTATTAGGCATCCAGCGGGGTGCTGATACAGAAACCCTGAAACGCAGCTACTACAGAATGGCCCGCCGGTTTCACCCGGACCGTTATTACAGCTCTGCACAGGACGAACTGAGGCATAAATTAACAGACCTCTTTGAAGCCATAAGCAGGGCATATGAAACCCTCAAGCAAGGGGTTCCCGGCGAGCAGGCCCCCTCCGAAACAGACTCATCAGAAGCAGAGCCTCCGGCACACCTGAAGGAGGCTCAGGCTGAGGAGCAATACCGTAGAGGAGTACTTGAATTTAAGGCAGGTAATTACTGGCAGGCCTTTGATGCTTTTGGATGGGCAACACGGCTGAATCCGAAAAAGCCCAAATACTGGAGCCGCCTCTCCCTTGCACTGACAAAGATCCCCGGAAGACTCAAACAGGCTGAAGAGGCAATTCTTGAGGCCATAAAACTTGAACCCTTCAAGGCCGATCACCATGCCCACCTCGGACACATTTATCTCAAGGCCGGACTAAAAAAACGCGCAAGGACGCACTTTGAAAAGGCCCTCAAGTTTGACTCCGGAAATGAAGAAGCATTAAAAGGGCTTGAAGAACTTGGATCGCTCGGTTAGAATTCAGGAAAGACCTTGATCGTCAGCCTCTCCGAACCGTTAACCTGACAGCTTGCAGCCAAAATTCCGCCTTCTATGTATTCCAGGTGAAAGTCTCCATACCCCTGGGCCACAAGACTCTTTGCATTGGCAGGGCAGCCCTCTTCACACCCGACAACCCCTTTGACCATCTTTGGAAGCAGACCCTCAAGATTCAGACCCTCCAGTTGCAGCCCCTTTTTATCCGCAAAATCCTTTATCCGCGCTATCACCCCGGCTGCATCCATATGGAAGGGGTTTTCTACCGTTATTGAAAGAGACTCTCCCTCAATAGTGACTTCTATATCCATCAGCCCTCCTTGATTCCAAGTATATTCCTTTCCTTTACAAGGATAAACTCCTCTTCATCCAGGCTTGTCTCATTAGCTGCCCATGGCTCGTAGAGCACTTTCTGTCCAATCTTCACCTCTGTGGCAACAAACCTCTTCTCCCCTGCCTACGTCAGGCAACGGTCATCTTGTTGGAAAGTACGTCCTTCACCTCTCTCAGTATCTCCTCAACAGGGGGAATATCCTTAAACCACTCCCTGCCTGTTATCTCATTTGTGCACGCAGCATATACCATTGAGATCAATGCCCGGAGCCTTTCAGGGAGGGGCCTGGGACTCTCCTTAACGAGTTCCTTCCACCTCATCCTGTCCTCTTCCTTGGCCTCCTCTACTGCATGGTACCACGGTGTATTCCGGTAATAAATCCTTGCAATCTCCTTGCTCACGGGAATCCCCTTATATGTAAACCTGCACTCATCAAGGGTGCCAAGGACATCAACCAGCATCAGTCTCCTTTCAGGATCAAAGCCGAGCTCTATCTTTCCATCTTCATTTTTAAGCCCAATTCTTGAAAACTCATCGGTAATCATCCGGTTCACAGACAGGGTAATCTCCTTTATCTCATTGAGCTCTCTCTCCGATAGTCCCGCAATGCGTCTGGCCTCTTCCCAGGAGAGATAACGGTCTGTAATCTCCAGTTTGGTGGATACATCAAGGATAGGCTCCTTCAGTTCCTCACCAGGGACCGGCATCTCTTTTAAACCAAAATCCTCAGGCCTCACCTCTCCGCTCCCCAGGCGTTTAAGTATGCTGCTTCCCTCAGGAATGGAGTTCCTGTAGATAATCTCAAGCGGGATAAGGAAGTTGCCCTTCTGCCCCTCATAGCATGAATAGTCATATCCGCCTTCCCGGAACTCAGGCCTTAAGACCCTGAGCAGCCTTATCTCCATTGTGGTCGAAGGCCTCTGCAGTTCAAAGAGCGGCTTGCTCCTGTTGTCCTCAACAAGTCCAAGATAATGGGTCTTTATCCCCGTTTTTTCCAGTTTTTCAAAGAAATATGAGCTTAACAGGGCGATTGAGGCGCCTTTGTCAGGGATAAGATCCGGCATCTCGCCCCAGTCAAAGACAGAGTATCTGTCCGAGAAGTGAAACCTCCCGATACCGGGCACGTCCCCTTCCGGGGGTTTTACAATTTTAAGGTCCTTGACACTACCCACCACTGACCTCATCATCATCCCTTTCTATCCGCTCTCTTGCCTCAGCCTGATATTTTTTTACCCTCTCCTGCATTTCCGGCTCACTGTGGCCCAGTATCTTTGCCGCTGCAAGGGCCGCTCCCTCAGGGTCGAGTACCACAAGGGGAGCCACTGCCGAGGGCATCCTGAGGCTTGAGAAGATATCCACCCCTGCAAAGCTCTCACTGTACGGGGGACAGGCAATAACAGGGCAGTGTGTCTGGGCATCGGCGAATCCGCTCAGTGCATTACTCCTGCCCGCAACCGTGATAAAGACAACGTCCTCTTTTTCATACTCCTTTATAATCTCATAACAACGCATCGGCGCCTTATGCGCAGAAGCGATCCTAAGGACTGCCCCGACCCCCAGGCCCTCAAGCGCTCCGGCAATCCTCTCCGACCATTTAAGGTCGCTCTTGGAACCCATTATAATTACAACTTTTTTCAATATCCTGCCTCCTGAATATCTGCGGTCAAGGCCTCTCTTTTCTCTGCCATGGAGAATGCAGCCTGTACCACTTTTTTTACAGCCTGCGATTGGATATTATAACCGATTTTTACCAAAAAAATAGCATCCTTTCATCTATAAGTATTTCCCCGGATAATACCGCCTGAAAAACCTGTAATTTAAGAAAAGGGGCTTGGCAGAGAGTTTAAACGGGTTTGAGGCTGCACCTCTCCCTTTAAACCTCACCTGCTATAATAAACCTGATTAAAATCATACTAATAGCAAGCCCGGGGATATAAAATAGAATAGTGACTACAGAGGACAGACAAGGCCCCACTTCAAGGACTTTCCGAGGCAGGCCCTACCTGAGGGTTCTACGGTACCTGATACAGTGGAGCATGGTTATTATCATAATATACGGAGGGATCAGCCTTTACGGCTTTCTGAAAGATATTCAGGGCGGGAAACTGCCCCTTATTGAAAAACCCCTCTCTGTTGAAGGATTTATGCCTATCGGGGCGGTTATGGCCCTGAAGCTCTGGATAGCTGAAGGCCTGTTTGACCCTGTTCACCCGGCAGCCCTTGTCATATTCATATCTGCACTCCTTACGGCCCTGTTTTTCAAAAAGGGTTTTTGTGGATGGATATGTCCGGTGGGTACAATCTCTGAACTCGCATACAAGGCAGGCAGCAGAATATTTGGAAGGAATTTTTCACTTCCGAAGTATATCGACTATCCCCTGAGGTCAATAAAGTATCTGCTGATGGCGTTTTTCCTCTATGTAATCCTTGTAAAGATGTCACCTGAATCCATACGGGCCTTTCTCTTTACCCCCTACTGGATGGTGGCGGATTTAAAACTCCTGATATTCTTTACAGATATGTCCTTAACAACCCTCACCGTGCTGATAGTTCTCCTCTTTTCTTCCCTCCTTGTCAAAAACTTCTGGTGCCGCTATCTCTGCCCCTACGGCGCACTGCTTGGGCTTCTGAGTATTTTAAGTCCTGTCAAGGTGACAAGAGACCCCTCAAGGTGTATCCACTGTCACAGGTGTACAAGGAACTGCCCGGCCATGCTGCCTGTTGAGGACAGGCAACGGCTCCATTCTCCTGAGTGCACCGGGTGCCTCACCTGCGTAAGCCATTGCCCGGCCCAGGGGGCACTCGACCCCGCCCTCCCGGGGAAGAGGTGGATAAACCCCGTTATTTACATCCTGCTCATTATCACACTCTTTTGGGGTGGTATCATGATTGCAAAGGCAGCAGGATACTGGAAGTCAAACGTCACATATGAGCAGTATAAAAAGATTGTTCCACACCTGAAGGAGCTTGAGCATCCGTAGATGATTTACAGGCCGGACTAACCAATAAACTTGTTCAGCCTTGCCTTCTGTTTCTCCAATGACTTCTGACCCTCTTCAATGGTACTAAGAAGACTCTCCTTCATATCCTCTGTCATGTCCTTGCCTCTGGATATAATCTCCGACGTCTTTTCATTGACATCCTCGATAAAGCCGCCTATTGTCTCAATCGTCTCCTCTGCCACTTCCCAGGCCTCTCTTTTGACCTTCTTTGCCGTCTTTGAAATGTCACGCCTTGTCTTCCTGCCTGCCTGCGGTGCATAAAGGAGCGCAATTAATGAACCAATAAGCCCCCCGACAAGAAAAGCACCGGTCACTTTCGCCAAATCATCCCTTTCCATTCAACCCTCCTTTTGCTTCTCCTTATAGATAATTATACTGATATTTAAAATTTGAACAGGTCTCTATAATCAAATTCGTAGCTTATACCAAAGGAAAAGACATCTTCTCCATAGTTATCCGCAACACAGGCCTTGTTCGTCAGGCCCCCGTTTGAGAGATGCGTATACGCAACATAGGGATGCCATCTCCCCACTTTCCAACCCGTCCTCGCCCTGGCAAGGAAGTTGGTGTTGGACCCGAGTCTGGGACATTCTCCCTCTTCAATATTCATCCCACCCCTGTCCACATAAGCCACTCCAACGCCTCCGGTGATTACGGCGTTGCCGAATCTGGCCTCTGCTCCAATATTACCTCCAATCCAGCCGGCACCGTCGAAAATCCCTCCGAGGAGTTCGGTATGCAGCCATTTTACCCGATTCCGGACCGGTTGACCACGAACTCCGACAATCCAGATATCCTCTGACCGGGCAAAGGCCGGGCTCCACGGAGAATCCCCGTTGCTCAGGAAGTCCCCCCTGCCATACTCGGCAAAGGCCTCCATTGCTGATACTTCCTTTGCAAAACAGACCAGGGCAATAACAAGAAAAAAGGAACAAAAGAGAACCCTTGCAAGTTCTTTCGAGGCTTTTCTGTCCATATCCCCCTTTTCTAATGAAGGCTATTTGTTCACTATATTCTCCAGGGCCCCTGTCCATACTGAATAACCTTTATCACTCAGGTGTACTCCATCTTCAAGGAAATAATCCTTTACTGCTTTACCCTCCTGATCTGTAAAGAGGCTGTAAATGTCCAGGAACCCGGCCCTTGTTTCCCCGGTCATCTCCTTAATGGATTGGTTTACCCGTTGTATGTCTTCACCTGTTATCCACTCCAGCCCGATGGGCAGGATGCTGTGAAGATAGATTCCGGCTTTAGGGTAAGCTGCAGATAATTTCTCTATAATTTCCCTGTAAACATCCAGAAAATCAAAGTCTTCCATGGCCACATTGTTCGTCCCGGTCATGATGAAAATAAGGTCAGCATACGGATATTCCCTTATAATCCCGTCAATCCTTGAAAGGAGCCCTGCCACTGTCTCTCCGGCCACACCAAGGCTTGCAACCCTGTGGTCCGGGAACCTGGTCTGCCAGTCGAAAAACTCTACAAGAGAATGTCCTAAAAAGAGGATGTCCTTTGAATGCATATCTTTATGCTTTCAGGCCTTTAATTGTTGGTTTAGAAGGGTTGTAGTCTGTGATAATCTGCATCCTGGGGCTCTTCCATATTTCTATAAAATTTAAATACTGGTGGGCAGGGACGGAATCGAACCGCCGACACGAGGCTTTTCAGGCCTCTGCTCTACCGACTGAGCTACCTGCCCTCCTGTTGGAATAAAAACTGAAAATTAAAAACAGGGAGTATTGCCGTGCTCCGGGGTCTGAACTCTCCTGCATATAAATAATAAAAGTAAAAATTATGATAAAATATTTAATCTGAAAAAGGCAATTTATCATTAGAAAGAGGTACAAAAACAAATTGTTAAAAAATAACCTCTCAAGGTATTTTCCTGCCGTCCTCTCAGGAACAGCCCTTGTATTTGCATTTCCAACATTCAATATATCCCTGCTTGCATGGATATGCATTGTTCCCTTTTTGATCTCCCTCTACAGGATGGATGGCCATACAGCCTTTCGTGCAGGCCTTTTTTTCGGACTACCTTATTTCTTCGGCACCCAGTCCTGGATATATTACTCAGTGAATCACTACGGCGGGGTATCTCTACTGCCGAGCCTCCTGATAGTCCTGCTCCTAAGCCTGTATGAAAGCCTTTATACGGCCATCTTCGGCTTTCTCCTTGCAAAGGCCGTAAAAAGAACAGACCTTCCCCTCACCATAATCGCAGCCCCGCTGTGGGGTTCCCTTGAGTATATACGTGGATACCTGTTTTCAGGGTTTCCCTGGTCACTGCTTGGTTATACCCAATATAATTCTCTTCCGATTATCCAGATTTCAGATATAACAGGTGTCTACGGGGTTTCATTTCTTGTCATCCTCGTCAATGCGTCTCTGGCAGACCTCTACTTGCTGAAGGTGCGTCAAAAGGAAAAACCCCTCTTCCCGAACTGGAAAACCCTTGCCTCCACAGCAGTCACCGTCATGGTGATCGCTGCAACCCTCCTCTACGGCGTTTATAAATTGAAGTCTGTTGCTACAGAAAAGGGTGACACCAGAAAGGTAAGAATCAGTATTATTCAGGGCAGCATAGAGCAGGACAGGAAATGGAACCCCGCCTATCAGAGAAAAGTCTTCAACACATATAAAAGGCTTACAGTGGAGGCACTTAAGGAGAGTCCGGACATGGTTGTGTGGCCGGAGACTGCCCTGCCCTTTTATTTTGGCAGAGACATTGAGCAAACAACGGAGCTGACTGAATTTGTAAAAAAATCCGGTGTCCCCCTGTTGACCGGCACGGTACTGGTAAGAAACAGACCTGTTACCAAAGACCAGGACGGAAATTCAAACAACGGATACATGCTGTCAAACAGCGCTGTTCTTATTGACAGGACTGGAAACCCGGTCTATTTTTATGATAAAATACACTTGGTACCCTTTGGTGAATATGTTCCCCTTAAAAACACCCTGTTCTTTTTAGACAAGCTCGTAGAGGGTATAGGAGACTACACACCTGGAAAGAATTATGTTAAGGCCGATCTACCCTGGGGACAATTCAGTACGATTATTTGCTATGAGGCTATTTTCCCGGGCCTTGTCAGAAAGTTTTTCAGACACGGGGGGAATCTCATTGTCAATATAACCAATGATGCCTGGTTCGGAAGGACAAATGGGCCCTATCAGCATTTTTCGATGTCGGTCTTCAGGGCTGTTGAAAACAGAAAGCCCCTTGTAAGGGCGGCCAATACCGGTATATCAGGCTTCATAGACCCAACAGGAAGGGTTTTAAGGACAACAGGGCTTTTTAAAGAGACATATATAACCGGGGATATCCTGATAAACGACAATACCAGTTTTTATACAAGATTTGGTGATGTATTCAGTTTTTTGAATATCATATTTACCGTACTGTTTTTTGTAAAAATATCGAATAAATCCGGAAGAACCTAAAAATATCAAGGAGGAGTAACATGATTAACGAAAGAGAGATAAAAGAGGAACTCAGCACACTGAGGAATAAGATCGAAGACCTACGAGGGTATCTTTGATGTAGATTCACTGAAGAAAGAGCTTGAAAAGATAAATAACGACCTGAGCAGAGAGGACGTCTGGTCAGACCCGCGTAAGCTTAAATCCCTGCAGAAGAAAAAAGCAGTAATCGAAGACCTCGTTCTCCCCTTTTTAAACGCAACCGAAAGACTCGACTACCTCTACGAGTCTGCCGACATACTTTTTGAAGAAGATGGGGAGCTGTTTTTAGACGAGTTTTTTGGAGAGCTTAACAGACTCAAAAAAGAGTTAGAGGTACTTGAGTTGAAACACCTCCTGTCAGGTGAGCTGGACCGGAGCAATGCCATACTCGAGATACACCCGGGAGCAGGTGGTACGGAGAGCCAGGACTGGGCTCAGATGCTTATGAGGATGTATCTGAGGTGGGCTGAAAAGAAGGGGTTCAAGGCGGAGATTGTCGACCTCCTGCAGGGTGATGAGGCCGGTATAAAGAGTGCCACCATCACCATTTCAGGACCTTATGCGTATGGTTATCTCAGGGCAGAAGCGGGAATCCACAGACTCGTAAGGATATCCCCTTTTGATGCAAACAGCAGGAGACATACCTCCTTTGTTGCCGTCATGGTCTATCCCGAGGTTGAGGACGACATAGAGATAGAGGTAAGGGACGAGGACCTGAGGATAGACACGTTCAGGGCATCAGGTGCAGGGGGACAGCACGTAAACAAGGTTTCTTCGGCAGTCAGGATTACCCACAATCCCACGGGTATTGTAGTCGGTTGCCAGAGCGACAGGTCTCAGTACAAGAACAAGGCTACCGCCATGAAGATACTGAAGGCAAGGCTCTATAACCTGAAACTCAGTGAGCAGGAGAAGAAGATGGAGGGCATCATCGGTAACAAGAAAGAGATTGCCTGGGGTAATCAGATAAGGTCATGTGTACTGCATCCCTACAGGCTTATAAAAGATCACAGGACAGGGTTGGAGAAGGGAAATGTGGATGCTGTACTTGATGGGGAGATTGATGACTTTATACAGGCCTATCTGAAGATGAAGGCAAAAAAGTCTGTTTGTAGTACATAGACGGGCTAAAGCAGGTAGTGGATTGTCAGGTATTGTGAATTACCGGCCTCCAGGGGGGGGTTGTTTAGAGACAAAAGAGATGGTTCAGGTGTCTCTCTATTACTACTTAAAGACTTAAATACTTTTTAGTAGTAGTTGTAGTAGGGGGTGTTGATAAGTTGAAATGGAAGAATTTTTTATTAAAATCGGTCTGTTAATCCGTTGATAAGGGTATTGATTGAGTTGTCTGTTTTTCCACTGTTTTAACAACCGGCAGTGTACGGGAAAAATTCAACAGTATACCAACAGATTTATAGCATGGTTTTCTTGCTTTGAACCAACAGATGATTTATAATGTTGGTGAAGTTACCAACATTTGTTAATAGAATGTGGATAAAGTATTGAAATATTAAGGGGATTTAATGGAAACAGCAGCAATATGGGATAAGTGTCTCAAGTCTATTGACGAGAAG
>VAPH01027622.1_pt1 | contig 13977 bp, 15 predicted proteins | sample 3393861 | NCBI WGS metagenome assembly VAPH01 (sample SAMN08290439, study PRJNA428436) | hydrothermal vent metagenome | isolation source: Deep-sea hydrothermal vent chimney | place: Atlantic Ocean: South-mid Altantic Ridge | reverse complement strand
GGAGACAGGCAGATTGGGAAAACGGCGATTGCCATTGATACGATAATCAACCAAAAGGGCCAGAATATGAAATGTATTTATGTAGCGATCGGGCAGAAAGAATCAAAAATTGCCGGCATTGTAAAAAAATTGGAAGAAGCCGGAGCTATGGAATATACTACGGTTGTTTTGGCGGGCGCGTCCGATCCGGCGCCGTTTTTATACATAGCGCCGTATGCCGGATGCGCTATGGCCGAGTATTTTTTAGACAAAGGAGAGGACGTTTTAATTATTTATGATGATCTGACAAAGCACGCGGCGGCGTATAGGGAAATTTCACTTCTTTTGAAACGTCCGCCGGGGCGAGAGGCGTATCCGGGCGATGTATTTTATCTTCATTCCCGTTTATTGGAAAGAGCTTGCAGGCTGAATAAAGAATACGGCGGAGGATCTATCACCGCGCTGCCCGTGATTGAAACGCAGGCCGGAGATGTAGCGGCGTATATTCCCACTAACGTAATATCTATTACGGACGGGCAGATTTATCTTGAGCCGAATTTATTTTATCAAGGAAACCGGCCGGCGGTTAACGCCGGACTTTCCGTGTCTCGCGTGGGAAGCGCGGCGCAGGTGAAAGCAATGAAAAAAGTGGCGGGTAAGATGAGGCTGGAATCGGCGCAATACAGGGAGCTGGCGGCTTTCGCGCAGTTCGGTTCTGATTTGGACGCTGAAACAAAATCAAAACTTGAAAGAGGCAAGAGATTGGTTGAAATTTTCAAACAAGACCAATTTAATCCTTTGTCGGTTGAGAAGCAGGTGTCAATATTTTTCGCGGTAACGCAGGGGCTGTTAGATAATGTTCCCGTAGAGAAAATAACCGAATTTGAAAGCGGGATATACGTATACCTTGAAGATAACGGCGATGAGGTGTTGGACGAAATTGCCAAAAATAAAGAATTGACCGACGAGATAGTGGAAAAACTTACAAAAAAAATTAACGATTACAAGGATACGCTTGACTATTTAATTAAAGAATAAGTATAGATTCTACCGGCCTTCAGGCCAGGGTTCGGGCGGCTTTAGCCGCGTACAGTACGATACGCGGCTAAAGCCGCCCGAACCCTGCCCCGCCTCTCGCGAGAGGCGGGGCGGTAGAAGTTGTGGCATGGCAAATACCAAGGAGATAAAAAATAGAATAAAATCGGTTAAAAGCACCCAGAAGGTGACCAAGGCCATGGAAATGGTCGCGGCTTCAAAAATGCGTAAAGCGATTGAGGCGGTGCTCAGGACCAGGACTTACGCCAATTTAAGCTGGGGCACGGTTTTGAATTTATCAAACGCCGTTAATAACAACGGACAGCTTCATCCTTTGCTCGCGAAAAAAGAAAAAATTGAAAAAGTAGGGATAGTTTTAATATCGTCAAACAGAGGATTATGCGGAGGATATAATATGAATGTTATTAATAAGGCCCATAAGTCCATACAGAAACATCACCACAAAGGAGGGGTGTCGGAAGTGAAGGCGGAATTTATTTTACTGGGAAAAAAAGGAACGGGAGTCAGCAGTTATTTTAATTATAATATTGCGGCGGAATTCCCCAAACTTGACGCGATTAATGAAGTAAGAGAGGTTATACCGGTCGCTAAGATGGTGATTGAAGATTATCTGTCCGGAAAATACGATAAAGTTATGGTTGTTTTTACCGATTTTATAAGCGTTTCTAAGCAAAAGCCGAGGGTAAAACAGCTTTTACCGGTTGACATTGAAGCCGAGAGAGAAGAGCTGGGGATTGTCGGCGGAGATACAAGGGTCGGCATTGACAAGGATTTAGTGGAGGAAAAACAGGATAAATATTTAGCCGGAACGGAATTGGAAAATTACAAATACGATTATATTTTTGAACCGAGCGCGGAAGAAGTTTTGGACGAAATGGTTCCGCGCCTGATTGAAGTCCAGCTTTACCAAGCGTTGCTTGAATCAAACGCTTCAGAGCATAGCGCCAGAATGCAGGCAATGCACAAAGCAAACGACGCGGCTAAAGATTTGGTTGACGAGCTTACGCTTTATTTCAATAAAACACGACAAGCAAGCATTACGGCGGAAATAGCGGAAATATCGGCGGGAGCGAATGCGTTACAATAACCCCCCCAACCCCCCTTTCGAAGGGGGGCTATCCCCTCAACCCCTCTTTGAAAGAGGGGCGCCTAAACCTCCCCCTTCGAAAGGGGGATTGAGGGGGTTAAAATGGGTTAAAGAAAAGGAAGAGTGTATGTTTATAAAAACAAAAAAGTTTATTTCTTATAATAGTGAATTAAATTCAAGAGCAAAAACATTAAGGCAAAACTTGACTGGCGCGGAAAAGAAATTATGGTTTGAGTATTTAAGAGGATATAAATATAGGTTCGTTAGACAAAAAGTAATAGGAAATTATATTGTTGATTTTTATTGCCAAAAGTTAAAATTAGGAATTGAAGTGGACGGCGAAACGCATCTTGGCGGTAAAAATGAACAATATGATAAAGTTAGGACGAATGAGTTGATGAGATATGGAATTAAAATAGTGAGATTTTGGAATAATGACATTTTTTACGGTATGGGAGAGGTTCAGAGAATTATTGAGGAAGAGATAAAAAGAAGAGAAATATTATAACCCCCAACCCCCCCCTTCGAAGGGGGGGGACGACTTTCCCCGGCGGCTGCAAAAGCCCCCCCCTGAAAAGCGAGGGATAAAAAAACTACAATATTATATAATTAATTCGTCAATAGTATAATTAAAAATATGGACAACAAAAAACAAAACACAGGGAAACTTTCCGCCGCTAAAACTGTGGAGGGCAGGGTTAAACAAATCGTCGGCGTTGTTGTTGACGTGCAATTTGAAGGGGAGCTTCCTAGGATTTATGACGCTTTGGAAGTCGCGGGCAAGGGCCAAAAGTTAATTTTGGAAACCCAGCAACATATCGGCTCTAATTTAGTCAGGACGGTTGCCATGGGTTCAACCGATGGGTTTAAGCGAGGCGACAAGGTCGTGAGCACGGGAGAGGGCATCAGCGTGCCGGTAGGCGAGGGGACTTTGGGGCGTATTTTTGATGTTTTGGGAAATACGATTGATAATAAGGGAGATGTGAAATATAAAAAAAGGTACCCAATCCATAGAAATGCCCCCGACTTTGCCGACCAGTCCACTAAAACGGAAATTCTGGAAACAGGGATTAAGGTCATTGACCTTATCTGCCCGATTGCCAAGGGCGGAAAAGTGGGAATGTTCGGCGGCGCCGGGGTGGGCAAGACCGTTTTAATCCAAGAATTCATCAATAACATCGCCAAAGAGCACGGCGGCTATTCCGTTTTCGCCGGAGTGGGAGAGCGGACTCGCGAGGGAAATGATTTATACGCCGAAATGAAAGAGTCCGGCGTTATTGATAAGGTGTCAATGGTATTCGGGCAAATGAACGAACCGCCCGGAGCCCGCGCGCGCGTCGCCCTAACAGGGCTTTCAATAGCGGAATATTTCCGCGATGAGCAAAATCAAGATGTATTATTTTTCGTTGACAATATATTTAGATTTACGCAAGCCGGCTCCGAGGTTTCAGCGCTTTTAGGCAGGATGCCTTCGGCCGTGGGCTATCAGCCGACATTGGCGACTGAGATGGGAGAACTGCAAGAGCGCATTACATCAACCAATAAGGGGTCAATTACTTCAATTCAGGCCGTGTATGTGCCGGCGGACGATTTAACCGATCCGGCGCCGGCAACGACTTTTGCCCATCTTGACTCAACCGTTGTGCTTTCAAGAGGCTTGTCGGAACTGGGAATATATCCGGCTGTTGACCCGCTGGATTCATTCTCAATTATTCTTGACCCAAAAATAGTCGGCGAAGAGCATTACCGAGTTGCCAGAGGCGCCCAGAAATTACTGCAGAGGTATAAGGATTTACAGGACATTATCGCTATCTTAGGGATTGAAGAGTTGTCAGATGAAGATAAAATAGTTGTGGCAAGAGCAAGAAAAATTCAAAGATTTTTATCTCAGCCGTTTTTTGTAGCCGAGGCTTTTACCGGCTCTAAGGGGACATATGTTAAATTGGAAGATACTATAAAAAGCTTCGGAGCAATTCTTGACGGCAAGTATGACGATAAATCGGAAAATGATTTTTATATGAAAGGCGGGATTGAAGAAGTAGGCAAATAGAAGAAATAGTTAAAAGTTCATAAAGTTATAAAGTTCATAAAGAATATAAAATAATATTCCCTATACTTTATTAACTTTCCGTGAATTACGAAACTATTTATTTTTTGTCATCCTGAGCCGCAGCGAAGGATCTATAATACATGACAGTTGCGAATATTCGCGTATTATAGATCTTTCACTTCGCTTCGCTCCGTTCAAGATGACAAAAAAATGGCGTTTCGTAATTCAAAATAACTTTATAACTTTATAACTTTATGAACTAATTTATGCCAAAGAAAACAATAAAATTTGAAATAGTAACTCCGGAAGGGGTTGTTCTTAAAGAGCCGATAACGCAAGTAACCGTTCCTACTCGGGACGGCGAGATTACCGTGCTTCCAAAGCATATTCCTTTGGTCTCAATTTTAAAGCCGGGAGTTATTGAGGCGAAGAAAGAAGATGATACCTTGGAAGTAATGTCTGTCTCCGGCGGCTTCATTGAGGTCTTGAGGGACAAAGTGATTATTTTAGCCGATACCGCGGAGCGGGCGGAAGAGATTGATATTGATCGGGCCGAGGAGGCGAGAAAGCGCGCGGAAGAAACAAAGAAATCTATTATCAATAAAGACGATGTCCGTTTTGCCGATTTAAGCGCGAGAATAGAAGCAGAATTAGCGCGCGCAAAGGCCGTGAGAAGGTGGAAGAGAATAAAAAGTATTTAATGACTTATACAGAGGAGGGCGAATAAAGGAGGAGGGATACGTAAGCTGTACATAGAGCATATGTTTAAGTTTGCGCTGTTTTTAAATATGTTGTATATTAAGAGTTATAATAATCCTACAAATTACGTTTGCCCGCCTATGGCGGGAATTTATTACAAATTTATAAATTTACGAATATACAATAAATTTTATTTGTGTATTTGTAAATTTATAATTCGTAGATTAATTTTATGAGTGATCAAATTATTACAAAAGAGGGTTATGAGAAGATGGAAAAAGAAATAGAATATTTAACAGCGGTTAAACGGAAAGAGATTGCCGAACGCATACAAAAAGCGAAAGATATGGGCGACTTGAGCGAAAACGCCGAATACCACGAAGCAAAAGACGCGCAGGCGTATAACGAAGGCCGGATAATGGAGCTAAAAGCGACACTTAAAAATTTAACGATAGTTGCGAATGGAGGCAGTAAAGACGAGGTGGGTATGGGCTCAACGATTAAGACCATTTCCGACGGCAAGGAAAAAACATACACCATCGTAAGCTTCAATGAAGCTGATCCGCTGACCGGAAAAATTTCCAACGAATCGCCAATCGGAAAAGCGTTTTTAGGCAAAAAGAAGGGCGATAAAGTTATAGTAGAAACTCCGAAAGGCGAAAAAGAGTATAAGATATTAAATATCGGATAAAATAGAAAAAAATAGCATATTGAGCTGCGTTAATATAGTTTAGCGCAGTTTTTGACTTTATGCGTAAAATGTCGTAAAATATTAACATTGTTAATAAAAAAGGCAGATAATAATATCTGTATAGTTTTTGTATATATGGATGATAATAAAAAAGTGAGTGAACGCGAGGAGCGCGTTAAAAAACTTGAAGAATTAAAAAAATTAAATATTAACCCCTATCCGGCGAAAGCCAAAAGGACCCATGCAATTGGGCAGATTTTGGCTGATTTTACAAAATTGGAAAAAGATGAGGAGGAAATTACTATCGTTGGGCGGCTCAGAAGTTTGCGCGGGCATGGAAATTTGACATTCGCCAATCTTGAAGACGGGACGGGCAGAATTCAGGTCGCTATTTCAAAAAAAGAGTTAAATCCCCGGACCCCGCCCCTCGCGAGGGGCGGGGCCAACCCCCCTTTGCTAAAGGGGGGAGTTATAGATGCGTACAAAATTTTCACAAAATTAATTGATATGGGGGATTTCGTTGAGATTAAAGGCGTTTGCTTTAAAACGCATAAGGGTGAAAACAGCGTAATGGCAAGGGAGTGGAAAATTTTAACCAAGGCGCTCAGGCCGTTGCCGGATAAATACAAGGGGCTGCAAGACGAAGAAGAGAAGTTTAGGAAAAGATATTTGGATATTTTGTTTAATCCGGAAACGCGCGCGATGATAGAAAAAAAGGCGATATTTTGGAATTCAATGCGGGGATTTTTGGTTAAAAAAGGATTTTTGGAAGTGGAAACTCCGGTTTTGGAAAATACTACCGGCGGCGCCGATGCCCGGCCGTTCGCCACGCATCACAACGCTTTGGATATTGATGTTTACCTGCGCATCTCAATGGGCGAATTGTGGCAAAAACGGCTGATGGTGGCGGGTTTTGAAAAAACTTTTGAAATCGGGCGGCAATTCAGAAACGAGGGAATGTCCCCGGAGCATCTGCAGGATTATACGCAGATGGAGTTCTATTGGGCATACGCGGATTATAAAGACGGGATGCGTCTGGTTGAGGAATTATATAAACATATTGCCGAGCAGGCGTTCGGGACGCTCAAATTCAAGATCGGCAAATTTAATATTGACCTGGGGAAAAGATGGGAAATTTATGACTATGGGGAGACTATAAAAAAACATACCGGCGTTGACGTGTTAAATTCCGATATTAAGCAAATTGAGAAAAAATTAAAAGAGTTAAAAGTTGATTACGATAAAAAGGGCTTTAATTTAACTCGGGCGATTGATAATTTATGGAAATATTGCAGGAAAAAAATTGAAGGGCCGGGATTTTTGGTGGGCGTTCCGGTGGAAGTGTCGCCTTTGGCCAAGAAATATGAAGACAATCCGAAAATAACCCAGCGTTTTCAGCCGATAATCGCCGGCTCCGAATTAGGCAACGGCTATAGCGAACTTAATGACCCGACCGATCAGGCGCAGCGCTTTGAAGAGCAAGTTAAACTGCGCGACGCGGGGGACGAAGAAGCGCAAATGTTTGACTATGAATTTGTAGAGGCCTTGGAATACGGAATGCCTCCTACCTGCGGGTTTGGTATGTCTGAGCGCGTATTCAGCTTTTTTATGAATAAGCCCGCGAGAGAATGCCAAATTTTCCCATTAATGAAACCAAGAGGTCGCATCGCGCAGGATGATTAATGGTTTCTAAAATTAAACTTACCAGTTGACAGTAATGTAGTAATTGTTATACTAAAAGTATACTTAAAAATTAACTTTAAAACTATGAATATTCAAATAATCGGAATCAAACAATTGCATAGCACGCTCAAAAAAGTGGCCGATGCCACGATGACCGGGCAGTCTTTTTTGGTGGTTAAAAATTCCAAGCCCGTTTTTAAAATTGAGCCGATTAAAAGCGCCGGCAGTAAAAAATACAGCATTAAAGATTTTTCCACAATCAAGTTTTCCGTGAAAAATAAGCATTTAAGCAAAAAAATTGACCAAATAGTTTATAGTTAAAATTTATGGTAATAATAGATTCCAGCGTCTGGGTGGCTTTTTTTAATAAGAATGACAGCCAGCACGATAAAGCAAAAAAAATTTTTAACGGGCTGAAACTCAAAGTAATACTTCCTGAATATGTATTTATAGAAGTATCCACTATTTTACTTATGAAAGCCGGTAAAAAAATAGCTGAAAAATTTATTGAAATTGCGCAAGACAACTCTGATGTAGAAATATATCTTTCAAATGGAGATTTATTTTTGGATACAGTCCGACTTTTTAAGAATAGCGCGCAGAAAAAATTATCTTTTGTGGACATCTCACTGTTATTTTTATCGGAATCTTACAAAATAATCACTTTTGATAAAAACTTACAAAAAGCTATTAACGGGTAATATGAAAAAAATAATGGTGTTCGGCACATTTGATATATTGCATAAGGGACATAAAAATTTTTTCGCGCAAGCTAAAAAACACGGGGATTATTTAATTGTTGTAATCGCGAGAGATAAAACCGTAAAAGAGGTAAAAGGGAAATTGCCGATTAATAAAGAAAAGACCAGACAAAAAAATGTTGTTAAAATAAAAATAGCGGAAGAAGTTCTACTAGGTGATTTAAAAGATAAATATAAAGCAATAAAAAAATATAAGCCGGATATTATTTGTTTGGGGTATGATCAGAAGAATTTCGTTAAAGGATTAAGCGCGATTGATGTTAAAATACTGAAATTAAAAGCGTATAAGCCGAATATTTTTAAATCATCAAAATTGGGTAGCGCAGAAAGGGATTGCTTCGTAGCTGCGGCTCCTCGCAATGACAAGGGAGGGGCGGTAAAAATGCACAAGAGCGTTGGAATGGTGATCAGGCGAGGAAATAAAATTTTAATGATTGATAGGGCGATATATCCGTTTGGCTGGGCTTGTCCTGCCGGGCATGTTGATTCGGGCGAGACGGCCGTAAAGGCTTTAAAGCGGGAAGTTAAGGAGGAAACCGGCTTGGAAGTTTTAAAATATAAATTATTAATTCATGAATTTGTGGATTGGAACAAATGCAGCAGGGGAGTTAATGGGCATGATTGGTATGTTTATGAGGTTTTAGGCTGGGAAGGACGAATTAGGCGAAACAATAGAGAAGAGAAAAAAATTAAATGGATAGATGTTGAAGAAGTTAAAAATTTAAAATTAGAGCCAGTTTGGGAATACTGGTTTAAAAAAATTTTATATGAAAGAAAATACTAAAAGAATAATAGATGAGGATTATAAAAAAGAGAAAAAAGACAATTAATTCTAAAATAAGCAAATAAATACATGAAAATAACAATTTGCGGCAGTAGCGCCTTTCGTGAGAAAAAAGTACAAATAATGGATGAGCTTATTAAGTTGGGACACGAGCCGATAATTCATCCTCATTATATTGAATCGGTTAAAAAGGGGAGAAGAGATATTATAGATAGGATTAACAAGGGAGAGCATGCCCAATTAAAAATTGAAAATGATTATATTAAATGGTATTATAATTCAATCGTGGAAAGTGAAGCGATTTTGGTCTTGAACTTGAATAAAAACGGCAAAGAAAACTATATCGGTGGAAATGTTTTAATGGAGATGGGCTTCGCGTATGTGCATGGTAAGAAAATTTATCTATATAATCCGATTCCGGAATACTCGCCGTATGTTGATGAAATTTTGGCGACATACGATGAAGTTATAGATGGTGATTTAACTAAACTAAAATAATTAATACCCCAACCCCCTTTATCCCCGCCGCAGCGGGGTAAACAATGGGGCTCTATAAATTTATGTTAGACATTAAATTTATCCGTGAGAATCCGGAAGTTGTAAAAGAAAATTGTAAAAATCGTTTAGTTAATGTTGATATTGACAAACTCTTGGAGTTGGATAAAAAACGAAGGGAATTTACGGCTGAAATTGATTCAATGCGGTCAAAAAGAAAGGCCGGCTCAAAGAAAAAACCGTCAGAAAAAGAAATTGAAGAGATGAAAAGTCTTAATAAAGAAATAAAACGGTTGGCGGATGAACAGGAATTAATTACCAAAGAGTATAATGAATTATTATTTCAGGTTCCTAATTCAACTTATGAGGGCGTATGCGTGAGCCAAGATGAGGAAAATAACCCCGTAATCGGCACATATGAAAAGCCGACTAAGTTTGGTTTTAAGCCGTTGGACCATGTTGAAATTTCCGAAAATCTGGACTTGATTGATTTTGCCCGCGCCGTAAAAGTGACCGGAGCTAAATTTTATTATTTAAAGAACGAGCTTGCCTTGATGGAGGTGGCTTTAGTCCAGTATGCTTTTGAAGTAGTGTTGGAACACGGTTATACACCTCTTGTCACTCCGGACCTGGCAAAAAGGGAAGTTCTTGAGGGGCTGGGATTTAACCCCAGAGGAGAGTCAACGCAAATTTACAATATTGAGAATACCGACTTAAGCTTAATCGGCACGGCCGAAATTACCCTGGGCGGCTATCATAAAGATGAAGTCTTGGATGGAAAAGAATTACCAAAAAAATATGCGGCCCTGTCTCATTGTTTCCGCACGGAAGCGGGGTCATATTCAAAATTTTCCAAGGGCATATTCCGCGTCCATCAGTTTACCAAGATTGAGATGTTCCAATACGCAACGCCTGCGCAAAGCGAAGCCGCCCATAAAGAAATGCTAGCCATTGAAAGGCAGGTTTTTGAGGGACTTGATATTCCGTTCCGCGTTGTTGACCATTGCACGGCCGACTTGGGCACTCCGTCCGCCAGAACTTACGACTTGGAGGCATGGATGCCGGGCAAGCCGAATAAACAAGGGGAACTGGGCGACTGGGCTGAAATTACATCAACCTCAAACTGCACGGACTATCAGGCGCGCGGCCTTAATATTAAATATAGAGATAGCGGCGGAAAGAAAGATTTTGTCCATACTTTAAACGGCACGGTCGTCGCTGTCTCCCGAGTTCTAATCGCTATTTTGGAAAACTACCAACAGGAAGATGGTTCGGTTATTATCCCTGAAATTTTAAGGAAATATATGCCGGGGAATATAAAAGTTATTAAGAGAAAATAAAAAAAACGCCATGAAAAAATTATTAAAAAATTACGCTTTTATTGACAGTTAAAATTTAAACTTGGAAATCCAAAGAATTGGGTGGAAATTAAATTTTAAAAAATTCAGCAAAACATATTGCCTTTATGAACGATTTAAGAAAGAAACTTGAATATAATAAAACACTCCGGTAAAACCGGAGTGTTATTCGGGGGCTTTACTTAAGTACAGAAACTTAAGCGTGGCTTGCCCGTAAAAATTATATTATAATTATATCACAAAGAAAAATATTGTCAAATTTTTTAATATTACCTAATTTTAAAGAAGAAATGTTGCAAAAAAATTTAATAGTTAAAAATTTAAAAATAAATTATTATCAAAGCGATATTTTGGATAAAAATAATGTTCTTGTTTTTTTGCACGGCTGGGGTTCGGAGTCAGGGCATTTCCGGGATACCTTGGAAAAATGCGGAAATTTTATCGCTATTGACCTGCCCGGATTCGGCGAAAGCGATATGCTTAAAGAAGTATGGGCCATTAAGGATTATGCCGATTTTTTAAAAAGTTTTTTAGAAAAACTGGAAATAAAAAATCCGATTTTGGCGGGGCATTCTTTCGGCGGGAGCGTTATTATTAAGTATTGCGCCCGCGGAGGAGCGGCTAAAAAGATTATTTTAATAGCAAGTTCCGGCATTAGGCAAAGATCGTTGAAAATATATTCTTACATATTTTTAGCAAAACTTGGAAAATTATTTTTTTCAATTCCCGGTCTGAATTTAATTCAAAATAAAGCCAAGACTAAATTCCATAAAGTTGTTAATGCCGAAGATTTTTCCAACTTAAGCGCCGGTAAGCTAAAAGAGACCTTCAAAAATATACTGGAAGAGGATTTACAAGAAGATTTAAAAAAGATAAAAACGGACGCTTCAATAATTTGGGGCGATAAAGATATAACCACGCCGATAAAAGAAGGGGAGCTAATGCATAAATTAATCAAAGGTTCCGATTTTTTCGTCGTTAAGGGCGCGGGGCATTATGTGTTTTTGGATAAGAAGGATGAGTTTAATAAAATATTTTTACGGAGTTTGCGCGTTTAAATTGAAACTTAACATTCGCCCCCACAAATCTACAAATACCATACGAAATGTCCTTTTTTGTCATCCTGAGCCGCAGCGAAGGATCTATAATACGTGACAGTTGCGATATTTGCGTATCATAGATCTTTCACTTCGCTCCGTTCAAGATGACAAAAAAGACAACTTTATAATTTAAAGTAAAATTAATAAAAAAATAAATATTGATCAGAAGTTTAATTTATATTTTACAAAATAAGAATATTGAGACAAGCAAAAAAGAGGCTGAGCTTCCTTTGAGGAATTTAGTTTCTCAACGCAATGTATTATAAAATATGTCAAAAATAAAAATCGCTCTGCTTTTAGGCGGAATTTCAGGGGAAAGGGATATATCTTTAAAGACAGGGGAGCAAATTTATAAGGCGCTGGACAAGGGCAAGTATGAAATTTTTAAATATGATCCAAAAACCGATTTAAAGCGGTTTTTTCTTGACGCGGTGGATAAAAAATTTGATTTAGTGTTTCCGGCTTTGCATGGCCCGTTTGGAGAAGACGGCAAATTACAGGGCATGCTGGACATAATCGGCGTTCCGTATTTATTTTCAGGATGTCTGGCAAGCGCTTTGGCGATGGACAAGAAAAAGTCAAAAATTATCGCGCAGGATGCCGGCTTGAATATCGCAAAAGATGTTGTTTTAAAAAAGGGCGACGAATATAAATTAAAAAATATAATTAAAGAATTGTCCTTGCCGATTTTTGTAAAACCGCTGGAGCTCGGCTCGTCAGTCGGCATGTCAAAAGCGAATACGAAAAAAAAACTGGAAGAGGGGATTAAGTTAGCTTTCCGGCATGACAACAGTATAATACTGGAACAATTCATTAAGGGAAGGGAGCTGACTGCTCCGGTAATGGGTAACCCCCCTTCGCTAAAGCTTAGGAGGACAAGCCCGCCCAAGGCGTTGCCGATAATAGAAATAATCCCGAAAGTGTCGGATTGGTTTAATAAAGAAGCGAAATACAAAGACGGCGCGACAGATGAAATTTGCCCGGCTGAAATTCCAGACAGTATAAGGGATGAAGCTCAGTCCTTGGGGGTGAAAATGTTTAACGCCATTGGCTGCAAAGACTTGGCGAGATCGGATTTTATTTGGAATCAGGGGGACGGCAAACTGTATTTTTTAGAAATCAACACCATCCCCGGCATGACCGCCGCCAGCTTAGTCCCCAAAGCCGCTAAAGCAGCGGAGATGGGGTTTGGGGAGTTTTTGGATAGATTAATTGAAAATTCACAAATCTAGATACAAATTCACAAATAGTTTTTTACACCTCTATTGCCATTTACGCTTTCACGGGAATAGCAGATGAGGAAAATTTAATTTAATAATATAACACCATGAAAACAATCTTAGTTGATGCGATAAATGCTTTTGTAATAAAAGGCGGGGGAGTTTTTGAAGAAATGTATGGTATACTTGAGCGGTATCCAAATAAAAAAATAATTTTAACGGGCGCTAATGACGAGCAAATGAAAGAATTCGGCCTAGATGATATGCCGTATGAAATTTTTACGCTGAAACATAATCCGGAAAAAACCAATCCGAAATATTATACAGAAATGCTAAAGCATTTTAATTTGGAGCAAGGGGATGTGGTATACTTTGAACACAATGAATACGCCGTTAAGTCCGCTGAATCAGTCGGAATAAAGACATTTCATTATGATAAAGATAAAAAAGATTTGGGAGAGTTAAAAAAATTTATAGAGGATAATTTGTAAGATATGAAAACATATAAAACAAAAACAAAAAGAATTCCCGGCACGAGTTATAAAGAAATCAGAAAAGGAGCATTTAAAATACATCAAGAAATTAAACGAAAGAGCAAAAGGAAGCCGTATACCAGATCTGTTTATTTCAAAAAAGATAAAATATTTCTTGATTTATTTTGGACGCACATATTTGAAAAGAAAAATTATTGGGATCAGATGAGAAGAATGAAATTTTTTGCTTGTGGAATTGAACTTATTAAAAAATCTAACTTTGAACCGACTTCAAAGGAAAATCCAAATAAATCAAGCGAGATACTCCATAGATTTGCCGGAACCAGCGCTGATAATGAGCTTTTCTTTGTCCAAATTAAAGAAGATAAACGCACTGGCAGAAAATACCTTATCTCTATTTTCCCGGTAGAAAAATGGAAATAGAAAAAGACCTTCCGCTAATTGTGGTTTATTAACCACGGGCCGAACGCCTTTTTCTATTATTATCGTAGCATACGAAAAAATACTTGTCAATATCAAT
>VAPH01008480.1_pt1 | contig 13983 bp, 17 predicted proteins | sample 3393861 | NCBI WGS metagenome assembly VAPH01 (sample SAMN08290439, study PRJNA428436) | hydrothermal vent metagenome | isolation source: Deep-sea hydrothermal vent chimney | place: Atlantic Ocean: South-mid Altantic Ridge | reverse complement strand
ATGATCGAATAAACTGTAATAAATTGAATAATGAAAAATAATTTTGATAAAATATTTTTAGAAAAAAGAAGCGAATTTGATTATGAAGAACCAAATATTGGACACTTTAACCGGTTTGAATCGAAATTAAAAACACATAAAAATCGATCAAAAATTTCAAAAACACCTTGGTATTTATTGGCAATTGCAGCTTCTGTATTGATATTTTTCGGTTATTGGTTAGGAAATAGTAATTTAAATAAAGGATTAGAACTGGCTGATGTTTCACCAAAAATGGAAGAAACTCAGGGCTTTTATCTGGCTGCTATTCACAAAGAAATAGAAGATATTAAAAAGATACAAACACCTCAAAATAAACAAATAATTGATGATGCTTTTGCACAATTAATAAAATTAGAGAACAATTATCAAAAACTTACTTTAGAGCTCAAAGAAAGTAATGAAGATAAACGTGTGATCTATGCCATGATATCAAATTTTCAAAATCGATTGGTAGTACTGCAAAATTTGGTTGATCAATTACAAGAATTCGAAAAATTAATTCCGGAAAAAGTTAGAGTTTAAAATTAAATTAAATAAAATAGAAATTATGAATAAAAATCTACTTAGAATAATATTCTTTGTAAGCCTGTTTCCATTAATTGGCTTGGCAAATAACAATCCTGTAAAGGGTAAATACGAAAAGAGTAAGACCATTAAAAGAGAATTTAATGTCAACGAAGATGCCTTGTTAAAAATAAATAATAAATACGGTAATCTCGATATAATCTCATGGAATGAGAACCGGGTGGTGATTGAAGTAAAAATTACTGTAAATGGTACTAGCGAAGAAAAGGTCATATCAAGATTAAATAAGATTGATGTTAAATTTAACGCTAATAGGAGTGAAGTTTCAGCGAAAACTACCATTGAAAAATCTTCTTCCGGTTGGTTTAGTAGCAACAATAATATGAATTACCAAATTAATTACAAGGTTAAAATGCCAGTTACTAATAATGCCTATTTAGTTAATGATTATGGCACCATTACACTCAATGAATTAAGGGGTTTGGCGAATATAAATTGTGATTATGGTAAAATATTGATTGGCAGTTTATATCATACAGATAATAAAATAAATATGGATTATACTTCAAATTCTGAAATTGAATTTATAAATACCGGTACTATTAATGCTGATTATTCTAAATTAACAGTTGAAAAAGCAAAAAGTATTAAACTAAATGCCGATTATACCAACACTTCCTTTGAAAATATTGAAGACCTTAATTTTAACTGTGATTATGGAAAAATAGAGGTAGAAAAAGGAAATAATATTATTGGCAATGGAGATTATTTAACCATGCGATTTGGTGAGATATATAAGAATTTGAAGGTAGATTCAGATTACGGTGGAATTCGAATTAATAAGTTGATGAAGGGATTTGAAAGTGTTAATATCAATACAGATTATACACATGTTAAAATTGGATTAGATAATGATATCTCATTTAATTTTACTGTAAAATTGAGTTATGGTGGATTTGATATTGATAGTGAAAACGTAACCTACAACAAAAAAATTATTAAATCTACTTCTAAATATTATGAAGGATATGTAAACAAGGAAAATTCATCTTCTTCTATAGATATTAATTCAGATTACGGTAGTGTAAAATTGTTTAATAATTAATTAAATATTATGAAAAATTTATTTGTAAAATCAATGGTAAGCTCATTATTAATTGTGTTTTTTATAGCTAATAGTCAAGCACAATCAAGAGTTAAAGGAAATGGTAACGTAATTAACAAAACAAGAAATGTCGGTAACTTTAATGAAGTAGGTGTAGCTGGTTCTTTTGATGTATTTTTAGTTAAAGGTGATGAAGGGAAAATTGATATTAAAATTGAAGATAATTTATTGCCGTATTTAGTTACAAGCGTAGAAAATGGCAAACTAAAAATAAAATGGAAAAAAGGAGTAAATATTCGATCTAGTAAAACAACAATAGTAACCGTTCATTTTAAGGAAATTAATTCAGTTGGTCTATCGGGTTCAGGTGATATTGTGTCTAAAGATAAGATCAAATCGAATAATTTTTCGGTAGCTCTTGCAGGATCGGGCGATATCGATCTGGAAGTTGAAACAACTCAATTGAAAGCAGCGGTTTCAGGCTCTGGAGATATTGATTTAAAAGGAACAGCAAATAATTTTAATGCAGCAGTAGCAGGATCGGGTGATATTGATGCATATGGATTGAAAGTAGATACGGCCGATTTAAAAATTTCAGGATCAGGCGGAATGACTGTTTCTGTAAGTAATAAAATTACTGCAAGAATATCAGGTTCAGGAAATATTACGTACAAGGGTGATCCTAAACTTGATGTAAAAGTTAGCGGATCAGGTAATGTGAGTAGTTACTAATAGATTTAAATTGTTCTTTTTATAATAGTAAATCTTCTTCAAAAACATAATAAAGATAGTCAGAGATTCAGTTGAAATGAAACTCTGACTTTATTTTTTATTCATAGAAAACCTCTTGAATTGTTGCAATCGAATCACAAACTGCAACACGAAGCGCAATATCTTTTTGTTTATCAGATCCATTGATCAGATAGTTTCGGCAAGGATCATTTTTGGTTTGGCTTTTAGAAAAATCAATATCACCATTATCCAGAATTAAATTGATATCCATACTGTCAATTTTTTTTAACAAGACCAAATTTTGAACTCCTTCTGAATAGTTTATTTGTTTACTTCGTATAATTTTCAACATTCTGTCATTTGGCAACCAATTACAAGATGCTTTTTTTCCACCAAGAAAAAAAAAGACCATAGCAATACCAATAACAAAACCGAATCCGTAAAGGGCAAAACGCCTTTTCATATCATGCATAAGTGTACTTTCTAAAAAATCAATAAATTAATATCTGTAAAGGGTAAATTAAACCAATCGGCAATATTTTTATTGGTTAAAATTCCGTGGTAAAAATACATACCTTTTTGCAAACTTTTATCAAATCTGGCAGCATTTTCTAAACCACCCATATCACCAATATTTAAAAGATAAGGTGTAAAAATATTACTAATTGAAACCGAGGCAGTTCGGGAATATCTCGATGGGATATTAGGTACACAGTAGTGAATTACACCATGTTTTATTATCGTTGGGTTACTATGAGAAGTAACTTCCGAAGTTTCAAAACACCCGCCATTATCAATACTTACATCAATTATTACAGCTCCGTCCTTCATTTTTTCCACCATACTTTCGGTGACAACAACAGGGGTTCTGGTTTTTCCTCTTAAAGCGCCAATGGCTACATCGCATTCGACAAGTGATTTTGATAAATTTTTGGGCTGAATGGTTGAAGTAGCAATTGGAAAGTTAAGCTTGTGTTGCATATTTCTAAGCTTGGTTAACGAATTGTCAAAAACTTCAACTTGCGCACCTAATCCTAATGCAGATCTTGCAGCAAATTCACCAACGGTTCCGGCACCGATTATTACCACCTTACTAGGTGGTACACCTCCAATGTTTCCTAAAAGCAAACCATTTCCTTTATTGCAATTATTCATCAATTCAGATGCTATCAAAACCGATGCAATGCCGGCAATTTCGCTTAAAGATTTTACCAAAGGAAAAATACCATGTGTATCTTGAATATAATCAAAAGCAATAGCTGTAATTCTTTTTTCCGCCAAGGCTTTAAAATATTCTTTATTCTGGGTTTTGATCTGCATGGCAGAAAAAAGAACACTTTGCGGATTCATCATTTTGATCTCCTCCAATGATGGTGGTTCAATTTTTAAAATAATATTACTGGCAAATACATCATTGGCATTATAAGAAATTTTTGCTCCGGCTTCAGAGTATTCATTGTCAGAATAATTAGTTCCATCACCTGCACCCGATTCAACCACAATTCTATGACCATTTGAAGTAAGTGCAGCTACAGCATTAGGAGTGAGGCAAATACGTTTTTCTTCAAAATGTTTTTCTTTAGGAATTCCGATATACAGTTCATCCTTTGGCCTTTTAACTTCAAGCATTTCTGGTTTTGGTAAAAGCTCTTCTTTGCTAAAAGGTGAAAGTTGTTTGCCCATATTAGTTGATTTGGATTGTACGTGTATTGCCTTGGTTTATGGTTAAATGTATTGCAACCGACTCTAAAGGTAATAAATTTTCTACTTTATCCGGCCATTCCACGAAACACCAGTTATTACAGTAAAAATATTCTTCTACACCAATATCAAATGCTTCTTCCTCATTTTCAATTCTGTAAAAATCAAAATGATAGATTATATTTCCCTTGCGGGAATGATATTCATTTATTAATGAAAAAGTAGGGGAGTTGACTACATCCTCGACTCCAAGTTGTTTTATAATTTCTTTAATTAAAGTAGTTTTACCGGAGCCCATCTCACCGTAAAAAAGTATGATCTTGTATTTTGCGGTAGAAATAATTTCTTTAGCAATTTCTGGGATTTGATTTAAATCGTAAATTTTATACATTTATCTGGTATCTGGAACTTGGTATCAGGTACTTGGCATCTTGTATAGGGTATTGAATGTCATCGATTTACTTATTATGATATAATGAATATGAGTGATTATATAATTTTATTTAAAACTTCAAATTTTCTCATTTTCAAATTGTATCATTAATTTCTAATTCCATTGAATGATATACATTATGCACATCATCATCATCTTCCAATTTTTCTAACAATTTTTCAACATCAGCTTGCTCGATTTTATTCAATTTTTTAGAATTGGTTGAAATTCTTTCAAATCCTGAAGAAAGAATTTCAATATTATTCTTTTCTAAATAACTTTGTATGGCTCCAAATTGTTCAAAAGGAGCATAGATCAATATGCCGTCTTCATCTTCAAATACTTCTTCTACTTCAAAGTCGATCAATTCTAACTCAAACTCTTCCATATCTATTTTAACATCTTCGGTTTTTACTCTAAAATTGCAGGTATGATCAAACATAAAAACTACCGATCCGGAAGTTCCAAAAGTCCCATCACATTTATTAAAAGCTGCTCTTACATTGGCAACTGTTCGGTTATTATTGTCGGTGGCTGTTTCAACCAATACAGCAATACCATGTGGAGCGTAACCTTCAAATAATACCTCCTTGTAATCGGCTGTTTCTTTGTCGCTTGCTTTTTTTATAGCTCGTTCCACATTTTCCTTAGGCATATTGGCGGCTTTTGCATTTTGCATTACTGCTCTGAGTCTGGAATTGGTTTCCGGGTTCGGACCACCTTCTTTTACCGCCATCACAATATCTTTGCCGATTCTGGTAAAGGTCTTTGCCATAGCACTCCAACGCTTCATTTTTCTGGCTTTTCTAAACTCAAATGCTCTTCCCATTATTAATAAAAATTATTTTTCTTTTGGTTTTATTATTTTAATTCATAACCTGCCACGCCGGCAGGCGACCTCATAATTCATCAAACCTGTATCACTCCCATATTAAAATCTTTCTCAATAGGTGCATGATTTGCTGCTTCAATTCCTAAAGAGATCCATTTTCTGGTATCTAACGGATCAATGATCGCATCTGTCCATAATCGTGCTGCTGCATAATATGGAGATGTTTGGGTTTTATATCTGTTAATTATGGTATCTAATATTTCTTTTTCTTTTTCTTTTGTGATCTTCTCACCACGATTTTTAAGCGTGGTAGTTTCAATTTGCAGTAAAACTTTTGCAGCCTGAGTACCTCCCATAACAGCCAGCTCTGCCGAAGGCCATGCAAAAATCAATCTGGGATCATAGGCTTTTCCGCACATAGCGTAATTACCTGCTCCATATGAGTTACCAATAATAACTGTAAATTTTGGCACCACCGAATTGCTAACCGCATTCACCATTTTAGCACCATCTTTAATAATTCCTGCATGCTCTGATTTGCTTCCTACCATAAACCCTGTTACGTCTTGTAAAAATACAAGCGGAATCTTTTTTTGATTGCAATTGGCAATAAATCTTGTTGCTTTATCAGCTGAATCAGAATAGATCACGCCACCAAACTGCATTTCACCCTGGGCATTTTTAACCAATTTTCGTTGGTTGGCAACAATTCCTACTGCCCATCCATCTATTCGGGTATAGGCACATATCAATGTTTTACCATAACCGGCTTTGTACTCAACAAATTCAGAATTATCAACAAGACGTCTGATAATTTTTTTCATATCGTATTGATCTGAACGAGACTTGGGTATAATGCCATATATTTCTTCCGGATTATCCTTTGGTTTCACAGTATCGTTTCGATCGAAACCGGCCTTATCAAAATCACCAATTTTATCGATTATATTTCTAATTGTATCTAAAGCATCTTTGTCATTTTTTGCCTTATAATCGCAAACTCCCGATATTTCTGTATGTGTTGTGGCTCCTCCTAACGTTTCATTATCAATAGTCTCCCCAATAGCTGCCTTTACCAGATAGCTCCCCGCAAGGAAAATACTTCCGGTTTTATTTACAATGATCGATTCATCACTCATAATAGGTAAATAGGCACCACCCGCAACACAGCTACCCATTACAGCTGCAATTTGGGTAATGCCCTTACTACTCATCACTGCATTATTTCTAAAAATTCTGCCAAAATGTTCTTTATCGGGAAAAATTTCATCTTGCATGGGTAAATAAACTCCGGCACTATCAACCAAATATATTATTGGTAAGTTATTTTCAATAGCAATTTCCTGAGCTCTTAAGTTTTTTTTGGCAGTAATTGGAAACCAGGCACCTGCCTTGACCGTAGAATCGTTGGCAACCACTATGCATTGTTTTCCTGAAACAGATCCTATTTTTATGACAACTCCGCCTGAAGGACAACCTCCGTGTTCGGGATACATATCTTCTCCTGCGAAAGCCCCAATTTCAATATGTTCTGAATTGTTATCCAATAAGTAATGTATACGCTCACGGGCAGTCATTTTACCTTTTGCGTGCAATTTTTCAATTCGTTTATCTCCACCTCCTTTGGTAACATTAAGGAACTTCTTATTCAGTTGAGAAACAAGTAATTTATTGTGATCTTCGTTTTTATTGAAGTTGATATCCATTTATAAAAGCAATTTATTAATGGCTAAAGTACGAAATGAAAGTTAAATATTATTAAATATATATCCTGGTAATAAATACCTAGGTAAATAAAATAAAAAATTGTATCTTTGCACAGAAATTAAATTTAAAAATAAAGAAAAATGAAAAAAATAATCACAATAGGAGGGAGCACTAGCAAAAAGTCTATCAATAAGCAGCTGGCAGAATACGCCGGTGACTTATTAAAAGATGTCAATTTAATTAAGGTAGATCTCAACAATTTTGATATGCCCTTATATTCAGTTGATATTGAAAATGAGCAGGGTTTTTCTCAAGGTGTAAATGAGCTTAATGAAATTTTCAATACAGCAGATGGTTTTGTTATTTCGTTGGCTGAACATAATGGAGCTTATTCAACCGCCTTTAAAAATGCATTTGATTGGCTTTCAAGAATTGAAGGAAAGGTATGGAGAAACAAACCTGTTTTGTTGTTAAGTTCTTCACCGGGAGGTCGTGGAGGTCAGTCGGTATTAGAAATTGCTTTAAGCAGATTTCCTCATATGGGTGCTAATATTGTTGGATCAATGACCTTTCCAACTTTTTATGAAAATTTTAAAGAGGGTGAAATAGTAAATGCTGAGCTGAAAGATAAACTGGAAGGATTGGTTAATTTGTTTGAAAAAGAAATTTAGTTATGGGAGATTTCGAAACAGATATCAACGCAAATTTTGAAAATGAAAGAGTAAAAACATTTTTAAATATCAAATATACTGCCGGGTGGTTAGACAATTATGTTAACACGTTTTTGCAACCGTTTAATATATCAGAACAACAGTATAATATTTTAAGAATATTAAGAGGTACGGGTGAAGCTTTAACTGTAAAAACGGTTAAAGATAGAATGATAAGAAAATCACCAAATGCAACTCGATTAATGGACAAGTTATGCGATAAAAATCTAATCGAAAGATCCAGATGTGAGAGTGATAGAAGGGTGGTTTATGTGAAAATATCAGATATAGGGCTAAATCTGCTTAAGGAAATAAAATTTGGAAAATTGGATTATCAAATAAATTCACTTACAGTAGAAGAAGCCAAAACTTTAAACAAACTTTTGGATAAGATCAGGAAATAAAACAAGAAATTATAAATACTAAATAGATAAAATTATGAAGTTAAAGGAATATAAAGCAGCAGAGAGAGGTTATGCAAATTATGATTGGTTACAAGCCAATTATTCATTTAGTTTTGCTAATTATTACAACCCCGGCAAAGAAAATTTTGGAGCCTTAAGGGTATTAAATGATGATGTCATTCAAGGAGGAAAGGGTTTTGGTGAACACCCACATAATAATATGGAAATTATTACCATTCCCTTGCAAGGCGCTTTAAAACATAAAGATTCAATGAGTGAAAAGTGGATCGCTTTAGAAGCAGGTGAAGTTCAAGTAATGTCAGCCGGAAAAGGAGTGGTGCATGCCGAAATGAATAATTCGGCAACCGACTTTTTAAATTTATTTCAAATATGGATCATTACTAACAAAATGGGGGCTGAACCGGCATATGATCAAATGAAATTTGAAGTCGCACATAGAGCGAATAATTTACAAACTTTAGTAACTTCTTATGATAACAGTGAGAAAGGAAGCTTAAAGATACATCAAGATGCGAAAATTTCAAGAATAGATTTGAGTGAGGGTAAGGAATTTACCTATAATTTAATATCAGAAAAACACGGTGTTTATACGATGTTGATATCTGGTGATTTAAACATTGAAGATAAAAAATTGAATAGGAGAGATGCTATAGGCATTTCTGAAACTTCTGAATTTACAATTAATGCCAAACAAAATTCTGAGGTACTATTTATTGAAATACCTATGAAATTTTAAGAGATATATTCATGGTTTCTTGACAGTTACTGATACTGTTTAAATTTAAAAAAGCTTGGATCACGATCTAAGCTTTTTTGTTGATGATGAGAATAAGTTTACTGTTATTTTCATCTATTTGTTGAACACTAAAAGCGAAAAACATCATTTTTAGAGGGAAGTTTTCCCAATCAAAAACTTCATACCGGTAAAAATCACCTCCCTCATATTCAGTAATTTTTTCTCGCAGTATAACCTCTCTTTTTCCATCTAAAACATCGCAAGTTCTTTCTACTCCCAAGGCAGCTTTGTTGCTATATCCTTTATGGTTGATTGATTTTTCTACTCCTGCATGAAAATTGCTTAGATCACCAAAACAGGATAAAGCATCCCACGTTTTATCTTTGGAAGCATTGATATTAATCGATGTTGTCACTGCTGTTAATTTCACTCCTTTGTGCTCCTTTAATTCTTTTAAACTATCCATTTTTATAAATTTTGAATTGTTATTTATGGTATTGATATTTAGAACTCCAGATCTACAATTAAATCGAATTCATCATAAATCGCCTTGTCTTTTAAGTTGTCAAAGAAACTAGTGGATCCATATTTAACATTGTATTTTGCCCTGTCTACTTTTAAGGAGGCTGTGGCTTTTTTTCCATAAACCGAGATTTCAAACGCAATGCTATTGGTCTTTCCTTTAATTGATAGATCTCCGATAACTTCGTAAGAATTTTTACCTGTTGATCTTACTGTATTGAATACCAATGTTGCTGTAGGATGGGACTTTACACCAAAAAAATCATCAGATTTTAAGTGACCTTCTAATTTTTGTTTGTTTTCGCCATCTTGATCTGTGTTCGTTATTGTTGTCATATCAATTGTAAACATTCCACCAATTAATTTATCTTTTTCAAAAGTTAAAGAGCCTTCTTTTAAGACTATGGTTCCCAGGTGCGATCCCGTTACTTTGTATGCTTTCCAAACAATTTTACTTTTTTTTATTTTCATCACTTTTTTATCTATATCTGTTCTTGTAAAAGAAAAAGAGATAAATGCTATTATTGCTACGATTGCAATATTTTTTGTTTTATTTTTCATTTTGTTATTTTTTAAATTTATAATTATATTTTTCTTTATTAATTATTTCATTTTGTTAAACATATATCTGGCTATTTTCCATTCGTTATTTTCTTTTTCAAAAATAAATAGCTCTCTGTTTTCTTCCGGCACTGTATCACCGGTTGCGTGAATTAAAGTGCTTCCTTTTGATGTTGTAATAGCAAAAGCCAGATTGTTTTCAATTACTATTTCTTCTATATAGAATTTTATGTTTAATTGAATTTGAGAAAACACATGCTCATAAGCTCCCTTGATATTATTGCCACTTGCTGTAGGTGCTTGTGATGGCATAAAAACACCATCTTTTGCATAACTGTTTATCGCTTTGCTTACATCAGAAGTATTTAAAGATTCCTGGTAAACCATTAATAATTCTTCGATTTGTTCTTTGTCTTTTTTTTCCATTTTTAGATTATTTATTTGATTGATAGATTTATCTTGTCTTTTTTCTGTACATCCAATACTAACAAGACTTAATACGATTACGGATAAGATTAGATTTTTCATACCGCAAAGATGAATCGGAAATAAAAATGACACCTATAAACTAGCTTAAGAAAAAAGCTTATTCTATGTTAAGAAAAAATGAACTGACCTATACAATTTGTACTATTTTCGAAGAAAATTCCAAATTTTCAAAAGCTAATTTGGGATGGGTAATTATTATATCTCCTAAGGTAATAAGAGATGACACTAAGTATATTTTAAATTCTTTATCAATTTTTGGCTAGGAAAGATTAAAATTATTTATTTCGTTTACCTACTAACTCTTATTTCTACTCTTCTGTTAAGGGCTTTACCAGATTCAGTAGTATTGCTTGAAATTGGACTGGATTCTCCCAGACCTTTTGCTTTTATGTGATCAATATTTACACCATTATCTTTTAACCAGGAAATTACTGACCTTGCTCGCCTTTCTGACAGATCCTTATTGCTATTTTTATCCCCATCGCTATCTGTATGACCAACTATTTCTATATTTACACTAGCATTTTTGTTTAAAAAATTAGCTAACTCTTCAAGTGTTTCTAACGATTCACTTTTAGGAATAGCCTTACCGGAGTCAAAATGAATACCGTATAAGTTCACGAATCCTTTTGTGTTTAGTTCTTTTCTCAAATAATTTTCTGATTCTAAAGTCTTTTTCTTTAAAATAATTTCAATTTCTTTACTTTCATTTTGTTTTAACTCAAAACTTACATTTGTCTGAGAAAACATCTCTTTGTTAGCGCTTACTGTAATAATGCCAATAGGAACATTGGTTAAATCAAAACTCCCGTTATTCTTTGTTAAGTATTCTTTAATACCATTAGCAGAGATCAATACATCGTCCAGAGGTTTACCATTTACATCTTTTACTATTCCACGAATATTGCCAATGCAGTTATATTCTCCTTTGGGATTAATAAGTATTTGAACAAAATCAATTGCAAAACCATCTCCTGAACCTGTAATAGGGTCATCTATTTTTATACTTACCTTTCCTTCTTCAAACAAATAATTATCTTCAGGAAGTAGGCCTATTTGAACCAATTTACCTGTTGGTCCTGTTTGACTAAGCTGGTTGATGATATCTTCAACATAAGTAAGTCTTTTCCCATTTATTTGAAACTGGAATGAAGTACCCCACACGGGTGCCTGAAAGTCATCAAGCATCATTTGAAGAATGATCTTCTCAATTTTAACTGTGGGGTTTTTATATTGCATAATAATTGCAACGGGTTTGTTGTCGGGCCTTTTTGTTGAAGACGCATAACCATCACTTCTACCTGATTTGTAGCTACTTACAACCATAATACGATCGGTGCCAAAGTGGTCATTTTCGTCGGTTTCCCATGGAAAACCATGAACTGTTGTATTCTTACCACAAAACGGATCAAAACCTTTGGCATAATTAAATCCCATGTCGTCTATATCTCCAACTCGTACAACAACATCTGCCAATTCGCTTTTAATCGAATAAAAATACTGGTCAGAGTTATTAATTTTGCCACCTTGAGATTTAAAAAGATCGAGCAGATCTTCCTTAGATAATGCTTTGTCATAAATATTTATGTCATCCAATAGTCCAAAATAAGGTTCACCAAAAGAAGGATTATCACCAAAATGAAAGTAATTTAATCCTGGACCTGAGTCCCCTGTTTTTTTATAGAATTTACCATCTACACATATCAGTATCTCTTTTTTTAAATTATTAAATGATGCAGCCACAAATGTCCATTTATCAATATTTATTTTTGTTGATCCTATAGGAGAACCAAAATATGCGGTCCATTTAAAACCGCCACCAGATCTTGAGTCAATTGCAATACTTCTGTCAAATCCACCATCGTCATGTGAGAATATTGTCATAGTTTTATTATCAAAATCGGGTTTTGCCCAAAATACTACTGTAAGCTTTGGAATAACAGAAGGGTTGACATTTACATTGCCTTGAATAAATGATTCTTGACCGTTAAATCTAATCGATGATTTTTCATTTCCTTTTCTGCCTAAGTCGTAAGTGATATTATTAAATTTCAAATCGTAATTTACCGATTCACTTGATTCATTGTCACTATCGCAGGTAATATTTATTAAAGGTTTGTTTTGAGCAAAATTTTTATCCGTTAATAGTAATACAAATAAAAATATAAATACAAATAAGAATTGCTTCATGTGTTTAAATTATTTAATGTTAGGAATATCATTCAAGTCTTTTTCATGATATATAAAGTGGTCAGAAAGTCTGGAGTTTTTCAATTGAATTATAAATAATTTCATGTTATATATTCATTCAACTTTTGTAATGGAAAGGTAGTAAATTTGAATAACATGAAATGGATAAATACTATAATTTTATCATATTTCACTTGAAATTAATAATAACTCCTGCTAATAGAATAATTTTATTTGGTAGTTATATTTTTCCTTATTTTGCTCAAAAACTCAGGAGTTACACCTATGAACGAAGCTATTTGAACATTGGATATTCGGTTAAACAAATTCGGATAGTTTTTTAAAAAATCTAAGTATCTTTCTTCTGACGTAGAACTAATATTATGAAGTACACGCTTTTGAAGACTTACAAAAGCGTTTTCGATCAGGACTCTAAAGATTCTGTCAAATTTTGGACAATTTGTATACAGTAGTATTAAATCAGGTTTAGTAATTTGAAAAATCGTCGATTGTTCGAGCGCTTCAATATAGAGTTCCCTTGGTTTTTCTGAATGAAAACTCCCAATATCACCGATCCAGCCATTTTCAATTGAAAATTGTAAATTATGTTCTTGTCCTTTATTGTCTACTTTATACATTTTAAAACAACCGTTTACAACAAAAGTATAATGCTTGCACACATCTCCTTCTTGAAGAATAAACTGTCTTCTCTTTATCCTTTTTTCAGTTAATCTGGATTCAAGTTCTGAAATTTCAGAATCGTTCAGAGATAAATAGTTAGAAAAATGTTTTACGATTGGTGTAATATTCATATTACAAGCTTAGCTATTACAAATATAAATTTTTTGATAAAATTATAATTTTTAAAAGTCGATAATATACCTTTTCTTTTACTTATCAACTCCTTTAATGAACAAAAAACTTGCATTCTTTTAAAGAATTAGACTTTTTTAGTAATTAGGGTTTAAAATATATCTCCGGTACTGATTGTATAACCGGGGGTATGGTTTGACGTTGATGCCAGAACAACACCAACCGGAAGTTTTTAATTTAGTTTGTGAAAGTTATTCACAATATTTCCATCCATTATCGGTTGTTTTTCTTAAAATAACTTTAGAAGTTTTAAATTCAGATTTATCATTTTCTAATCCATAAAAAGGTGTTTTTTTTGTCTTCTTATAAATTACAGTAACTTCTGCAGTATTCATTGAGGGTATCTCATGAACTTCTTTAACTTCATCCACTTCGTATTCAAAAGTTTTTACAGATGCTT